>ERZ1046148.1023-NODE-1023-length-15109-cov-4.540454_pt1 | contig 15109 bp, 17 predicted proteins | sample MGYA00383090_ERZ1046148 | MGnify/ENA primary metagenome ERZ1046148 (study PRJEB29581, sample SAMEA5548360) | metagenome | biome: marine; feature: coastal; material: water | depth 25 m | study: Short-term variability in the microbial, nano- and picoplankton... | reverse complement strand
TTATTTACAGCTTCAGATAAGCTTATTTCATTTATGTTTCCAAAACTTTCTTCTTGCGAACCACAATTCTTAATATTTCCGTTAACATCAATTGCTACTTTTTTGTTTAAACAATTGTTAAAATTGACAGATTCAGTAAAGTTTTCAACATTAATAGTAAATGCTAAAGGACATATTTGACCACATTTAGTTATATCTAGATTATCTTTCAAATAGGAAATGTCAACTCCTTTTACTTTTTTATTATCGTATTTTTTTGAGTTATGAAAAGTAATTGAATTAATTCTTGGGTATTTGTGAATTAATTCTTCTTGAAATAATTGCTCTATACCTGTATCAAAAGAAAGAATAAATCTTAATTCTTTAATACGTGAATCTTGAGTAGTAACAAGTATGTGATTAACAATAAAATCTTTAATATTAGAAAAACATCTTATCTCGATACATTCACAATTCATTGCACTTAACTCTTTAATCACTTTATTGAATTTTTCCTTTTCAAAATTTAAGTTATCAATATCTATTTGAGCATTAGTAATTACACACGGAAAATCCCAATCTAAATTTAATCTTGGAAACAAATCAGGTTCATCATCAAAGAATCCCAATTGGTTTTTAATTAAAAAAGCGAAATATTCGTCTAATACCACTTTATTAGATTCTCCATAGTCATTATATATTGTGGAAAGGTTTTGATGTAATTCATCCTTTAATATTGTATATAAATTATTTGGAATAAAGTGATATTCTGCATTTTGAATGTCACAAATCAAACTTCTTCTTGCTCCATTAACAGGAATACAATTGCTGTAAAGCACAAAATACTTATTCAGATTCATTATTTTTTAAAATTTTATTAAACATATCGTAAGAAAAAAACAAAGACGTGTTTTTATAAAATGTTCTCGTTCTGATATTTTTGGAGTTATAAAATCTAGACGTAGCATTTTCTCTATTGTATACAAAATACTTACTATTTCCTTTAGGTGGTGTTTCTAAAAAGCAGACAGATATGTTAAGTTTATCACGTTCTTTATTAGGAATGCGTTCCAGTAAAATTGGTGCTATTTTCATTTTTTTTAGCTGTTTTCATTAATTCCTTTGCTATTTTTTGTTCTAAAAAATAATTACATGGTTTAGAAATCATTTCAAATTGGCCTCCTGGATTTACTTCCAAAAAAACATATTCATTATTTTGTGTTTTTACTAAATCAAAAGAACCTGTTCTTATCCCAAAAAAATCAGCAAGTTTTGATAGTCTTTTTTTTATTTCATCAGGTAATTTAAATGGAACTGTCCTATTAGGCATAAACTCATTATATTTTCTAAAATCAATTTCTGTTTGAGAATCATTTTGTGAAAAAATAGCCATCGAATAAAATTCACCAGACAAGAAGAAACTCCTAATTTCATACTTTTTCTTGAGTTTTGTTTGCAATAGAGAAGGTATAAATGATTTTTTAATAAAACTTGGAAGCCCTTGTACCTCAGACGTATAACCTACATACTTTTCTTTTTCTACATTTATTGTTGCTCCATTTGAAATTGCTTTAGTTATTAATTTTTCTTCTGCTGCTATTTCACTGTAATCCTTTCTATTTGTAATAATAAATGTTGAAGGAATATTTAATTTTAACTCTCTAGCTTTGTTCAATACCAAAAGCTTATTTATTTCTTCTGTACGAATTGAAGAAAAAAGAAGACGATTAGGGATGCTTTTAAAAAAGAAGTTTAAAAGAGCCTTTAATTCCGAACGATTATACTCATTTATTTGCGAAATTATACTATCCGAATTAGAAGGATTATTAATAAAAACATCGTTACTGTTTTCTTTTGTCACCCATCGTCTTAACCATACCAAACTAATTTTTTCCCAATTAATATTTGGCAAATTAATTTCAAACCTATTATTATCAATTTTTATAAAAACTTTTTTATAAAAATCTATTCCATTAAACCTCTTATAAGAGCCACCATAAATATCTAACCAATCAATAATGCAATCTGTGGTAGCTTCATTTTTATCTTGACTAAAAATTAATATCATTATGATCAAAAATTAAAGACTGTTGACATAAGGATTGTCAACAGTCTTATTAATTAATTTGAATTTAATTTAAAATGCCCAACACATATCATAAACTTCTTCATCATAACACCCTCTGCAATTTGTGTCATTCGTTTCATAATATTTCATTGAATATTCAGGTCCGGCAATTCTTCTTCTCTTACCTCTACCCCTTCCTTTGCTCCTACCTCCTTGAATATTTAATTCATTTTTACTTAATTCAAATTTACTTCCTTTTAATGATTCTAATGATTTTTTCATGGTATAATCGTTTTAAATTAATATAATACCTAGCAAAAATTTAGCTACCTCATTATCAAAATACGTAGCAAAGGTCAGCTAGTTCTTTATCACAACCTCCCCCAAGTTCAGGGGCTGTATCTACAAACCTGTAAGAAGACTTTATTCCCTTTTGAGCAAATCTTCCTCTTCTAGTAGCACGTCTACCTCCTTGAACATTGAGTTCATCCTTGCCTAATTCAAATTTACTTCCCTTTAATGATTCTAGAGTTTTTTTCATAATTGAAAATTTTTAGTGTTAAACCTTCCCCAATCCGTTTCGGGTCTGGGGTTCGTTCGTCCATGTCGTTTGCCTGAAGTCCTACGTATGATCTCAAGCAGGAAGTGATGGAAGTTCCCACACGCATAGCTATGCCTTGTTGTTGTTTTTCAAACTAAAGCTAATATACGAGTGGGTATGTCCGGTATTTCCGGACAAGTGAGCATTTTTCTATAAAAGCAAAAACCGCCTTTAATTTTCGACATTTCATTCTCGTTTAATTTTTCATCTGATACAAATCCAAAAACTATTTTTCCTTCCGCTTGGTATTCGTAATGTTTTTTTTCAGGATTGTACGCTACAGGAATATTCATCAATTTTAAATCTTCGAGAAATTCATAAAATCGACTTCTTGATAATTTTAACTTTTCCGCACATTGAGCCGGTGTTCCGGTCATTCTGTGTCTCACCAGATAATCAAAATATTCTATTCTTTCTTTATCTTTTAAGCTACTCATAATTAATCGTTTAAATAAATTCCATTTTATTATTAATCAACGACTACTCGCCAAAGAAGTTTAAACTTTCTTTTTTATAAAAATTCAGCAAAGAATGAAGTCAGATAAAGACACTACATGACTCCGATCATTGTTAATTATATTATTTTATTGAAAATGGACCCGCTTTGGCATTTAATAGTCAGTTCCAAGAACAATCTAATGCGAATCTAACAAAACATAAATCTAAACTCATAATTATTTATGTTAAAATATTGTTTAGGCCCTAAAAATGAGTGACATCACCTATTTATTCAATTACGAATTACTAAATCAATTACGAATTTCAAATTATGAATTACGAGTGATGAAAAACACAAAGCTTCCGATCATGAAACAACAATCATAAGCCGGAGCTCATATCAATAAGCTTAAAATCAACCGTTCCTTCGTTGACAATTTTGTAGTGCATTTCCGTAAATCCTGAATCTACATGGAACACATAATTATTCGAATTTTTTCCAAACCTGGATTCAGAAAAGGAACTAACATAATAATATTCGGGGATGGTATCTTGCTGGTACTTTATGGAATCTACAAAATAAAAATGATCGAACTTTGTTTTTTCCCATTCCCCCCAGTTGCCTTTAGGAATGTACAACCAAGAATCCCATTCTGTTGCGTTAAATTTAATTTCAGGAAATGTAGCTAACTCCAAAATTTTTAATGTCTTAGACCTTGGCGGATGCATCCAAACATAACTTTTGCCTTCATCTATTGTGGTGATTTCTTTACGACATGCACCATTTAATGAATCCGGACATTCCTCCTGAAGCCCCAGTGCAATGATGTCTTTTGAATCATAATGATACAAATACTTCACTAAAGCGGCTTCCATTTTTATCATGGGAACGACAATCAAATCGAGTTTAAAGTCTACCGAAGTGCTATCCATTTGTTGATGTACTTCATAAGTGAATTTTCTTCCGGTTTTGTATATGTGGTAGTTATCACTGTAGGATGTAAGGCTTGGATTTTTTTCAGCTTCTTCCATGCGCTTTTCAAATCGATTACCCGCATAGTTAGCAACAAGGCTGATGCATGATGACAAGCACATTGTCCCTAAAAGATAAAATGTAATGATCTTGATTTTCATTTTTTAACGCTGTTTTTTAATTATAAATAGATCAAAGTATTGTATTCAAATATCCAATGGATTTAACGCTAAAGTAACCAATTATTGTAAAATACCAGATCAATTACGAATTTCAAATTATGAATTACGTCTCAAAAACTATCAGGATGAGTGTCAACTGTCAATTCTAAATTGTCAATTAAAAGGTTAAGTACGTTAGCTGTGGGATTCTGAAACGAGTTCACCCTTCGACAAGCTCCCCTTCGGCAGGCTCAGGGACCGAAGGATAGGGGGACAATTTCCAACAACGATCAACCAATATTTTATTCAAAGATCACCGTTCGATTCGCATAAGATAATATACACCTGTTTGTGTGGTGCCAGATGGCTCTCGAAAGAACGACTTTCTCAATATCACGACCTTTACGAACCAGATCTTCTACGCTGTCTTTGTGACTTACGTGAGCTACATTTTGCTCAATAATAGGTCCGGCATCCAGTTCCGCTGTCACATAATGACTTGTAGCACCGATGATCTTAACCCCTCTTTCATGAGCAGAATGATACGGTTTCGCTCCCGGAAAAGCCGGCAGGAAAGAATGATGAATATTGATAATTCGGTTCGGATAATGTTCTATAAATTTTTCACTTAAAATTTGCATGTATCGCGACAGCACAACAAACTCAATATTGTGGTCTGACATTAGCTGCAACTGCTTTTTTTCTTGTTCTGCCTTCGTTTCCTTAGTCATAGGCATGTAGTGGTAAGGAATGTCAAAGCGTTTCGCCGTTTCTTCCATGTCGGGGTGATTGCTAATGATAAGCGGAATTTCTACGTTCCACTCCCCTGACCTGTATCTTGAAAGTATGTCGTTAAAACAGTGGTCCATTTTGGAAACCATAAGCGCCATTCTAAGCTTTTCATCTCTAAAATGAATCTTATACTGCATTTGGTATTCATTGGCAACCAAAGGATCAAAGTGATCTCCAATTTTATCTCTTGGGATGCTAAAATCATCAAGGGTCCACTCTACCCTCATGAAAAATATTTTTCGCTCACTATCTACGTGTTGATCTAAATCAACAATGTTCCCACCATTCTTAGAAATAAAATCGGTTACGGAAAGTATGATCCCTTTTTCATCAGGGCAATGGATCAACATGATGGCAGTGCTCATAAAATTTTTTTGTCTAAATTATTAAATGTTCTACTTGAAAACAATTATTCTTTGGAAACATAAAAACGAAGAAGAGCTTCCTTCGATCCCGAAGGAATTGTCATCCTGATCCTGTCGAAGGACGACAATTGAAAAAGTATGCCGCTCTTCGACAAGCTCAGAGTGACATACTTTTTTTATTATTTATCACCCTGAGCTTTCAATTGTCACCCTCGATCCTTGAGCCTGTCGAAGAATCCCTTTGAAAATATTCTAACTAAAGAATTATTTTATCTTTGAGATAATGAAGAAATTATTTCGATCTCCTTACAAATTACGAACACGTATCTACGTTTCGATGCTCGCTTTGATCGTGGGCTCTTTCTTTTTTATCGGAATTTTTACGTATTACAATTTTAAAACGCAGAATCAAAACTATCACGACAACCGACTGTTAAGAAAAGAAGCCGCTACACTTGCTTCTATTTCATACTTTTTAGAAGCACAAAAAGGTGTAGAACATAGCGGTGAAAGTATTTCCAAACTCTTCCGGTACAAAATATATGAACTTGCCGACATTCATAAACTGGACATTATCATTTATAATTTAAAAGGGCATTTAATTCTTAGCTCTAATAAAGAAATAACAAAAAACGATATTATCCCTCATAAACTAGACAACCAGCTTTTAAAAGAACTCAGAGAGAAAAAAAGCAGTGTCAAAAAAGGCTTAACGAATTTTGGTATGGATTATCTGAATTCGTATCAATACATTGCCGATACAAAGCAAGCCCCAATCGCAATTATTAGCATCCCCTATTTTCAGCTGGATGAAAATTATAAACGAGATCTACGGACTTACTTAGTCGCACTTATCCCCATCTATATTCTATTGTTTTTAGGCGCAAGTATTTTGGCATTCTTACTATCACGTCAAATTACCGGACCTATGCAACGCATATCTGAAATTATGCGCAAGGCAGCATTAATGAAACGCTACATGCCTTTGAAGTGGAACTCTTCCGACGAAATTGGTCAATTGGTACATCAGTACAATTTTATGGTTAAAGAGCTTGAAAAAAGCTCGGAAATGATTGCACAAAACGAAAAAGAAAGTGCCTGGAAAGAGATGGCAAAGCAGGTGGCTCATGAAATTAAAAATCCTTTAACCCCAATGAAGCTCAGTGTTCAGCTTTTTGAACGAAAGCTGGATCCGAATGATCCTGAGTTCAAAAATAAAATGAGGAAATTTACCTCTTCAATGGTCGAGCAGATCGACACGCTGGCAAATATTGCTTCCGCATTTTCAGATTTTGCACGTATGCCTTCAAGCAATAAGGAAGAAGTAAACCTGACAAAGATTACTGAAAGTGCCCTGATCTTTTTCGACGCTGTTAAAATTAATTTTACCAAAACTACAGAGCCGTGCTATGTCTATGCAGACAAGAATCAACTCATCCGGATATTAAACAACATACTTAACAATGCTATTGAAGCCATTCCGGAAAATAAAACACCGTTAATTAACGTTTCTTTGGAACAGATTAATGAGAATGCAAAACTGACGATTCAAGATAATGGGATCGGTATTGCAAAAAACCTTCAGGAAAAAATATTCGAGCCTAAGTTCACTACTAAAAATAGTGGTATGGGCTTAGGATTAGCCATTGTTAAGCGAATTATTGATGATCTAAATGGTTCCATTCACTTTAGGTCTGAAGAAAATTCAGGCACTACTTTTTTTATTAGCATCCCGCTCTTAAAACAAAAGAACTAATTTTACATCCTAAATAAAATACAGATGGATTACGAAAATATACTTATTGATACAGACGATTCAATACAAACGATTACCATTAACAGGCCTTCAAAATTAAATGCATTAAACAAATCGACCATTGAAGAATTAAGTAAAGCGCTACAGGTCGCCGAAAACAATAATGAGCTTAGAGTCATCATCCTCACGGGTGCGGGCGAAAAGGCCTTTGTAGCAGGAGCCGACATTTCTGAATTTGCTCACTTTGCTGTTGAAGAAGGAAAGGCGCTAAGCAAAAAAGGCCACCACGACCTGTTTAACAGAATCGATCATATGAAAACTCCCGTAATCGCTGCCGTAAATGGATTTGCCTTTGGGGGTGATTCCCGGATATGGTGGTACGCAACGCCTGGCTCAGATTGCAGGAAAAGGAAGGGCCATGCAAATGGTCTTATCTGCCGAAATGATTGATGCTGCTACAGCATTAAATTACGGAATTACCAATAAAATTGTGCCCTTGGAAGAACTGATGGAAGCTGCGAAAAAAATGGCGAAAAAAATCATTAAAAACTCTCCTGTGGCAATTGCAACAGCAATTCAATGTATCAATGCAAATTACACCTCAGGCGTTGATGGACTTGCATTTGAAATAGATGCATTTGGTGAATGTTTTGGAACTGCTGACTTTAAAGAAGGAACAAGGGCGTTTTTAGAAAAAAGAAAAGCTGATTTTTAATTTCAGCCATTAACGAATAAACAACAAATCATTGAGTTTACTTAAAAAATTAGTCGGGCAAACAGCGATCTACGGTCTAAGTAGTATTGTAGGGCGATTGCTCAACTTTTTGTTAGTACCTCTTTACACCGGTATTTTTGCCCCGGCAGAATACGGTGTGTTCTCTGAGTTAATGGCGGTTGTAGCCTTTGCAATGGTCGTGTTAACTTATGGTTTCGAAACCGCTTTTTTCCATTACACAAACAAAGAAGAGGACTCTGAAAAAGTGCTGTCTACAGGCTTTATCTCTCTGTTGATCACTTCCCTCCTATTCCTTATTCTTACCGCATTCTATTCGCAATCCATTGCCAGCCTGTTGCATATTCCGGAATATCCAAATTTCATCCAATGGCTCGTCTGGATACTGGTTTTAGATGTTTTAACAACACTGCCATTTGCCAAATTAAGAGTTGATCACAGAGCCTGGCGCTTTGCTTCTATTCGTCTGGTAAATATTGCTGTGAACATTGGTTTAAATCTTTTCTTTTACCTGCTTTGCCCCTATTTGTTGAAACAGGGAATAGCCCTAAACTTTGTAGAAAGTATTTACGACCCTGCTATGGGAATAGGCTACATTTTTATTTCTAATTTGATAGCCAGTGCCACCATGTTCCTTCTGCTTACGCCTGAAATTTTCAGGCTTAAATTCTCCTTCGACTTTGCTGTTTGGAAAAAAATGGGGAAATATGGATTTCCACTATTAATAGGTGGTTTAGCCTATGTAACCAATGAAATGGCTGACCGATTGTTACTGGAACATTTATTACCTGAAGATATTGCTACGACTCAGGTTGGGATTTATAGTGCCTGTTATAAAATTGCCATTTTTATGACCCTTTTTATACAGGCGTTCCGTTACGGGGCTGAGCCCTTTTTCTTTGCTCAGGCAAAAAAAACAGACGCTAAAGAACAATATGCAACAGTGATGCGCTACTTTATTGCGTGCACAGCATTTATTTTTTTAAGCATAAACGTTTTCATAGACATTATTAAACATTTCATTCAGGATGAAGCCTATCACGCGGGTCTTGATGTAGTTCCAATTTTATTGCTGGCAAATTTATTTTTAGGAATGTACTACAACTTATCTGTATGGTATAAGGTAAGCGAAAAAACCCGATTCGGCGCCTATTTATCTGTAGCAGGAGCTGCGATCACCATCGGTTTAAACATCTTACTGATCCCTGCCATGTCTTACATGGGTTCTGCCTGGGCTACACTTATCTGTTACGCTTCAATGTGTGTTATGTCTTACTTATTTAGTCGACGCCACTACCCTATTTCTTACAATTGGAAATACATTTCATTTTATATGATCTCAGCCCTCTCCCTATTTTATATTTGGAATCTGTGGCACGACGATTATTTCATCATGAGTAGTCTGTTTTGCCTCATCTATATCTTTAGTGTGATCGCTCTCGAAAAGCGAAAAAAATTAAGTAATTTCAAACACTAAATAAAGAAGAAGGCATCATGAAGATTGAGATTATAAATCGCTCAAAACATCCACTCCCAAAATACGAAACCTTATTGTCTGCCGGAATGGATTTATACGCGAATATTAATGAGGCAATCCGGTTAAAACCAATGCAAAGAGTTTTGGTAAAAACCGGCTTATTTATAGCTTTGCCCGACAATTATGAAGCGCAAATAAGACCTAGAAGTGGTTTGGCATATAAAAAGGGCATTACCGTGCTTAACAGCCCGGGAACAATTGATGCGGATTATCGCGGTGAGATTGGTGTCATTCTGATTAATTTGTCAGAAGAAGAATTTATTATCGAAGATGGTGAGCGTATTGCACAAATGATCGTAGCTCCATATACTAAGGCACAATGGATTGACGTTGAAGAACTGTCGATAACCGAAAGAGGTGAAGGCGGTTTTGGAAGTACAGGAAAAAAATAAATAAATACTATATGAAAATTATTGTCCCAATGGCCGGTAGAGGCTCACGTTTAAGACCTCATACATTAACAGTCCCCAAACCTTTAGTGCCTATTGCAGGTAAACCTATTGTTCAGCGACTGGTAGAAGATATTACCCAGGTTTGTGGACAAAAAGTAGATGAAATTGCCTTTGTTATTGGTGATTTTGGGGATGCTGTTGAGGCAGAATTACTTGAAATTGCTAAAAGATTAAACGCAAAAGGCTCTATCTATCATCAAGATGAGGCTTTGGGAACCGCACATGCTATTTTATGTGCAAAAGAATCTTTGGAAGGGCCTGTAGTTGTTGCTTTTGCAGACACATTATTTAGAGCAGACTTTACGCTTGATACCGAAAAAGACGGAATTATATGGGTGCAAAAAGTTGAAGACCCAAAAGCTTACGGAGTTATTAAAATGAATGAGAGTAATGTCATTACAGATTTCATTGAAAAACCACAAAAATTCGTTTCTGATCTTGCTATTATAGGAATTTACTTCTTTAAAGATGGACTTAAACTACGTAATGAGCTTCAATATTTAATTAGCAACAACATCACAGAAAATGGCGAATTTCAGTTGACGAATGTTTTAGAGAATATGAAACAAAAAGGGGTTGCGTTTTACCCCGGAAAAGTTGTTGAATGGCTTGATTGCGGGAATCCAGTAGCCGCAGTGTATGCAAATAAACGCGTTTTAGAGTGCACGGCAAACGATGAAGTCAGAGAAGCCTTAAACATTGAAAATTCGCATATTATTGAACCTTGTTTTATTGGCGCGAATGTTCAACTAAAAAATTGCACCATAGGGCCACATGTTTCTATTGGGAATGATACTTGTATAACAAATAGCACAATTAAAAACACCATCATTCAAAACAATACAAGAATCACAGATGCAGACCTGGAAGATTCTATGATTGGTAATCATGTAGAATACCAGGGTGGTAAAAAACGCGTAAGTATCGGAGACTATTCGAAAATAGGATGAAATTAAACCTCGCCATAGCGGTCATAACAGCAGTAATCACATTAGGGTCTTGTTCGGGGGTGAAAAAACTTTCCGAACCAAGTGCTACACAACTTAATAGTTACACTGAAGGAGTTCTTAGCTATAAAAGTCAATTTCGTTTTAAATATCTGTTTTTTGAATCTCAACGATTAAAAGCATTAGAAGAATTTGATCAGGCAAGTTTAACGATGGGGCAGTGTTTGGCTATAGACCCTTTGAATGCAGATGCCCACTACGAAATGGCTCAACTATATGTGCGTACAGAGCGTATTGAAGACGCCTTATTTCATGCGCAACAATCCAAAAACTTAAACCCAAACAATATTTGGACCATTCAATTATTGTCACAACTTTATCAGGTAACGGGAGATCTTGAGGGGGAATTAGAATCCTATAAGGAACTAACAGCCCATGACCCTTCAAATATTGAATATCAATTCCTATTGGGAGCAGCTTATTCAGAAATAAAGAATTACAAAAAAGCCCTACAGGTCTACGATGATCTGGAGTCCAAAATAGGAATAAACGAAGACCTTTCGGTCATGAAGGAGCACCTTTACATCATGATGGGTGAATTGGATCTGGCTGCTGCAGAATTGCAAAAGTTGATTGATGCTTTTCCTGATGAAATTGATTTTCGGGGCATGTTAGCTGAATTATATCAGGCAAATGACTTAAATGAAAAAGCAATAACTATTTACAAGCAAATTTTAAGTATTGACCCAAAAGAATCTCGTGCCAATATGGCATTAGCAGAATATTTCCGACTTAATAAGGACTACTTAAAAGCCTTAGAATATTTAAATATTAGCTTTGATGACCCCAGCTTCAATATAGATATTATGTTGCAAATACTATCCTCTTATTTTGAGTTGGCTTTAGAGGATGAAAAATACTTAAGCCCCTTGAGTTCCTTGTTGAACAAGGCTATAATAAATCATCCTCAACAATCCGGTTTTCGCGTCCTTGCCGGAGATCTGTATTTTCAACAAAATAAAACCAAAGACGCTTTTGAGGCCTACGAAAAGTCTTTGGATTTAGGTCTGTCAGAATTTTTAATCTGGAATAGATATTTGATATTAGGCCTTGAGCTTCAGGAGTATGAGAGCGTTTATAAACAAGGTTTAAGATCCATTGAATTGCACCCAATTCAACCGACACTTTACCTTTTTACAGGCTTTGCTTGTTCTGCCAATAATGAAAAAGACAAAGCGATAATCCTATGGAATAAAGGCTTAAATTACGTAGTTAATAACCGACCGTTAAAAGCAGAGTTCTATAATTATTTGGGGGATGCCTATCACAGTCTTGGAGACCACAACGCTTCCGATGCTAATTACGAAAAATCTCTAGCATTAATTCCTGAAAACCCTATCGTTCTAAACAATTACAGTTACTATTTATCTTTGCGATCAAAAGATTTGGAAAAAGCTGAACGTTTGTCAAAGCAATGTGTCGAGTTAAGTCCGGGTGAACCAACTTATCAGGATACTTACGGTTGGATATTGTATAAGTCGGGTCGTTTTGTTGAAGCTGAAAAGTGGATTAAAAAGGCAATTGAGGGTGGGGGCAATAACTCAGAAATTTTAGAGCATTATGGCGATATTCTTTTCCAAATTGATCGCAAGGCAGAAGCCCTTAAATATTGGAAAAAAGCCAAGCAAGCAGGGGGCAATTCAGAACTATTAAACAAAAAAGCCCGAGAAGGTATTTTATATGAATAAAACGATACTCCTCATAGGTCTTTTACTGGGGCTGGCGAGTTGTCGATCTTCAAAAATTACAAAGCCCGTTTATTCAAAAGCCCCAAAAGCAGAGATTCTTATAGACTCTGTTCAGGCAGCTCATTTCAATTTCAATTGGATGAGTGCAAAAATATCCGGAAAATATAATGATCCAGATCAAAGTTTCTCTTTTAAAGGCAACATTAAAATTCGAAAAGACAGCATCATCTGGATGACGATCAGCCCGGGCTTAGGGCTAGAGTTGGGCAGGATATTAATTGATCCTGACACCATTCATTTCATGAATCGTTTTGAAAAAACGTATTACAAAAGTAGTTATGCCGATCTAAGTGAAAAAATTCAAAGTCCGCTTAGTTTTAAACGTATTCAAGCGTTATTAATCGGGAATTCTTTAAGTGAGTTTGAGTTAAAAAAATACTTCAGCAAACTCAAAGACCAAAATTTTATGCTTTCTTCAGCAAGTCCGAAACAACTAAAAAAATTGGACCGTAGCAAAAGAAAATCAGACCAGGAAATTTATTTAGCTTCTATAAACCCACAGAATTCGAAAATAATTTCTCAACGGTATAAAAATCTAAAATTAGACCGTACACTTACAGTAAAATATGAGGATTTTGAGACGCACGACAATAAGCAAATTGCAAAGTCGATTGACTTAAAAGTTCTTACAAGTCAAAAAATAAAACTAAGTTTATCCTATTCAAAAATAAACTTAAACAAAGAGTTCAAATTCCCTTTTAGCGTGCCGGAATCCTATGAGATTATTCATTAAAATACTTCTTCTGTTTCTGTCTTGTAACTGCTTAATGGCACAAGATAGGTCTGAACTACAAAAACGCAAAAAACAGCTTATAGAAGAGATTCAATTGAGTAATGAGGTTCTTAAACAAACGCAAAAGAATAAAGACCTATCCTTCCATCAACTCAAAACATTAAAACAAAAGATTTCCATTCGTTCACAGCTCATCCGAACGATCCAAAAGGAAGTAAGCTATATAAAAGAGGAGATTGAACTTAGCCAAAGACAAAAATCACTTTTAGAGCAAGAGTTAGATTCTTTAAAAGTCGATTACACATATTTAATTCAACAAGCCTATAAAAGCAGTCGACACTTTAACCGATTGTTATTTATATTTTCTTCAAGAGATTTTCAACAAGCCTATAAGCGCGCGACTTATATCAGACAAATATCCCAATACAGGCAATTTCAGGCACAGACCATAAATAAAAAACAAACCGACTTAGAGAAAAGTATTTTAGTCTTAAAAAAACAAAAGGAAATCAAGCAAAATTTGATTGATGATAAACAAGTCGAAAAGGAGCTATTAAATCAGGAGCAGGCGCAACAATCGGTAAGTTTAGCAGCCTTATCCGAAAAAGAAAAAGAGCTTAAAAAAGCGTTGGATGAAAAGAAAAAGAAACGCAAAAAAATTCAAAAAGAAATCGAACGAATTATCGCAGAAGAATTAAGAAAAACAAATTATTCTGGCTCTGCAAATCGTTTTGCCTCTACACCCGAAGCAATTGCCCTATCTAAAAGTTTCAGCACAAACAAAGGAAAGTTACCCTGGCCCGTAGCTAAAGGTTTGGTGATCTCTAAGTATGGAAAACAAAAACATCCGATATTAAGTGGGGTGACTATCGAAAACAACGGGATAGAAATTGCCACGGAATCACACAGCCCTTGCAGAAGTGTTTTTAAAGGTAAAGTAAGTAGTATCCTTACCATGCCAAATGGTATAAAGGTGATTATGGTTCGCCATGGGGAATACATAAGTGTTTATTCTAACTTAAGTGAGGTGTACGTTGAAAAGGACGAAGAGCTAAACACCAAAGAGGAAATAGGCTTGGTGTATACTTCAAAACAGGAGGGAAGTACCGTTGTAGATTTTCAGTTATGGAAAGGTTCCCAAAAGCTTAATCCACAATCCTGGCTGATGAAAAAATAATTTGCAGATTTTCAGTTTATCGCATCAGCTATTCTCGGATATTGGTTGAAAAACAAAGTCGGGTAGAAGTAGAAAATGGTATTTTTTAACTTTTAATCTTTAACTTTCAATCTTCAACTTTCAATTCTTACCTTTGCACGAAGCACCCATTAGGGTATAAAAACAAGAATATGACACTTTTATCTATCTTTTTTGGATTTATGGGAGGCTACGAATGGGTTTTAATCCTTCTAGCTGTCCTTTTATTGTTCGGTGGTAAAAAAATCCCTGAGCTTATGCGTGGTCTGGGAAGCGGAATTAAAGAATTTAAAGACGCTGCGAAAGACGAAAAAGACAAAATCGACAACGAAGAAAAATAAGCCCAAAAAACCCTACACCTTGAAGAACTTTACTTCTCTAAGTGAGATCCGGGAATCCATTCATTCGGGTTCTACTAGCTGCCAGTCTTTGGTAGATTACTATCTCGAACGTATTGACAAGCATAAAGACCTTAACATTTACATAGAGGTTTTTACTGATGAAGCGATATCAAGAGCAAAAAAAGTAGATGAAAAACTACAAGCAGGTACTGCCGGCAGATTAGCCGGAA
>ERZ1046148.1014-NODE-1014-length-15159-cov-7.211269_pt1 | contig 15159 bp, 29 predicted proteins | sample MGYA00383090_ERZ1046148 | MGnify/ENA primary metagenome ERZ1046148 (study PRJEB29581, sample SAMEA5548360) | metagenome | biome: marine; feature: coastal; material: water | depth 25 m | study: Short-term variability in the microbial, nano- and picoplankton... | reverse complement strand
TAAAACATCTAACATCTCTTTCTCCCATTTCAATATACATATTATACTTGTATATGAAACGAAAGTCAAGAAGTTTTTTTAGATACGTGATAAATCTACGCCGTATTCTTGAAGGTGTATTAGCTTTCCCAAATCGTATGCAAGCTCTGTTGCGGTAAATCCTGCACCTTGTGCAGTAGTCCAGCGCTCACTATAATCTTCGTCCATTTTTTGAATTACCCACACATTGAAAGCTTTACATCCATACTTCTTCTCGTAGTTTACATCAGACATTCCAGCTTTTTCAGCTTGATAATCTACTGAGAGTTCCTGTTTTACAATACAAGGCCCGTGATAGCGAGCTGACCAAGCTATCTCTCCAGGAGCAAAATCTTCAGCAACGCACTCATCCGGGAGATAGTCACATCTTCCCTCTCCTTTTTGGGGTACTCCAGTTCGCTCAATGACGGACTTAACAAATCCAGATGACCTGTATAACCCCGCTGCGATTTCTGAGATTGTGTCACCGGATAAGAATCGAGTAACCGCATCTGCCACTTCGTCTGTTGTAGCGGCCTTGCCTTTGTTCTGGCTTTTTCTTTTTGAACGATACGCCTGCGTCTCTTCAAAGTCATCAACTATTTTCTGAAGCCTGGTTGTATTGTATGCTATATTCAGAATACCACAGGCTTCCTTCTTTGTTATAGGACTGTTGCCAGTCAGAAGACCGATCACTTTCTGTATATTCGTATCGGACAAGTTCTCTGACTCTTTTTTCTTGATTCTTCTCAATTTTTGCTATCTCCCTATTTAGATACCACACTGCTTTGCTTAAATCATGTACAGGATCGTGAGTTTTTATTCCAGCTCTCCAGATATACTTTATCGCATTTCCAAGACAGAAACTCATGTGTTCTGTAATTTGAATACACTCTACCCCACTGGGATGTGCTTTATAGTGAGGGGGATGATATACATTAAATAGTTTACTTTTAAACTTGCCTGACATTGATTACTCCTCCGATTTTATCTGTGGTTGACGAGCATCTATGTAGTACTGAGCTTTTGCTCTACTAGTAAGTCGTGCTACATCTTGTATTCGTCCATCAGATTTTTTCTCTACTACTCTATACACTCTTTCATTTTCGGCATAAAATACTTCTATAATTTCAAAGGTACTTTCATAGCGTTTCATTCTTCGTCTGGCTCTCCATACATTTCAGCAATTAATCTTGCTTGCTCTTCAAGTTCTTCTTGTTGCTTTTCTAACTCTAAAAACTGCTCGTCCACTTTTGATAAGCCAGATCGAGTAGCTACGAGTTTTAGATGATTATAACTCTTATTTTTCATCAAACAATCCCTGCAGCTCTTCTTCTCGCTGAAGTCCTGCCAATTTATGAGCAATATGATACTCTTTACAAACGTCTTCAAAAGTATCCCACATATTGTTAAATTTGATTTCGTACAATTCCTTTATAGCAAAATACTTGTTCATAAGGGCATCCGCTAATGCAGGTTCCATACTTTCCCATCTAGCATCTTCTATAAAATATTTGGTTACTCTCTCAATATCATCGGTAACATTTGCAAACTGTAGCATCTCTTGTTCTAAGTCAAAAATTGAATTATTCATTTCGCAGTGATCCTCGTTTCGTAATCTGCGAGAGAATCATCCCACCATGAGGGGGCAGATCTCCCAGTCCAGCTGGCAAAAGTAGCCTTGTCGAGATGATAGTAGTCACGATAAGACTGTATAGGATTGTCATAGTCTTTGAGCACGTCTGGCATTGCCAATCCGAAAGTGGTAAATCCAAGTCTTTCCATTTTGACAATATCGGGTAGTTCGTTGATGACTGTGACTGATTTGTGTTGTTTGCCATACCTATAGCGATACTCCTCTCCTAACGCATTGCCATAGCAGTGTGTCCACTCATAATTATCCAATGAACTACGTGCCCAGATAGTACAAGGATGATTGTACATCATAGGCAGGTATGGAGTAAGAGGTCTGCTCTCAGGCGGTAAGTGTTTAATCTCCTTCTTTAAGGAGTTCAGATAGCCGGACTCTTCTTTGTTCAAAGCCCGGGGTATAAATCCTAGATGCACGTCGATCCAGACACAGGTACAAGCTATCTGGGCTACTTCCAACGGCATTTTTACAATATGTTTGTCAACGTGAGACTCTGCACACGCATCCAAGTCTTCGTCAAGATAAAAAAGATTCATACTACCTCCAGTTAGCATATATTATACACTAACTAGTAATAAAAGTCAAGATATATTTTCTAGTCTACTACCTGGATTCCGATACGTTTGCTTTGGACTTGTATCGGTCTTAGTTTGGAACTTTTATCTAAATACTTATACTCATCGTGAATAAGGGCTACATTGTATCTTACTCTATTTAAAGAATAAGCAGTGTCCGACCACTGCCTGCTTCCTGCGTCAAGTGTCTCATTTGAAAGAGTACTCTCAAAGCACGCTTGAAGTGAGTTTGAATGAAAAACGCCTTCATATCCATAAGACATTAAATCATCATACTTTCCGCATATATTGTTCCATCCATGTCCAAACTCAGGGAAAATGTATCCTGTTGATTTAAATGACTGATTTTCGGGGCCGTGGGCCAAACCTACAGAATGACCAAGCTCGTGAAGGTCTGTATACTTATCACACCTACTCATTGACACGGGGGGTTGATTCTCTTTAAAAATGATAGTAACGTCTGCTACTCCGCAAGTATTAATATATGAAAGATTTTTACCTAATACAATATCTACAGGGAGTTTGGTGGCCATGTTCCAAAGGTTTTGAAGACTATGCCAGTGTGCTGTATATGCTTTTTTTAATTTATATTGAATATGTACACCAGAATTTGCGTATATTTTGTTATACTCTTCTACTAGGCGACTCCAATACCTCCATTGGTTACTATCTTCATCATATTCTTTAAGTATTCCAATAGGAACATCATCTCCGTGCTTAGAGTGAGAACTATATGCAAGTATTCCAAGTTCCCAAATTACTACTGTTTTATCTTCTTCTCCATAGTAAATAAATTCTTGGCGGCTTCTTTGTTCGTAGCCCTGGCAGTCAATTCCTGAGAGTCTTTCACATACGGGCTCTTCTTCTATACGGAATTGAATTTCTTCTCGTCCAAGTCTGAAGATTCCATCCCCGGTGCGCCCATCTCCATAAATCTCTACTGTGTCTCTATCAATACGAACTGCTATTCCAATTGTAGTAGAATGATGAACCATGCCCCAGGGTTCAATACGGCCTCGCATATCTTTATAATCTACTTTGACAATAGCGGGATAAAATCTATCCCCATATTCTTTTTTTACTGATAGGTTTAGATACCTACGAAAACCACATTTCCAAGCTCGCGGGTCTTTACCCGTAGTTCCATCATCATATATAAACCATTCAACCCCGGGATAATTTTTTGAACATCCTGATTTTACTACTTCTTGCCCTTCTGCTGAAAAACTTAGAAGTAGTAGCAACCCCGCTACGACCCCGCGAAGCATTATACAACATTTTCTAGCCTGGTCATTAATCGTTCTGCACGATTAGTAACTTGCTTGTACCAACGAGAATCACGGCCTTCAACAGCTGCTTGTTTCCACTGATGTTGAGATAAATGAAATCTCATCTGTCGAAATTTTTCTAGCCTTGTGGCTCCGAGATTAAAAGCCATGTTTACCATTATCAGTTGAACCTCTTCCGGCCACTTGTGCCATTGTCCGTATAATCGTTCGCAGTCCTTAATGGCATACTCAACATCTCGATCGAAGAGCTCTCTTGATCGCTCTGCCGTAATGGGAGTGCCGGTAGGTTTTCCATGCTCTTCATCTTTCGGTGTGACCAAGTGTCCAATACCGATAGTATCGTATCCCAGGTGGTCTTTATAGACTTCGAGAACTTCGCCTTCATCTGCTTTAATTTCTTCATATAATTTTTCACGATTCATTTTATGTTCCTAGCTTAAATATTAAAGCTCTCACCGCATCCACACCTATCGCGCGTGTTGGAATTTACAATGTCTAGTCCGGAATTGAGACCTTCGGTTCGAAACTCAACTACAGAGCCTTGTAGTATGGGCTTGCTTTTAGGGTCTATAAAGAAAAATAATCCTTTCTTTTGTACTATATAATCCTCTTCGTTCTCTTGATCTACAAATTCGATTATATATTTATATCCTGTACACCCCGCAGGTGCAACTCCTAATCGTATACCCCTGCCCTTTCCTCTCTTAGAAAGCTGTTCATGTATCCAATTTGCAGCATCAAGAGTTACTTGTAACGTTGAATCATAAGGTTCTGGGTAATAGTCATCTACTAGCATAGATATATTACCAGTTAATGGATTTACTTAAAGAGAACACTAAGTTTCTTTCGTTCTGTATGCTAGCATCGCCATGGAATTGTATGTATTGAAGGGTTCCTTCTAATCCTTCATATATTTCAAAGGATTTACTTATTGACCAGTTATCTCCGATAGTATCCCAGGTTCCCCATGATACATCAAGACCTACCACGGGTAAAGTGTATGTGATCTCACTATAATCAACAAAGCCTTCATCACCAACTACATGTAAAAGACCTAAATCTTTGTAGCTCAGTGAAAATTGATGTTCAACACCATTCAACGATGAATCTCCATTGTAGTTATAATCAACATATGTATATCCAACTGAAACGTCTTGCCACTCGTATCCATACCCACCATACAAATCAACTTCTAAGTCTGCTAGATCATCTCCGTAGTCTACTTCAGAAGCCCACATTCCGATAAATGCACCTTTCCAACCAAGATCAAACCCACCTGATATTGTAGGATTTCCCATTGTTTGGGGCTGCCCTCGAAAAATATATTCTGAATTTAATGCTATATTCGCTGAAGAGTCTATTGCATTCGCTGTGGGAGAGACTAAGATCGCTGCCATGCTTGTTGCAATAGATAATTTAGTTTTATTCATGTTTGCTCCTGTAGTCTGTGATTGCTGCTTTAATTGCGTCTTCGGCCAACACGCTGCAATGTATTTTTACTGGCGGAAGTGATAATTCTTTAGCAATTTCCGTATTGCGGATCGCTCCCGCTTCGTCAAGGGACTTTCCTCTAACCCATTCTGTGAGTAATGATGAAGAAGCAATAGCACTGCCGCATCCGTAAGTTTTGAATTTAGCATCTTCAATAACTCCGTCGGGCGATACTCGGATTTGGAGCCGCATAACGTCTCCGCACGCTGGAGCGCCAACCATCCCCGTTCCGACATTTTCATCATTTTCGTTAAGTTTTCCGACATTCCGGGGATTTTCATAGTGATCCATTACCTTATCTGAGTACATCAGCTTTTTCCTGGGCCTACCCTGACTACTTCGGAGTATATAATATCGCTGGCTTTATTCTTCCATACATTTGGTAGAAGCCCGTGTACGAGCAATATAAATGCTACTTTCCAGGCCCCTAACAAATGTTCGAAGTATCCTTTACCACTTTCTTTTAGATGATTTATCAGTCTTATCTTCATTACCATACCTCGCATTTTTTAAGAGAAGGTGCATTCTCATGAATAACATTACAGTTTTTTTCTTGAGGAGTACAAGTAGTCATTGATACTAGAATTAATACAAATGCTACGCATACTATCGCTTGTTCAACGGGAAATTTCATTCTGCTACTGATAGCTCAAAATGATGAGTATCTAGTTGAGGCCGTATACCCTCTTCTACACAGTGTTGTAGATACCAATTTTGTAAATCTTCTACCATGCCTTCATATGTAGAGAGGTTTTGGCAGTGCCAAGCTCCGCCCCATCTAATTGGTGTATTTAAATCTGCTGATGCATACTTCATGCACATAGCAATTTCGTCCATTGCTTCTATTTCGGGACAAAGCCGTCCTTTAATTACAGGCAATAAATCTACTGCTGAACCATAAGAATGAGGAGAGATTGCTCCTTGAGTTACTCCTTTTCGGTAAAACTCTTCTTGCTGTGTCTGTGTTCTCTTACCATGGATTACTTGGATTTGTACATCTGAAATAGCCTGAGCTCGTCGTACTACTTCTGCCAACGCTGGGTGTATATCGTTCAACATATGTTGGCAATCATGACTCAAAAAATACTTTTGATCAGGATGCGTTTCTTCGTTATAATAAGTTATTTCACAACTCATTTTTTACTCCTTGAGAAGCGGGGCCGAAACCCCGCAGGGTATTACATTATTAGTGGTGCAAGAGCCATCATTACTACTGTCGCTGCCCATAAACAGAGCAAGCACTCTCCACAACACTCAACTTTTAAATAGTTCATATATATCCTTATGAAATTGTAACCTTTACTGGTTGCAGTTCATTAGGGATTTCTTCATGTAAATCAATACATAGCAGTCCACGTTCCATGTAAGCTTTGTCTAGCTTTACGTGCTCGCTTACGCCGAATGTGCGTGAGAAGCACTTACCACTTAAGCCTTTGTAGACATAAGTTTCGTTACTAGATTCTGTTTGCTTTACAGTGCCCGATACTGTCAACAAGCCCTTATGAAGGCTAATCTCAAGATCATCTTTATTCCAGCCTGGCACAGCTAATTCGACCCTATGGCCCGTCTCGCCTACGCGTAGAATATTGAATCGAGGGTACCCGCCATCGAGTGTGGGGGCAAAAACACTGGTATCATGAAACATTCGGTCAAAACCTAACATAAATTTATGCAGGTCTGCCACTGCTAGTTTAGCATTAGTCATAAAGTTCTCCTTTTATGAATTGCGTCCTTTCGGTACGCTTGGGTTCTTTCGATACCCGGGGTTATTGTTATCCAGTTATAGAGATGGACTCTCTTCGTCAAGTTCTAGGATTCCTTTCTCCATTAGATAGTTTACTGTAGCCTCAACCCCTGTACGGCGGCCAAGATAAAATGCGTGTCCGGCACAACCAAACATGCAAAATGCTAGTATTAAGTAAAGTCCAATCAAGAGATTCTCCTATTTCTGTACAAATTTATGGAGATATTATATCAAATTCAACGATAACTGTCAAGATATATTTTTTGGAACACCACATCACAAAAATAACACTTGACTTTCAATCTCTCTTCGAATATAATATATCTCATGAAAGAATATTCAAAGCGACCATGGTCAATACGTGAAAGAGTAATGTTGAGAGAACACTACTCCAAGATGTCTGTAATAGAGTTACAGGAAAAAGTATTGCCCAGTCGCACAGAAAACTCGATACGCAAACAAGTTGCGTACCTACGTAAAAGAGGTTGGAGTTTTTAGGCAGAAGGAGATACATGCCAAAAGTTAAAGTACGTAACAATAACGTAGACGCTGCTCTACGAGTTTTCAAGAAAAAATGTTCAGAAACACTATGGGATTATAAACAAAAGGAATATCATGTACCACGAAGCGAAAAACGACGACTGGCTAAGCAGGCTGCAGTCGCAAGATTCAAACGAAAGAGAAACGACAATGGACGGAACAAATTTTGAGTTAGTTGGTGATTTTATGGAAGCCTTTGGTCAGGCTGTAGAAACACAACCAACCTGGCCCGACTTTAACACTCGTGAACTACGAGTAGATTTAATACAAGAAGAAGTAGATGAGCTGGTTGAAGCTATCGCGAATAAAGACATGGTGGAAATCGCCGACGCTCTCACCGACATACTCTATGTTGTATACGGTGCTGGTCATACATTTGGTATTGACCTTGATGAGTGTTTTACTGAGGTACATGCTTCTAACATGAGTAAGTTAGGGGATGATGGAACACCAATCAAAGCAGAGAATGGTAAGGTAATGAAAGGCCCGGGCTTTTTCGCCCCAGATTTAGAGAGTATTCTAAACCCGTGAGAGACCTTTGGAAGTTCTTTGGCTCTACCTCGTTCTTGAAGGAGCGACTGGAATCTACAACCATCGAAATTCAGTTGTCTCCAGTGGAGTTTGCGTGTATAAAAATTATCATGATGAGCGGGATGACACTCGGTATACTTTCTACACTCCTCTACTTGAGAAATGCCCTCCATTTGTACGTTATATAAAAAAGGGGCCGTAGCCCCCTTCGTTAAACAAAGTATTCGTAATACACAATGACTATAAATGCAGCCAAAACATAAAGATAAATATCTTCCACCTATTCCTCCTATAAAATATTTTTTCGTTAACTGAGAAGCGCCCAGGTACTGTAATCCAAGACCAGGGCAAAAATAGTATTTGTAATATGCCAAAAAGTGTGGTAAAATAAACACATATTTTGATGAACAATCAAGTCAATCACAGATTCTTACTAACTAGATCGAAATCGTTTGAATTAGATTTATTCTGGGCGGGGCATAAGGCGAAGCCGTAATGTCCCTAACCATAAATCTGAATGAAACTGATTTCGGGATCACCAATCTCTGATTACTATTGTTTTTCAATTAAGTATTGATTGTGACGAATATTCATAATAAAGATAATTAAATATATTCGTTCACAATTTAATAACCCCGCTAATAATCATTCTACGATTGTTACTGAAAATCCGTCTACTACTTACACAAAACCCTTCAAAATTTGCGCCAATTTCAAAAATCTTGATTAAATATAAAAGGTATGACCATTAAGATTATCCATGACAAAATAATCATCATAAATTGTTCTAAATTTGTCCCCCATAGCATCGAAATGCTCATAATTGTAACGTAGATCCACCATAGTAACGATAGTATGTGCCACACGTTACGACCCCGCTACCGCTTGTAAAAGTCGTCTGAGAGTTTCTTTTGGGCTCTTTTCGAGGCCCGATATACTTCCCACCTCGATCTCCAGAGCATCAGCGATATTCGAAACGATTTCAATTTTCGTGATAGGTTTTTCTCCAGTTTTTGAAACATACACTTCTCTCCGGTACACGCCTTCGCGTGATAGTTTTCCAATTATTGACTTTTTACTTCTATTGAGTTCTGCTGCAAGCAACTCTACTGTATGCATATTCGGGTGCACAGTATAGCTTTCAATCATATACTCAGTTTCACGCTTCGTGTAGTTCGACACGTTCCCTCCTATAACTTCCTTTACCTTTCTTCGGTTTGTGGACCCCGCCACGATTGTGATTATGCCGCGCCACCGGGTTTCGGATCGTCTCCTTCTGTCTGTTCTTGCCCCGCATAGCTTATTTCTCCTGTGTCTAGGTTTATAACTACGTCACCACTTATCCACTCTAGATATTCCACTTCGACATTATCCATGCCCCGAGCTTTAACATATTGAGTGAACACCCGGTCGTAGTAATGCTCTACTTCAGCTATTTTCTCTTCTAGCTTTTCTATAGTAGTATAGCACAATTGCATACTATCGTACAACTCTTTTAGCTCATTTTTTGTCGTATTTAATTTTAACTTAATACGACGTTCTTCTGGAAACTCGATTATATTCGACATAAATTTCTCCCATAGAACACATATTATACAGCCCCTGAGAAAAAATGTCAAGAAAAATTTTTAGAACACATAAAAAAATCCCCACATATTTCTATGCAGGGATTTACAGTTAGGTTTAGAGCCGCGAACTGCCACTAGGCTATATAGTGATACGCACCGCCTTCCTCACGTATCTAAGAGTGCATCGCGTTTACACTCTTACCGCATTTTTCTTTTTGATATCCCAGTGGTAGAAATCGCACCAAACCTTAACTGGATAGAAGCTATACGCCTTCTAAACGTACTGCCGACATTTGGACGCTTCGGAGTAGAGCGTGTGGACTAACAAGTGCGCCACAGACACTGAAATGGTACTTTTTATAGTGCTTTGCCATTTCGCATTAGCACTCTGTTCCTTACTCCTTGATGCCTTTCAACCTGTACACGGTGTCATCTCTCAAGGGTGGAACAATTGAGTAACCATGCAGATTACTCGAAATTAGGGCGGGGCTCCGGATAGGCCGAGTTAACTTTTACCGGAATCTTTACTGTCTTATCGCAGAGTGGGTAGCAACACTCATGGCGTCCCTGACTTCCCCCATTTGAATAGATATTATACACGGTTTTTGAACTGAAAGTCAAGAACTTTTTTTCTTTACCCCACAAATTTTTTCAAATCTTTTATGCCCCGTTTCTTTGTCATTGTACTCAATTACAAGTGCGTCCCCGTTTACATGCAGCTTGGGCTCAAACTTCTTTGTGTCTGCTTCTCTTAGCCAGACTCCAATTCGCCACTCTACTGTCATTGCTGTTTGATTAAGCTCCATTTCGGTACACCTGTTGTAAATCTGCAATTCGTGCAAACAACTCTGCTTCGTCTCCTACCATAAACAACTCTCTACGAGTCGTATAGTTTCCATCAATTCGTCCACTAAAGTCGAGCATACAACCATTAGCACAGAACTGAATTGTTACTGAGTCTACTTCTTTTATGTCCATTACGCGGGGTACTCCTCATATTATTTTACCCATATTTTGATACTCTTTTTAATTACCAATTGTGTATATTTCCTGCTATAATAAAGAAGCATGTAATAAAGTTAACAAGAACAATAACTGTTCGTATCATTGCAATCTTGTCTGCTTCAGCATCGGTCGTTCCTTCTTTCTCCCCTATGGCTTTAGCCCATAGTCTCCAATACTTTTTTAGGGTATCCATGCACTAACACTCACTTTTGCTCCCATGTAGAAGGATAAAACGAAGAGAGTGAAAACGTCTCAGTAATCTCCCCGTTTCGGTACATTATACGAATTACAGTGTCAACCTCAACTTCTGACAACGCCCAGTTGTGCCACAGGTCATCTCTTACTCTTTGCAGGCTTGTAAAAGCACGCTTTTGCCCCTCTACTTCTATAGTATCAGTTGCTTGATCTATCACTGCTAGTCTTTCTTGCCTGCTCAGCACTTTTTTCCGCCTCCTTTATTTTTTGAACAAATGTAGTTGCTACTGCTTCCGAAAAGCCATGATATATTAGCACTCCTTGAGTAGTATACACTTTGAAAATACATACTCCAGGTCTTACGGCTTCTCGTATTATGTGGGCCATTACTCTACTTCCATACCATAGATTTCAAACTTAAATCCTGGGTCTTTGCCAAATACTGAAGCCGCTTTTGCTCGCTCAAGTCGTTGAATGATAGGCGAGTTAGGCTTACGCTTTGCACGAAAAGCACCGTGGGACATTACTTTTTTGCCCTCAAAACGTCCTTTGCGAAACTCCCGCGTAGTAGCCGTATCAAAAATCATTGTTTTTGCCATTGGTATTCCTCCTTATAGACTACATAGTAGTAGCCTTTGTAATCCCATTTATTTAAAGACTCTGCTTCTCGAAAGGCGTCATAATACTCTAGCCAAGTGTTAAATACTAGGTCAAGATCGCCAATTCGAATATATACTATATACATGAGAGCCTTGAAATAAATGGGGCTTTGGTAAGCCCCTAGAAATCAAACTGTTGTAAAAAAGTTGATGAGATTTTGAAGATCAACCTTCGTCATTTTAGTCAAAGAAGGAGCTTCGAAACCTAAGCTGTTCTGAACCTGAGCAACTAACTCGTCCTTGCGAACAACCGGCTCGCCTCTCTTGGTTGCACGTTCAACTTTAACGTACAGGCCCAAAGCAGACAGCTTTGCGATGATGCTACGAGGAGTTTTGTTGAACTCTTCAGCAAGTGCATCAACAGTAGCACGAACAGGGTTAGCAGTGTACTGAGAGCTGATAGCAGAAATCATCTCGTCAGTGTAGTTTTTTGAAGCATTTGCAGTCATAGTCATGTTTTTTCTCCCGAAAAATTTGTTTAGTTAAAGTACCACTTTTGAATATATATTATACCGCGTTATGAGTATGATGTCAAGAGATTTTTTTGGAAAGCTGCTAATAATTCTACTTCTTTTTCTCTTGCAGCCACTTCCCAAGGGGCACTCCAATACTCGTCCCAATTGTTTATATTTCTTGTAGATAATGTGCCTTGCCACATAGCGTGATCGTTTTCTAGCTCAAGCTCACAGTAAATGTATTGCCTAACGTGCTCAAGCTCGTGAAATAATGTGCGAAGCCAGTTAGGGCTTTTGAAGAGCCTTACGACAATTTTGTACTCCAGGTCTATAGAGTCTCCAAAATCCGTCTCATTCTCCCCCTTTAAGCGTATGTCGATACGAACTGGGCTAATCCCGAGGTCTAACTCGTCTAGTGCAAACTCGATAGCCTGTTTCGCTAACTCTCGCTCGCCTACTGACCAGTGGCTTTTTGCTTTGGTTTTTAACTTATACATCCAGCTTTACCTTCTGACGCAACCAAGAGTACAGCGCTATTGCACTGTCATCGTACCCGTTGGGGTAGTCCTCCTCTGGAAGCATACACTGTATAGTATATAGAAAGGCATCCAGCTTAGGCATACCTTCCATACGCATACCTGCGTACAAGCTAAAGGCTTCAAATTGAATATCATTCATGTAGGTTCCTCCGATTTATGAATATTATACAGGCTTCAGGATTGAATGTCAAACAGTTTTTGTCATATCCCCAACATAAATTTATTCCGGGGGGCCGGACGCGGGGTTGTCCTGTCAAGTCTTTTTTGCACCTAATCTGCCATAATTTTCGTAAATTTGACACTGTTTGCCCCAGGTTTGCCACGCTTTACCACTTTACCCTACCCCGCAGAGACTAGCAAGTTGGATTTATTTGCACAATTCCCGCAAAAATGCCTTGACTTTGCATTGCTTTTGCACTATAATTGGCGCGCAGCGCTTTTGCCAAATTATCCCAGGCCTTGCCGCAAATAATCCTTGACATTGCCAGGCTTTGCCGGTATACTACCAGGGTGGGCACGGGGTCTGGCACGAAGACCCGTACAATTGTAAATAATTTTGCCCAACCCCGCAAAAAAGACTTGACATTGGTCGCTTTTGCACGTATTCTGGCGCAAGTAACACCTTCGCTTTTTCACTTCGCTTTGCCACTGGCGCGCCCGCGCCAAAATCCCTGATAAATCAAGGGGTTATGTTCCACGTGGAACATAAAAGAAGTAATCCTCCAAACGTTCGTTGTAGCAAACGTGGCAGTCGCGCCCTTCGTAGAAGTTCGCGGCGGGGCAGGTCTTGCCGCAGGTTGGGCAAGTGTCAACGTGACGGTAAGCGGCAAGGTCAAAGAGGTTTTCTTCGCTAACGTGGCTCGAGTATTGTGCAGACATTTTTTTCTCCAGTTCTTGGGGCCAATCCCCTAGTCGATGTAAAGATTATACCAGCTCGCGCCCTAGCCGTAAAGCTCGCCAGCGTCGGGCAAGGCTTCGAAAAGCTCGCCAGTTTTCCAGTTTACCCAAGCCTCGAAAGCTTGGCCGTCCCAGTCCGCCTCGGCGAAAAAAGCGTAAGCCGCTTCGCAGGCTTTTTCGTAGCAGGCTTCGGCGGCGGTTTCGGCATATTGACAAGACATTTTTTTCTCCAGTTCTTGGGGCCAATCCCCTAGTCGATGTAAACATTATGCCCGTTATCCTAGCAAACGTCAAGCGGTAATATTCACAAAAATAGACCCTTGCATTTGTTGGAATATTCCTGTATAGGGCTGCGGTATATGTGGGAATGCTCTTGACATTGCAAAATCGGCGCGACCGCGCCAAAAAATTATATCAAGGTTTTTGGCGGGCGTCAAGCGGTAATATTCACATTTTTTCGCTTGACGTACCGCCTGGCCCATGCTAGGCCCAAATGAGAATGGTTCTCATCTAGCCCATCATCGCGTTGATTAAAATCAATTGCAGAATAACCGCCAGCACCGGCATTATTGTGCGGATAACCTCGCAAATCAAGCGCGTTTTTTCAAGTGTATTCATTTTTTTCATCCTCCGAAAAAGTAGTAAATCGCGCCGCCCCAGATCGCAAGATCCGTGGCGACAGAATAGACCAAATAGGCCAGTGCAAAATATCTCATGCTACCTTGCTACCATGCACGTTGGCATCCTCGCCAGCTTGAGGGTTTACGATACGCCAAGGCGCACCGTTGATAATGCCATAAGGTACAGATTTTTTCTGCCGGTAGCATTCTGCCATAATCGCCACCTCGATTCGAGCATCTGAAAGCGCGGTGTGATCCTCAATAAAGGCAGGATCGCCCGAAACGTAGCGGTAGGCAAATTCCGCGCCGGTCTTGATATTGCCAGCGGGTGAAATCCACCCAAGCGAGCGAGCTATGCTCGCATAGCTTTTTTGGGACAGCTTGGTTTCGCAAGCAAATTGCCAGATGTCCAATACCTCCACAGGGGCTTGAATAATGGGGTCAGTGCCGCCAAGGTCGGCATGAGTCTGTCGCAAAACGCGGAAATCGAAACCGGCATTGTAGGCCGCGATAACGTCAACAGAATAGGTAGCCATATCAACGCGCAACGCTTCAACAATCTCAGCCCAAGGGGTAAGACGGATTTCGCCATCCTGTAGCATTCGGGCATAGTGGGTGAAATGCTTGCCCGCATAGAACGCGCCCATCATTTTCTTGGGGTCGGTAAAGTTTTCCTCCACCAGCCAATTGCGCTCTGCGAGAATATCGCCGCGCTTGTTTGCGATGGCATAGCCAACGTCATAAACGTGACCTTCTAAGCCAACGGTTTCGGTGTCGAGAACCAAAATGGTTTTTGCTGAAATCATGCTGATAACCTTTCGTTGAGTGAAATTGAATTATAGGCTTTTATGCCGATGCGGTCAAGCATTGCGAGCACGTTTGCATTGTCATCAAAAAAGATTGATGTAGAGCAAAACCGCGCCCACGACATCGGCCGCGCCTGTGCGTATTTGCGGATCATCCGCTCTTTTAGCTCCGCGTCGGGTGAGCTATCGCCCAATCGACGCGAGAGGCAAGCGTCCCAACGCAACCCATTTGCGCGTAGGTATTCGTAATCATGTTCGCCCATAACGCGAGCGGTACAGATAACGATAGTCGCGCCCTTGCGATCTACCTTGCGCCATTGTGCGGCGAGCGGTAGCAGAGTATCCGCCATGATATTAGCGCGGGTGTTGTTGTGAATCCATGCCGCCAAGTCAAGCGAGCCATCAGGCCGCGTGATCTGTCGGTGGGAAGAATCGATCACCGTATGATCGAGATCAAAAAAATAATGCATAAGAGTATCCTATAATTCCTGCCAGATTTAATAGTACCAGATTGTGCGCCTTAATGTCCAGCGCCTGAACCGTCAGCAATATCAGCCCAGCAATTGCGGCCAGCTT
>ERZ1046148.1012-NODE-1012-length-15163-cov-9.077641_pt1 | contig 15163 bp, 16 predicted proteins | sample MGYA00383090_ERZ1046148 | MGnify/ENA primary metagenome ERZ1046148 (study PRJEB29581, sample SAMEA5548360) | metagenome | biome: marine; feature: coastal; material: water | depth 25 m | study: Short-term variability in the microbial, nano- and picoplankton... | reverse complement strand
GAGTTCAACATTGGTATTGGATACCGATTCTAAGAGAACATATATAATAAAAAAAACCACCTCAAAAGGGTGGTTTTTTTATTACCTATATAACTGTATAGTTTATACAATCTCACAGGACCCACCAGCACAAGCTAGTTCACCTTTAAGATCAGTATTATCTTCTATTTCAACTACATTATCTAGATTAATATCTATTAGAGATTTCATTAATTCATTATATTTCTCTTCTGTAATATCTTCAAATGGAGCTTGAATATATGTTCCACCATCATAAGGCAGAACAGCTAAACCATTATAGTATTCTCTGTTATCCCACATCCATTTTCCAGCAGCATCCCATTCATGCTCTCTTAAAGAAATAGTAGCAGATACATTATGAGTATTTGATCCTGCTCTATGACCAGTGTTAACCCATTCAGTAGCAACTTTCTTAACTCTTTCAAGTAATTGAAAAGCAGACTCAGTTCTTAGAATAGAACCTTCTGGTGCTGATTGTGGAATACTAATACATGCAGTATCATGAGGTCTAAAGTAATCATCTTCTAATAACTCTGGATGATTGATACTCAAGTAATTATAGATTGATTCATTTTTACCTACACGTACTCTCCTGATGTAAAAGTCATTATGCCAAGCATGAATACCTGAACTTGTACCTAATGTTAATGATGTAGTACCTGCAGGTTTAACACATGTTGTCCTTGCTGCTTTGTTTATCCCTATAAGTTTTGATACTCTTAAGTTTTCTTTCTTTACTATATTTGCAGCTTCCTTCATATCCAGCTGGAGCACAGCGGCACTCCCTATTCCTGTCATTGACACACCTATAAGTGCGTCCTTCTCTGTTGTTCTTTGCCATATTTCTCTTAAATAATGAAAATTAGTATAACCAGCTTGAAGAGTACCAATGAATGCAGCCATTTTAACTCTTTCATTTAGATCCTCTTGTGATTCTATATTTGATACATTTACTTCACATAGATTACAGAACTGGTAAGGTCTTAAAGCAATTTCACAACAAGGGTTAGTTCCCCAATCTTTATCATTATTAAAATATATACCAGGTTCACCTGCTCCAGATAATTCAACACGTTTCCATAAATCCATGAAGAACCCTTTGGTTATTTTATGTCTCATTAATACAGCAGAATTGTTGGCTCTACCTCTTTGTGGATTTGTTTCCCACCAGTCTCCAGTCTTACATGAAATCATTTTTTCATCAGAAGCACTAAACAAACTAATTAAAGCTGCTCTTCTAATGCCGCCAGCTAATACAGCATCAGCAATATGACAAACCATATCATGAACTTCTAAACTAGATAACTGACTACCATCATCTTTAGAATCTAATAGACCTTCAAGCTTTAATAAACATTCTTTTAGTGGTTGAGGTCCAGGAGCTTTACCACCTGATGTTACTAATCTTGAACCCTTTGCTCTAATGTCAGAATAATCAAATACAATTTTAGATGATCTGCCATTAAGATAAGATTTGATTAATACTTTAACAGCATCAGCCCATCCTTCAATTGAATCTCCAATTAAATATCTTTTGAATCTTTTATTGTATGGTTTATTAATAGGAGGTAATTGACTAACATGATGTTGTTGAACAGAATAACCAACACCTGTACCACCAAGTAATAAAAACATAGTTTCACTAAATGATTGAATGTTATCTATAGGTAAATAAGCACAGTTATAAACTCTATTAGGGCTTATTTCAATAGGTTTACCACCAAATTGCATTGATCTCATTGATGGTAAAACTTTTTTATCATATACAAATTTATATGCATTAGCAATTTCTTTAGCTATAGCTGGATATTTTTTTATATGCATAGCTTTGTTTCTGTCAACCAACTCACTCCATGTCTCTCTTCTTTGTAGTTCTGGTAAATACTTTGCGTATTTCATATGGACAGTAATATCACTTAGAATCTTGTTACTTATTTTCATAGTTTTTAAATAAAGGGTTAAAAAAAGCTGCACTTCCACATATAAGAAATGCATCTGGTGAGTATATATAATTTAATAAAATTTGATGAAACTCAAAAATCTAAATGCTAAAATTTGTATATTATATATATAGAATTACACACTAGACAATGCAAAGGTAGTATTTATATATGTTAATCAGTTGGTTTAGTGATACAAAATTTGTATATTATTGTATAGTAGTGTAAAAGAAATTATTATGATAAAAAATTTAAAGAAAAAATTTATGAAGAATATTTGTTTATTTATCAAGTGGGTTACCTTTGGTAAGGTATGTTTAGGTTATTGCAACAATAAAGTTTGCAAAAAACGTAAGAAAAAATAATTATATAATGAAAAAGAAAAGTTGTTTACCAGTTCAAAAAATGTCTAGGCAAAAAGCTAAGCTTCTTATGAGGTCTGGTGGTGAACTAGATGAGATGATGCTTGGATCTTTAGTAGAAAAAATGAAGAAAGGTGGTAATGCAAAAAGAATTGTTAAAGGTAAGAATGGTAAAGAAACAATGAAAGCTTATAAATTAGGAGGTGGATCCCATAATACTTATAGTGGAAAATGAACATTTTAACTGACATATTAAGTTTAATAAGACAGGGTAAATTTTCTAAAGTTACTGAGCCGGATGATGTCTTGGTATTAGGTAAGTGGAATGAACAACCGGATATGACTGGTGTAGCATCTCCTATTCCTTATAAGTCAGTAAAGCTTGTTAAGATAAGTGATTTTAAAGTTGCTTCTACTGGTTGTGATTATGCTAATGCACCTTTAGCTCCAGCTGCTGGTACTGGTCAAATATATCAAAAAACTGTTATAGACCCTGCAACTCAAGTTTGTACTGTTTATTTTAGATCTCTAAAATCATTAAGTAGTAATCTTACTCTTGCTCAGTCAGCAGATAACAACTATGTAGAAATAACAACTTCAGGTGAACCAAATCTTGCAGCTAATGTAGGAAGTGGTGCTGAAGTATGGAAAGATAAAGTTGGTGAGACACTAAACTTTAGAAGTATAGTACAAGGAAGTAATATAAGTGTAGCTCAAAGTTCAAATGAAATATCATTAAGTGTTCCTGCAGGTGCAGGCTTAACTCTAACTACAACTGGAACATCTGGAGCAGCAACATTAAGCAGTGGTGTTTTAAACATCCCTAACTATACAACAGGCGGTGGTGGTGGTGCAGACTTTTTTGTTGATGGTGACTCAGGATCTCCACAAACAGTTATTAATGGTGATACTTTAGTAATAGAAGGTGGGGTAGGAATAGGTACGGTTGGAACAAACGGACCTAAAGTAGTTGTCAATTTAAGTGACACGGCAGTAACACCGGGATCATATACGAATACAGACCTTACTGTTGATCAACAAGGAAGAATAACAGCTGCTAGTAATGGATCTAAAGCAAGTTTTTCAGTATATGATGAAGAAGGAGGACCAGGCTTTACTGTTGATGATGGTGAAACTGTTTTAATGTTTAGCACCCCTACAATTGGAGCAATAACAGGTGTACCAACTGGTTCTCCACCCAATCCTAATTCTATTAGTATGGCCTTAACTTGGGGTAATCATGTTTCACTTCTTAATCAATCAGGAACTTCTGCTCCTACAGAGACCATGCTTTTAGATAATTCATCTATAGCTGGTTCAATAACTTGGACTTATGTAGCTATTGGAACATATCAAGCTACTCTTTCTACTGCTTTAGCAGATATAAATAAAGTAAGTTTTGAAATACAAAATAAGTTTAGCGGTAATGGGACTGTTCCATATGTAGCAAATATAGTAAATGCAACTACATTAGGATTTACAGTAAAAACTTTTAGAGTAGATACAGGTGAAGCAATTGATAATGTACTGGAAAATACAGCACTTGAAATTAAAATATACGGATAATGCCAAACTTTATAACAAAATTATTTTCAAGTGGTGCATCAGAATTAGTAAAAGATGTTGGTGGTGTATTAGATGAACTTATTACATCTACTGATGAAAAGTTAGCTGCTGAATTAAAAATAAAAGAATTAATAGCAAAACATGAAGTTGAAATGGAACGTGAAGTTTCTGCTAGATGGAGTGCTGATATGACTAGTGATAGTTGGTTAAGTAAAAATGTAAGACCTATGGTCCTTATATTTTTAGTAGTGTCAACAGTATTATTAGTATTTATAGATGCAGGAGCAATTGCATTTGAAGTAAAATCTAGCTGGGTGGATCTCCTACAGTTGGTTTTAATAACAGTAATAGGAGCTTATTTTGGGGGAAGGTCTCTTGAAAAGGTAAAAAAAACAAATAATAAAAATTAGAAATTATGAACAAGAAAATGAAGTACAATTATGGAGGAGGTAAAATGAGTAGTGGTGATGGTGATAAATTTGTCCCACCTTCAGAAATGAATAATCCACGTATAGGTATGGTAGACAGATTTGCACAAATGGGTGGTACTATGGGTACTACTGATGTAATGGATGTTTATAAAAAAGGAGGGGGTACTAAGAAAGGTCAGGTTAGAAAAACAGCACGTAGAGCCTACAAAAAATAATTCTTATGCCTGCTAAAAAAAAGAATTGGATTAAAAAGGCAATTAAAAAACCCGGGTCATTAACAGCTACTGCTAAAAGAGCAGGTGCAGTTAAGGCTGATGGTACAATTAAAAAAAGCTGGTTAAGAGAAAAAGCAAAAGGTAATGGTAAGACAGCAAAACGTGCTAGATTAGCAATAACTTTAAGTAAAATGAAAAAATAATAAATAGAAATCATGGCAAAAAAAATATCATTCCCAATGGGAGACGGTAAAGTAGAGAATGGATATTATAATCCTACTTCTGTATATCAGAAGACTTTACAAAAAAGAAATGCAAAAGCAGTAGCTAAAAGACAAAGGCTTGCAAAAGCAGGAATCAAATGTGATATGGATTCTACTAGAGCATCAGAACCTGTTCAGTCTAAGGCTTTTAAAAACGGATATAGAAATAGTTAAAAAATAAAATATGGCAATATTAATAGCACAACAAATAAGTCAAGCTGGTTTGGAACCTACAACGGTTACTCCGGCTGCAGGTGGTGATACACTTGCAAATACAGCAGTTCAATTTTTTCATGTTGCTAATGGTGGAGGAGAAGCTATGACAGCTACAGTTGTACCAGTAGTAACAACAGTTGTTGATCCTTTATTAGGTACACTGAAAAAAGAAAATGCAGTACTCAGTTTAGCAGCTGGTGAAGAAGGGTTTTTAGGACCTTTTGAAGTTGATGCTTTTAATGATGTTGACGGAAATATAACAATAACGTGTTCAGCACAGACTAGTGTAAAGCTATCTGCTCTGTTCTTATAAAACTTAAACAATGGGCTCATTATTACAAGATGTACTTGGACTGTTTTCCAAGAAAAAATATGCACCAATACCTTATATTTTAGATAAAGATGATTATCTAGTTCTATCTACAAAACAAGATAGTTCATTAAATGTAATGGCCTACTTACCCAAAGTAGAACAAACTTTAGTTTCTACTTTAATTTTAGGTGCTGCAATAACAGGATCTTCAAATACTACTTATGACTATACAAGTGCTCAGAATGCTGGTAATGTAGACTTAGTTCTTACAGGATCAGATGCTTCAGTAGATATTGTAACTTTAGTTGCAGGTAGTAATATTATTCTATCAGATGATGGATCTAATAATATCACAATTAATAGTTCAGCAGGTGGAGGATCTATGAATTCTTTTGATATAAAAGGGCAAACAGGAGTAACTCATACAATTTCAGACGGAGATTTAGTTACTATTACTGGAGGAGCTAAAATATCTACAGTTGGATCACCAATAGATACTATAGAAATAATACATGATGACACTACAAGAACTGATACAACTTCAACAGCTGCACCAATTCCAGGTGCTACATTTACTGCTATAGATGCAATTACTTCAGATCTACAAGGTCATATCACAGGTGTAAATACTAAAACAGTAACTATGCCAACAGGTAGTGGAACAGGTACAGTTACAAGTATAACAACAATGATTGATGGTGATGCACTTACAATTAATACAGGATCTTCAGCTACTATTACAACAAATGGAACATTTGATTTTGAATTTGCTGGAACAGCATCTCAATATATAAATGGTCAAGGTGTTCTAACAACTTTCCCAACAAGTGTAAACACTGTAACAGGAGGTTTTGGAATAGACATAACAGGAACTGCAACAGATCCAATAGTAAATATAGATTATACTGGCTCAGACAATGCAATAATTATTGCACCAACAGCAGTGCCTGTAGGTGATGACTATATTTGGTTTAGTGATACTAGTGATAGTGGAGACATTAAAAAAAGCTTAGTATCAAATCTTCCAGGTGGAAGCAGTGGGGTAACACAAATTTTAGCTGGTACTAATGTAAATATTAGCCCAGCTGGTGGTTTAGGTATTGTTACTATAAATTCTACAGATCAATTTACTGGAACAGTAACTTCTATTGCTACATCTAACAGTACATTTGTAGATGTTTCAGGTGGAGTAATAACAAATACAGGAACAATAACCGCAGCTCTTTCTGCAACAGGAGTACCAAGTGTTTCAACTTATTTAAGAGGAGATAATACTTGGGCTACTATACCAGCAGATGTAAATACAACATATGATTTAGATTCTATACAGAATGCTTCAAATGCAGATATAAGATTACAAGGCAGTGATGGTACAATGGATATAGTACAATTAATAGCCGGTACTAATGTTACTCTTACAGATGCAGGTAATGCAATTACAATAGATGTCCCATCAGCAGTAACGGATATAGCTTTAACAGCTGCTTTATTTAATACAACAGCAATAACTGCTAGTGCTCTGATAAATAATGTATCTGCAGGTACATCTACACTTACTTTATTAAAATATAATGGTGGTTCAGATATAGGTGTAGTACCTGAAGGTGGTACCGCATCTACTTTTTTAAGAGGAGATGGAACGTGGGTTACGCCTGCTGGGGGATCAGGAACAGTTACAACTGTATCAGCTTCAACAACAGGAGATGCATTAGATGTATTAGTCACTAATCCTACAACCACTCCGGCTATAGACTTTACATGGGCAGGTACTAGTAATCAATACATAAACGGTGCAGGTGATTTAGTTACGTTTCCAACAATACCAACGGGTGATGTAACAGATGTATTATCTGGACCTGGAATTACTGTTACTAATGGAGGTGGACCACAACCTATAGTATCAGTAGATTATTCAGGTGTAGATAATTATATATTTTTAAGATCAAGTGCTGCTGCTACAGTAGATGATTATATTGCTTTTCATGATAATAATGATAATAATATTTATAAAACTAGAATTACAGATTTACCAGGTTATTATTCTAGTTGGTTATTAACAGGAGATACTGGAACTGAAACAGTTAATTCAGGAGATACAGTTACTGTTGCAGGAGGAACAGCTATGACTACAGCAGTTACAGCTCTAGATACAGTAACCATTACACTGGATGATACAGCAGTAACTCCAGGTACTTATACAAACGCTACTCTTACAGTAGACCAACAAGGTAGATTGACTTTTGCTTCTGATGGAGCAGCTGCATATACATGGATAGCTGAAGCAGACACAGGAGTAAATATTACTGTTAATGCTACAGATGTGATTGATTTTCAAGGTGGTGCGGGTATGTCTACTTCAACATCAGGTTCAATAATAAATTTTGATATTGATTATTTAGGTGTTGACAACTGTATTAACATAAGACCAATAGTTAATCCTACAAGTGAAGACTGGTTTTTATTTAGTGATAGAACAGATAATAATGTATATAAAAGAGAACTTAGTCAAATACCAGGTCTTTATAGTGGATTTACACTAACAGCAGACACAGGTACAGGAGAAGTTGTTAACTCTGGTGATACTGCAACTATTGCAGGTGGTACAGCATTAAGTTCAATAGTAACCAATCCAGATACAGTAACTATTAACCATGATCCTTTTGGTGTTGCTGGAACTTACAATAACGTAATGAGTATTACCACTAATAGTACAGGGCATGTTACTGGTGTAGGTTTTTCTGCTGATCCTTTTATGATTGATTGGACTTTAACAGGAGATGGTGGCCCAAATCAACTTATTACTAATGGTAATACTGTAAACTTTGTAGGTGGCTTAGCTATAACGACTACTGCTGCTGCTGTAGATGATTTAGTTATTGACCATAATACATTTGGTACGCCAGGAACATATGCTTATCCATCTTCAATAGTAACAAACTCATCTGGTCATATAACAAGTATAACAGCTGGGTCAGCACCTGCAACATATGCTGCAATGACTTCAACTGTGTTAGGTTTAGGTAAATTATATAGTGATGTAGTTCAAGTAGCTCCAGCTAATCCAGTAAGTGATACAGAACAAAGAACATACGGCATTCAGTTTAATGCTGCAGGACAATTAGTTGTTAATGTACCTTGGTCAAACACAGGTGGTGTTACAAGTGTAACGCAAGGAACTCCGGGAACTTCAACAGGAATGAATGATCCTTTAGATATTACTCCAACTTCAGGAGCAGTAATAGTAACTTCTAATGCTTATGATGGAGGAAACAATGTAGGACATGTTCCAAGAGGAGGTACTGTTGAAACATTCTTAAGAGGTGATGGAGCATGGGCAGTGCCTTCTGGCTCAGGAACAGGAATGACATCATTTAATATTACTGCAGATGCTGGAGTAAGTCAAACAATTGTAAATGCTGATGTGTTAAATTTCCAAGGAGGAACAGGAATTACTACAACGGGTATTGCAGGTGATATAATAGATTTCAATTTAAACTTAATGACTACTACCGCAAGAGGTGGTGCTCAATTAGGTTCACCTTTAACTTCAGCAATAAACGGAGACCAAAGCCCAGAAGTAGAAAACAGAGTATATGGTGTGCATATGGTTGCAGGAACAGAAGACTTAGCTGTTTATATTCCATGGACTGATAGCAATGGTGGTAGTATGTCACAGTGGAGTTTAACTTCAGATAGTGGTGTAGGATCACCATCAACAATAACTAATAATGATAATGTTACAATAGCAGGTGGGACAGGAATTAGCACTGTAGGGACTAATCCTGATACTGTTACTATTTCATTAGATGATACATTACCATCTTCAGCATCTTATACGATGCCAAATATAAGTGTTAATCAACAAGGACAAATTACAGCTATAACTTCCGGATCAATAACTGATATTCTTGATGCTGGGCCAGGTTTAACTTTAAATTTAGCTACAGCACCAGATCAAATAGAAGTAGATTATTTAGGTGCAGATAATATTATACTTACTGCACCAACTTTAGCAGCAACAGAAAATAGAGATTATGTTTTAGTTTCAGATGCTGATGATAATAATGTATATAAAGTACAACTATCAAACTTAGCTGTACCTGCTGGTATTCAATCCGTAAATCTTTCTTTAGGAACTAACAATATTAATCCAATGTTAGCTTCAATTACTGGTACTGCATTGAATATTCAAAACAATGTATTTAGTGGGTCTAGTTTTGTAGGATATGTTCCGGATTCATCAGCATCAGATCAAACAAGAGACTTTTTAAGAGCTGATGGTACATGGCAAACCCCCGGAGCTTCACTATCATGGACTATAGGTGGTAATATTGGTACTGATCCTATAGTTACTAGTGATACTCTATCTATTATTGGAACTAATGCATCAGGAGGTGTAACAACTACTGTAACAACTACTGGTAGTACAAGTACTATGGCAGTTTCAATTGTTCCAACTGGAGTAATTGCTGGATCTTATACTAATTCAAATATTACTGTAAATGCTGAAGGACAAATTACAACAATAACTAATGGAACAGGTGGCGGTGGTGCAGTAACATCTATCAGTTCAACTGACGGTGTTGATTCTACAGGTGAAGCAATAACTGTTAATACCAATGCAGTTGGTGCTGTAACAGTAGATGCATTTGCATACGATGGTGGTTCTAATGTAGGATATGTACCAGATGGTTCAGGTAATAGTGATAAGGTTTTTTTAAATGGACAAGGAAATTGGACTTCACCAGCATCACCACCACCTGCAACACCATCATCCTTTGTAACAGATTTTGAGTTTAATGTAAGATCACTTGATATGTCATCAGGTTACTACGGGTTTACTAATTTACTACTTCCTTCTTTCTTTAATCAAAGTTATCATAATGATGCTGTTTTTGTAGATGCTAATGCTCCAATACAATGGACTGATGCTGCTAGATTTGGATGTACAGTATTTGGTAATGGTAAAGATCAGTTTGATAATTGTGAGGAGAGTGCGGCAGTATCTCTTTTATGTGGAGCTCATTTAACAATGACAGGTACTATAGAAGAAACTTATATTGTTGACCTCTATAGATGGAATCCATGTGTTGTTGATGCTACCGAATTAGTTGCTAGTGCAAGTATTAATACACTAGGTGGTGGAACACCTGTATGTCAAACCTTTACTTTTGAAAGTCCTGATATGAAGTTTGATACTACTGAATGCCTTTTCTTTTCTGTAAGACAAACTACTCCAGGAACTGGAAGTGCTCAAGCAAGAGTTGATCTAAGATGGACAGGTGTAGAAGCGACATAAAATAAATAAAAATAAATTAATATCTTTGCATAAAATAAAATAACATGAGCATTTATATACAAGAGGTCTTAGGCCTATTAAGAAGAAATAAAAAGAAAATTAAACTAGACAAAATGAGAGATCATTTTGAGTTTGGTAAACTTTATCAAAGCAGTAAATTAAATACTGGTGCGTCTTATAATCCTACAATGGAACCTTTTGTAGTTAAATTTGGTGATCTTGTATGTGAGATAACAGAAGACTTAACTAGAACTCAAGTTGGGTCAGGTAATTTAGGATATGTACCTGTCTATACTAATCCAGAAGGAAGCTGTTCTTGGGATACTATTAAAGATTCTATTATTACTCAAAATGCAATAGCAGATACTATAACTATAGGTGGTAAGTTAAAAATTGTAACTGTAGATCAAGATGATACTCTTACTGAAATACTAGTAAGAGATCCAGGAGCTGGAGGTGAAGTTAAATTTAGAGATGCGTCAACAATTATACCTGCTACAGGTTTTGATACATTACCAATGAGCACAACAGCTGATTGGAATCAAACATTTTTAAATGCATATATAGAACTAGATGATACAACTATACCATATGTTAATATAAAAGGTATGGATAATCTAACTGATGGTGTAGAAGGTTGTGTAATTGCAAAAAATACTAAACCAGGATCTCTTTTAGCAGATAATGCTATTAGGTTTCCTGATGGTTGGGGTGTAGTAGGTAATTTATTTAATAATACAGTTACATGGACTCCAGGTATAGATAACGGTTATCCAACTTCAACCCTTCTGTTTGGTGAATCAGTTAAAATGAATTATATAAATTATGATATACCAGGTTCTACTAATAACATGCTATTTTGGGATGCTTGTTGTAAAACAGTACCTAGTGGAAACACGTGCCCTGTAGCTAGTGGTCAATCTACTATAATTCCTCAAGACACATCTACTACTGGTACAGTATTAGTAGTTGATGATGGTTATGGAAGTTATGGTTTAACATATACTTTAGTTACAGATATACCAGCTGGTGAAGGTACATTAGCTTTTGATACTACTACAGGTGGTTGGGTATATACATTTACAGCTGGTTTTTATGGTGTTACTACATTTACTTGGCTTGTAAATGATGGTTATTGTGATAGTAATGTAGCTACTCAAACTATAACTGTAACTGCTGTTCCTGATCCACCAATATGGACAAGTACTGATCCAGTTACACTTAACACATATCCTAATTTAACAGGTGGTGATACTTGGACTTATAATTGGACTGTAGCAGATGCTGATACACCTTGTGGAAATTTAGTATTTACTACACCAAGTTTACCATCATGGTTAACTTTTACTAATAACGGTGATTGTACAGGAACATTAACAGGTACTTACCCTGTTACTGGAGGTAACTTCCCAGTTGTATTAAATGTTACTGACGGAAGTAATTCTGATACACAAACTTTTACTATTGGTGGACTAGCTGTTACATCAAATACATACTTTCAATTTTGGAGTGATACTTCAGGATCTATGCAAAGTGAAATACGAACAATAGCATCAATATCTAGTGTTCCTGAAGTATATGTTAGATTAACTAGAGCTAATGTTGGAGCAGGTACAACTACTCTTCAGTTTGGACCTACAAGTTTACCATTACAAAATAATTTTAGTGGTAGAGTTGATGTAACAAATGGTGAAACAGCAAAAGCATTTTATTGCGTAAGAGTTGGAATGAGTGTTGTTGGTGTTGGTGCTGCAGCTGCAAGAGTGCCTGCAGGTACAACTGTGGCAACTGTATCACCTAGTCCGGGTAGTGGTGCATTACAAGTAGGACAAGGTTCTTGTACATTATCTAATTCACACACACTCTTACAGAATGATGTAGTAAAATTTGAAGTAACAAGTACTTTAATGGCTACTGAATATGCTGACACATCTAATTTTAGAAACCTTTTTCAAGATTTCTATGCAACAGGTGGTACAGAAGCATCAGGTAATAATGACCCAGCAACTAATGGGCGTGACATGTATAACTCACATATTGTTTGGAGTCATCAAAATGAGGAAAGACAGATAGAATTCTTTGCAGGAGGTCAAAATAGTACTCCAGCAGATGGAACTAATTATTTAACATATTATCCAGGTGCTGATAGAGTTCAATATCTTTGTTTTGGTGATGAATCAAGTAATTATTCTATGGACTCACTTGATCCTTCTCCTAATTGGGGTGACAGAGCTACGCTTACAGTACCTAATATAACAACTGATGTAACTTCTGTTAAAAGTTATATTTCTAATATGGTAGCAGCAGCAGGAACGAATGATATATATAGAGGAATATTCTTCCCTATTAATTATGGTAGTGGACAATATGGACAACAAATAAGCCCTATATTAGCTGATGATGGTTTAATGGCTACTGGTGGTTTAACTGGAAATGGATTTGCATATCCACCAGAAGCTCTTGGATATAATACAACAACACAAACATTGTATCCAGAGTCATCAGGAGCTCCGGCTTATTTATCATATACTAGTACATTAGCTAAAGGTGGAATAAATTCATATTACTATGGTGAAGTTAAAACTGCATTAAATGCAAGTGGTTATTCATTATAAAATAAAATAAAATAAAAAAACATGGCAATAATAACAGGATTAAATAGTGTATACCCAAAAGGTATGGAAGGACCAAACCAATACGGATTTGGTGTAGTAGAAAATGAAATGATAATATCAGCAGCAACTACCAATTTAAAATTTTTAAAAAAAGGTAGAGGTTCATTCTATGGTATATCATTAGCTAATACAGCTGCAACAGATGCTTTTATAAGAGTATTTGATAAAGCTTCAGCTCCGGTAGATGCTGACACACCTATAGCAACATTTTGCATACCAGCTAATGACACAAACAATTTCTTTTTGTCTATACCTATTAAAATAGAATTAGGACTAGGTTTAAATGTTACAGGTGCAGCCGTTATAGGAGATACAACAGCATTAGCAGTTGATCAAGTGGTTGGTTCTATATTTTATAAATAATGAAACTACTAAATAAATACTTAAGGGGTAAAGACTGGTTAGTAGATCAATATAATAGAAATAGACCGTTTAAAGATCATATAAGCCATGAAATTAAGAAATGTGATTTAGCAGAAGAAATATCATTTAGATTATTAGCAACAAAAGACCATCCAGATTATGAATGGTTAAAAGAAAAACTAAAAAACAATGGCAAATAAAGTAAGAACTATATTAGGAAACCAAGAACCAGTTGTTCAAAAGGAAGGTGGTTCTGTAGTAAACACCAATGCAAATAAAAATCAAGGCGGGTTTAGACCAGCACCTGATAAAACTGTATTAGGTACAATGAATGGTATAATGAAAAACCAATATGAAAAGTCTTAAGAAGGCCAAATAATAACCAAGTTATTCTCCGGCATCTTCTATTTCTTTTTGTAAACATGCAAGAGCACGCCATGCAACTTTTGCAGTATGACGAATTCCATCATTATCAATTGTACCTGCATCAATAAGATGTCTAGCTAATGCATCAAAGTCATCATTTGACTTATTACGATCCCAATGTAAAGGTTTATCAGGGTGATGTTGTTTATTACCAGCTAACGATACTCTAGAAATTTCCATAATAGCATCCGGGAAATATTTTAATACACCAGTAAATACTGGGGTTTCTTTTCTTTTTTTAGAGTCCATGTGTAATTCTTTTTTAGAAGATTTTATTTTTCCTATTATTATTCCTTTCATTATTTGATGATGTATAGTTTTTGATTTCTAATATATATTTTACCTACTGGAACTTTAGTTAATTCTCTACCTAGTAAGTCATATATAATGTTATCATTCAATCTAGCAATTTCTAGTTCTGATATTGCTGTTGGTACTCCAATGTTACCCATTAACATCCAAGCTTGTCCGTCCCATACTTGATTAAAACAACAACTCATTGTGTCAACATAACCTAATGAATCTGTTAAAGTATAAGATATACACGTTGTTATTGTATCATAAGGCATTCCAGTAGTTGGATTGTAATTCATTACTATTTGTGTGCAAGGACCTGAAAAACAGCTATCTTCACCTAACATTGTTTGGCCACCATAAGTTACAGCATATATAGGAGCCATCACCGGTAAACTATTTCCAGTTATTGCTATTGCTATTTCTAATTGATACTGTGAACCTGTTGTATATGTGTAATCACATAATGTTTGTGCTTGTGTTTGTAGTCCTATTAAGACCAGTACTGCTAGTAAAATTCTTTTCATTTTATTCTTCTTTTTTTTTGTTTTCATAAATTCTTATATTTTCTTCTAGTTTATTATTTGTTTTAAATCCTTTATTATAGGTCATCCCTATTATAAAAAAAAGAACTATTGTTATTAATTCTATTATATACATTTTACAATTTTTTAGTTATTGATGCCCCTGGTTGTTCATCACCAGAGTCAGATATTATTATTGTCATTCTTTTTTGTTTTTTTGTAATCTAAGATAAATCCAATTAACACAATTAAATT
>ERZ1046148.1006-NODE-1006-length-15236-cov-3.825440_pt1 | contig 15236 bp, 16 predicted proteins | sample MGYA00383090_ERZ1046148 | MGnify/ENA primary metagenome ERZ1046148 (study PRJEB29581, sample SAMEA5548360) | metagenome | biome: marine; feature: coastal; material: water | depth 25 m | study: Short-term variability in the microbial, nano- and picoplankton... | reverse complement strand
AATGTTCACATTTGTCATGGCATTACTTCCAAAATCAGAAACTGCATCAATGTCCAGTGCTTTGCTGATCACTATTTTTTCACTGGAGTCAGAGGTCACAAATTTTACATAAGAGTTTGAAGATTCTGTGATGTTCAATGCATCTGCAAGATTATCAGTCAAGGTGATCTTGTTCAATGTAGTTGCACCACCAAAGTCAATATTCAATCCAACAGCAGAGTCATCCACACTCAATGAATCAGCATTGATGTCCCCTGCATTTGTGATGTTGCCTTCCGTAAGTGTCAAGCTTGTGAGTGTCCCTGCCCCGGCTGATAAAGTTCCACTTGTGCTGAGGTTGTCGTCACCCAGTGAAATTGAGCCTGATGTGTCTGTAATTGATCCATCATTAAGGACCAAAGCCCCTGTGGACATTCCACCATTGTGAACTGATTGGGCCGTAAAAGTTGCAACTCCGGTCACTCCTAAAGTTTCCCCCACTGTTGCTAATCCTGCAACAGTCAGGTCATCCGTGGATGTTAACTGTTCAGCTGTAACTGTGGCCGAAGCTGTGACACTTCCTGTGACAGTTTGTGTGCCACTAGCCAAGGTCCCTGATGTACTTAAATTTTCTGATCCAAAGCTGATTGCAGAGCCTGATGAGGTGATTGAACCATTAGCCAAAGTCAGATCACCAATTGTTGATCCTGATGCTGTTGATATTGTGGAGGTAAATGTTGAAGCATCATCTGCTGTCAAGGCTCCTACCCTTAAATTTTCATAATCTGTGACTGTAATGTCTCCGGCTGTGTCTCCTGCTTCTGTTGTATCTATAAAAGCAAACTCATCAGCAGACTCATCCCAAATCATGGCCACATTTGCAGGGGCTGAATCACTGGACCCCCTCTTGATCAAGACTCCTGCATCAAAAGCATTATTAGCAGGCTGTGAGTCATATTTGTTTAATAGGATCAATGGGTCCTCAACATTTAAAGTGGTTGAAGATATTTCCACGGCTCCTTCTGTGGTAAGTGTCCCACCAACTACTAAATCTGTGACTGTTAAAGTGGACCCGGCAAAGGTCATGTCACTGTCATCTGCTAAAGCTCCATCAGTTCCATAAAAAGCCACTCGGCCTGCTGTCCTTGCATCTGCCAAGATATTGCTTGCCCTTAAAGTATAGGAACCTATGTCAATATTTGCTGAAGCTGTGATCCCTGCTGTGGTCAAAGCTGTAATTGTGATCCCGGCAATAGTTCCACCTTCAACCTCATCACCTGAAATCTGATTGTTTGCAAGTGTTAAAGTTCCGGCTGAAACATCCAATGTTTTTCCTGATCCAACAGTGATGTCAGAGGTTGCCATGGTAACACCATCAATAGTTCCACCATTAATGTCAAAGGCTGATCCTTCAATCTCTATTGATCCGGCTTCTAATTTTTTTCCAAGTGTAATCTTTTCACCTGAGTTTGTAGTCACAAAAGTCAGATATGCTGTTGAACCTTCTTTAATTTCAAGAGCTGTGGCTGAGTCATCATCCAAAACAAGATCAAACCCACTGCCATCATCTGAGGAAACTGTGTCCACATTTATGCCACCCACATTTGTGATGTTTCCGTCTGAGACAGAAAGGCTTGTGACTGTTGTGGCTCCGGCCCCCAAAGTTCCTGATGTGCTGAGATTTCCTGATCCAAAAGATATTGCCCCACTTGTGTCAGTAATACTCCCATCATTCATCACTAAGGCCCCGGTGCTGAGTCCACCATTGTGAATTGACTGAGCTGTGAAAGTGGCCACTCCTGTGACCCCAAGTGTTTCACCTACTGTGGCCAAACCTGAAACAGAAAGGTCATCTGTTGTCGTGAGGTGTTCGGCTTGGACAGTGCCACTTGCCGTGATGTCCCCAGTGACTGTTTGTGTTGCTGATGAAAGTGTCCCTGTGACTGCAAGAGTTTCACCAATGGTTGCCAGTCCTGAGACTGTCAAATCATCCGTGGTTGTAAGTTGTTCAGCTTGAACAAGTCCACTGGCCACAACATTTCCTGTGACTGTCTGTGTTCCTGTTGCAAGGGTTCCTGTAGTTGTTAAATTTTCATTTGAGAAATCTATTGCACCACTTGAGTCTGAAATTGATCCGTCATTGATGGTCATTGCTCCTGTACTCATACCACCATTGTGGACAGATTGAGCTGTGAAGGTTGCAACACCTGTCACTCCAAGAGTCTCTCCAACAGTTGCAAGCCCTGAAACTGTGAGATCATCAGTTGTGGTCAGTTGTTCTGCTTGAATGGTCCCGGATGCAGTGACATTGCCAGTCACTGTTTGTGTTCCACTTGCCAAAGTTCCACTGGTTGAAACTGCCTCATCTCCGAAAGACAAGGACCCGGTTGAATCTGTAATGCTTCCAGTGGCAAGTGTCATTGTCCCATCCACTGAAAGTGTGTCATTGATTGTCAGATCATCTGTGCTTGTAAGCTGTTCAGCAGAAACTGTTCCGGAAACTGTCACATTTCCAGTCACTGTCTGTGTCCCGGATGCAAAAGTTCCACTTGTGCTGAGGTTGTCATCTCCAAAATCTATTGAGCCACTTGAGTCAACAATTGAACCTGTAGAAAGAGTCATGGTCCCATCAATTGAAGCTGTGTCTGCTACTGTCAGATCATCAGAGCTTGTGAGCTGTTCTGCACTCACTGTCCCACTTGCCACCACATTTCCTGTGACTGCCTGACTTCCACTGGCAATTGTGCCTGTGGTTGTTAAATTTTCATCTCCCATTTGGATTTCACCTGATCCGGCATTAAGGGTCAAGTCCCCTGCTGTTGTGGCAATTGTGCCTGCATCAGTCATGGTGATGTCACCTTCAAGGAATAAGTCCTGCCATGCATTGGATGAACTTCCTAAATCATAGGAGTCATCTGCTGATGGGATCAAATTGCTATCAAAATAAGCCAAGGCCGTGATGGTGTCTGAAGTTGCATTGCCAAGGTCAATGTCACCTGTGGCCGTAAGTGTCGTAAATGCCCCAGTATTGGCCGAACTAGCACCAATTGGTGTGCCATCTATGGCCCCGGAATCCACATTTACATTTGTCATAGCATTTGAGCCAAAATCTGAAACTGCATTTATATCTAATTCTTTTGAGAAAACAATCTTCTCACCTGAATTTGTTGTGACAAAATTCATGTATGAGTTGGAACTTTCTGTAAAATCTAAGGCATTGGCTAAATTGTCAACCAGTGCAACAGTGTTTTCACCTGTTCCACCTTTCAACACAATACTCTCTGTTAAATATATGTCTTTCCATGCCTGACTGCTTGATCCCAAGTCAAAAGAATCATTAGTGTTTGGAATTATGTTTGAATTAACATCAGCACTGAAAGTCACACTGTCTGAAGCACTGTCACCAATTGCAATGTCTCCGGACATGGCCACATCTCCACTAGCCGTAAAAGATGCAAAAGTTGCTGTCCCAGTTCCAGTCAGGTGTCTGATCCCGGTCAGATCAGAGTTAGCATCAAGCACCAAAGCCTTTGAGGCTTGGGCCACCCCTATGCTTGTAATATCTAAATAATTTAATTCAGTGGCACTTGAGGTCACTATTGTCCCCCCAAGTTTAAGTCCATTAGTCCCATCATGTGAAGCAATGTCAAAATCATAAGCTCCATCCAAGATTGAAACTTCACTTGTTGAGACTGACATTGGAATCAGTGTCCCATCTCCATCATATAAATTTGTAGCTGTTGAACTCACACCCCCACTTTCTTGGGTGTGAATCAGGGTTGCGTACCCACTGCTTATTGCAATATTTGTCAGGTCAGGTTGACTTGCCATGACTTATCTCCTATCTCTTGATATTGTTTGACTTAGGGGTTTGTCAGATCCTCCCACTAAAGCCTTTTGAATTTTTTTCTTATCACTGCTGTCCTTCGCAGTGGTTATTCCATCATTTGTTTTCAAGTATGATTTCTTTTTGTGTTGTTTCTGCATTTCAACTATTGAATTTTTCACCTTATTGTCCCATGTCGGAAATCCATTACCAACAAAAACTGCTGTGGATGCACCCATGCACTTTGTGATGTGGTCATCTTTGCAGTCCGGACATTCCTTTGGGAATGATTCACCCGGCAAGGTGATCTCCTCCCAAACATTTCCACACTCACATTTCCAATCAAATATGGCCATATCTATGTTGTCAGGGGCTGACAGTGTAACCTGTTTAAACAGCCCCCAACCTCACATTTCAAATTGAAAATCAATTAAGATTTCAAATTAGACATTATGGTATTCATAAACCCTATCACCAAAAGCAAGCACTGCTCCGTAGATGCAATGTGCAACCACTTGATCTGCTAGTGCTGTGGCAGAAAATTCCTTTTCCACCATTATGTCTTTGGCTCTAGCATGGATTACAGCTGTCTTATGGTATAAATAACCACACTCATCTGCATCAGCCGTGCCAGAGATAGAATTAGATGACATTACTTCGACCCCATATAGACGGCCCAAATTTCCGGTCTGCATTGCTCTGCCATCACCATATTTAGATGCGTCAAGAAAGTCATCAATAGCAAACAATGATGCATAAGATGCTGAGTTTACTGTGAGATAAACCTGACCATCCATAGGCACATCAGATGCCAAGAGATTTGCAATTCCTGCCCGAACCAATGCACTGGTGAAGGTGTTATCTGCACCCACATCACTGATTGATCCAGTGTCTGCTTCAATTACTCCCTCTATGTAATCATCAATTTTTTTAGATAATGCATAAGAGAATTGTCCAACTTCAGACTGGAACATGGATGGTTGTGTCCAAAAAATTGAAGATTTTTCAATTTGTTTTGCAACATAAGAATGTTGATCCACTGTCAATGTTATTGACCCATGAGTGTCTGCACTGTAAGTGACATCACTGCCAACTGATTTTGATCCGGCTGTGGGGGTTGTTGACTTTGGAATTGTCAAAACTTGTCCACCACCACCTGAAACCAAAGAGCTGAAAGAAGTGTCCACTGTATTTTCCCACACCATTTGTCTTTCCATAGATGCTAAAATTGCATCTGCTAACATGGATTTTTTGTTGACAGCTGACGTGGTGACTGTTGTATTAGCCATAATTTTCCACTTTTCCTTTCTTCAAAGTATTATCCCCGGTTTTTCCCAATTCCTTTGGCCATGTATTTCGCATTGATTGCATCCCAGTTTTCTGAGACATCATCATTGGTCATTCCCTTGAATGGGTTTGCACCCAAGTTTGGGGTGGCCGTGTTTGCAGGGATTGAGTGATCCGTGACAACTACTTTTGAAGTTTGATTTGTTAAGTCGGCCACATAGGATTCTAATTCAACCAAGTCAAGCTTGCCTGCAATCCTTTGTTGCCCTTCATTCATTTCAACAGCTTTCATCAGCTGTTCTCTTTTTTGTGCTTCATAGGATTCCCATGCAGTGGCTTTTTCTTTCACATCAGCCAACTCTTTTTCAGTTTCTTGGAGGAGGGATTTATATTCTCCTTGTTTCTCCAATTGAGCTTTCCTTTTAGAGTCTGCCTTTGCTTTGAAACTTTCCAATTCAGCTTCAGCTTCTTTCATCCTTGAATTGACTTCACTAAATCTTGCGTATGGGATTGAATCACTTACACTTTTGACACCTTGTGAGGTGGGTTCTTGTGAGGTTTCTTTTACGGCAATTTCCTCAATGCCTTGGTCCGTGTTTACATCTTCAGACATGATGATCTCCTTGTTTATTGTTTTCCAAGATTGATGTCAATGTCATCAGCTTCATATTTTCTGATTTTTCTTTCAATCTCATTTTCAAGGTTTGTTGCAAGGAAGCTCATATTGGCATTTGATAATCCATAAAGGTCATATCCTCTTTTAGCATTACCTGTGACAATTTCACCATTATCAAATGTAATGGTGAACCCCTTGTTTGTGGCCACAGCTCCAATCCTTTTGAGTGTGTCCCCTGTCAACCTCATGTTGACAAAACTTGTGTGCGTGTCTGCACTTGTATTTTTTACAGCAGTCCCGGCTTTTTTTCTCGTCTTGTATTCAACTGACTTGTATTTTAAATTTTTCCTGTTGTTTTGGAATTTCCCATCTCCGGCATCTTGGACAATTCTTCCGGCCATAATCTGACCAAGCTCTTCCATGTATTGGTTTGAAAAGATTGGAATCTCTGATGCTGTTGTTTTTGCCATTACTCTTTTGGCTTTCTTGATCCCATTGGCCGAAACTCATGTCTGCAATTTGGCCCACCTTTTCTGTCCAGTGTGAATTCTGCTTTCTGATATTTAGCTATAAAAGATTTTGTCTTGTTGCTATACACAGGCAGTGGGAGCTTTCCATTTTTCATGGATTTTGCAATCCCTTCAATCTCTTTCCGGGTCCATCCTTTTTTGTTCTTTTGATTGTCTAAAAAATATCTGCATGATGGTCTGTTCTTTTTATCCTTGCTTCCAAGGTATCTGAAAAGCTGATTTGGAGACTGTTTAAACACATTAAAAGTGGAAGTCTGTGAAAACTGTCCAAAAGAATCCCTTGCAATCATCCTTGCCTTTTCTCCAATTAAGGTTGGGACCCCATCAGCATTGACCCACTCCTCACTCAATCTTTTGCCAACTACCCCGGCAGGCTCTCCGGCAATTATACCCCTCATCAATTCTGTTTTGAGCCTTGCTGTCTCCACTTTGAATTGTCCAAGTATCACTTGACCATCCAAATCCCTGAGAATTTCCAATTGGTTTGCAATCCTTTCAGTGTTGGCTGTGGAAAGTAAAATCTCTGCCCCGGTCCCGGCTGTCCTTGCTCTAACAACCTTCTGCATATCTTTGAGAATCCCTTCAGCTTCTTTGTCATATCCTTCCATAAGTTTTTCAAATGAAGTGTTGAAGCCCATCTCTTGAAGCTCATTGAAAAAATCCAACTCCCTTGCAAGCCGGACCAATTGAGTTTCACTGAATCCCTCAATTGCTGTCCCCATCTTTTTGATGTTATCAAATAACCTGATTCCCATCTTGTCAATGTCATTATAAAACTCATCAAAAAAGTCTTGTGTAATAGCCATCAAGCATTAATGAGCCTGTCAACAAGGCTTCCCTTTGGTTCCTGTGGTGTTGCCATGTTTGCATCTTCCTGTCTTTCTTCCCTCACCTCACCCATCTTCTCATCCAATTCATTCGGGTTTAAATCCGGATTGAAGTGGAGCAATAAATCTTTTTGGGATATAATCCCAAGCTGTTTCTTTTTCTCAAGGATTTGAAGCTCTGTCATGCTATCCACAGGGAAATCAATCTCCGGGAAATCCACATAAATTTCTTCTGATAGTTTGACCCCTGCTTCAGTTTCCAAAACAACCCGATCCACTTCATATCTCTCATTTTCAAACTGTCTCCAAATATCTTCCACACTGGCTTCCCTTTGCTCAATGTTTTCAATGTTCATGATCTTGAGTGCTTCCCCCGAAACAGGAGAACCACCCACATCAGCAAATCTGATGTTGAGATGGTTGTTTGATGCGACAGATTCAATGAAAAATTTGGTTGTGTCAATGATCTCTTTCAGGCCACCTGAAGGCTGTGTCATATTAAATTGAGTGTCACTTGGAAGTACAAGCACTTTGTCAATTCCAATGGTTATGGGTTCATTTGGATTTACATCCAACCCACTGATCCATTTCACTCCACCTGTTGCCCCCATCCTGATTGCCAAGGCCAGTTCTGTCATGGCCAAATCTAATTGCTTGGAACATTCCACCACATCTTTGGCATTGCCTGCAAAGTAGTCCCGGACCTTTGGTGATCTCCGAGTCATAGTGAATGGTAGTATTTTAAAGGGGTTGAGGTCCTGATCATTTACATGTTCAATATTTCCTTTTGAATCCACCAAAAAGTGAAAGCCTTGTTGCCCATCTAATTCCTTACTCCAGAAGGCATACATCTCATTATTCATTTTATTATAGCCATGCCTTTGGATGGGATATAAAATGGCACATGGGTCCTCATCTCCATCCACCCAAAATAAATGATAAAATGGAATCAAGTCATATTTTAACTGTTGTTTCTCTTGATTATACTTGGTCCTCATGCACATGTTTCCAAGCAGGAATGTCAACTCCTCAAGTTGTCTGCATTTCTGATTTAATTGCTTTGTATAATCTGAATATCTCTCATCCACCTGTCTGTCCGGCTCACCCTTACCATAGACTAAACTCCGGGCAGAGCAGAATCTTCTGACAATTGATTGTGTAAATAAAGGAACACTCCTCAAAGTCTCAGAATCAAAATATTGTTGAATGTATTTTTCTGTTTCAGTGTTCTCATAATAATCAAGAAACATTTCAATTTCATTCCATCTTTCAGTTTCTATTCTGTCAATTTCTTTCTTGATAGATGAGACAATTGTTTCTTTGGTGAGGTCAGGAATAATCATTTTAAAACTCCAATGAGGTTGCTGTTCTTCTATAGGCCGGGTGGGCTAAATCACAATAATAAGAGGATGCATCAAGAAAATGGGACAAACTGAGGTCTGATTTATCCAAATTTCCATGCCTATCCCTTTGGGTCAATTCGAAATCCCGGATCAGGTTTACACACTTGGGTGATACTGTCATTTTGATTTGCCCCTCAGAGTTCATCAATAATCTATTCAAAGAATAAAGCCTATCTTTTTGAAGTGGAGCCTGCTTCTTAGCCCTCACATTGAATCCAAATTCCCTGAGAATAGCATGATCACTTCTATTGTTTGAGGTTGTGCTTCTTGCTTTTCCGGCAGGGTCCGGAAAGGTTGTTGTGACATTGGGCCACTTCTTTTTCATTGCCCTTGCCATTTCCTCAGTGTTTGAATTAGTCAATGCAAGCTCATCAATGGCAACCACAGTTCCGTCTGAATATACTCCCATGAGAATTGTGGCCATCATACTTACATTAAAATCTTGGCCAAAGAATAAAGTAGGTGGCATGTCAGTGATTTCCTTCACATGGATATTCCTGTCAAAGTTCCACACAGCCTTATTTCCTGTAGTAAGAAAATCACCTTCAAGCTCCTGCAAATACTGGTCCTTGGTCATGCTTTTCTTTGCTTCAATAACAGCTTTTTTTGGAATCATACCATATTCAATTGTTTTGAACTGCCATGACTTCCAATTGGGATCACCACCGGGTTGGCCTTTTAAATAATAATTATAAAAATGATTATATCCGGAGGGTGTGGAACAGAGCATTGCTTTGGCACTGTGATCCATTAACATGGGCATAACAATTTCTTCAAAGAATCCCTGCTTGCAATAAGCCATTTCGTCAATTACTACTCCATTACTTCCATTGTGTCCCAAGCTGATCCCCCTGAGACTGTCAGGGTTGTCTGCTCCTTTGAGTGCCAATTCAGCCCCATTTGCAAATCTGAATGATAGTTCTGTTTCATTGATCTTGACCTCTCCAAAGGACAACATCAGTTCCTTCATCAATGGAAACATAATCAATTTCGACTGCCTGTAATATGGTGATATATAGGCCCTCCTCTCTCCGGATGCGAAAGGTTGGTGGAGCAGAAACACTGCTGATAAAACAGACTTTCCCCATCTTCTCCCAGTACATAAAATTTTCACCTTTGATTTGTGGTTTAATATGGACCATCTGATATTATCAAGTTTTATTTCCATTTATAGTCTGTTTAAACAGTTTTAATTCTTTCCCTTAAAAATCTTCTGCATCAATGTCTTGTTCTCTTCTTCAAGTAATTTCACCTGTTCTTTTTCCATTTGCACATGAGCTTCTAATTGCTCAACCTGTTTCTGTTCAATGGCAGTCACCCTTGTTTGGATTCCAACCACTTCATCATGCATTGAGTTAATATCCCTGTCATGATCTGTTAGCTTCATCTGTATTGCATAAAAGCCACCAACAAGCACAACCACAAGGGCAATGATTTTGGTCAACATCATGATATTAATATTTACACTTAAATCATTATCAAGCTTTGCCAATTATTAATTCATTCCCAATTTCATATGCATACATACAGGACAAGTGTCCATTGAATGACTTGGACTGTCCAGTCTCAATTTATCATAATTTTCTTCTGCATTACCCAATCTAACCTCCATGACATCTTGGTCTTTATCTACACCAAGAGTGGTTGTCATTAGCCATCCTGTTAGTCCTACAATTATGGCACCTATCCCTGAAAGGATTGCTCCTTGTAAATCTATTTTTCTCATACTTATAAAACCTTGTTCTAATCTGTTTATTCAATTCCTAGTCCCCCATGACTTTGTTCTTGTTTTCTCAGTATGGTCAAATTTTTTAGCTCCTGCATTCGTGGTCCCTGTTGGCCTTCTTTCACCATTGTTGTTGTTTCGTGATTGAACATTCCCACTATTGTTGCCCCTTGAATATGGGTTGTATTGATAATCCCAACTTCTATAATAAAGGGGCCTATAATCAAAATATCCCCTTGGTGAATTGTTTATAATATAATTAACCTTGACCGGGGGTTTTTTATTTGTGAGTTCAACAATGGTCAATGCTGAAATAAAACCTATAAAAAAATATGCAATGGCCTTGCCTGTCATATTAATATCCAGTTTTTCTGATTCATTCTTTTGGCTCCACTATTCTCATGACTTGAATTGGCTCATTAGATGTCACTGCCATCCTTTGAACACTGGTCCCCTCAGTCCTGTCTGCAATAAATTTTGTTGCATTCAAATCACCACTCATGGCCTGATCATAAACCCTTGCAAGGACAGCTTCCTTTTGGGTCAACCATGAATCATTCCCCCTGATCTCTTGATCCCCCAAGTCATTCAGAATATCAGCAATGGCAAGACCCTTCTTTGGCCTGCCTTTTGGATTGCCTGATTTGCCCGGCTTGAAGGTTCCGTCTTCATTCCTGTTCTTTTCCTGTTTATCAGGACTGTCCATTAATAAGTATACCTTGACCCACTCTTGGATGTTTTACGGCCTTTACGGCCCTTTTTTGGAGCTTGTTTTTTCTTGTTTTTGGCTTTTTTGTACTTAATCACATATATAGTCTATTTTTATTCAATTACTTAAAACAATAGGATGCATCCTGATTTGTCCTATGGATTTTGTTTATCTGACCCAAGCCTTTATTGCCATTATTATTGTTTGTCAGTGTCAGGCTGTCCATAAGCCTTGATTAATTATACTCATATTTTAATTAAAAGTTTGGTAACTTTTTACAAGTACCCCCTTGACTTTCTTTTTTAACAGCTTGCAAGGTGTTATTATATTATATAAATATTAATATTATATAAATAAAAACAAAAAAGCCCCGGTGAAGGGGCTTCTCTGATTCAAATGATCATATAAACACGCATTAAATCATATAATCATTTTCTTTATCTTTTCATATCTGATCTTTAGATCATTTAATTCCCGGTGACAGGTCTTCACAAAACCCTGCTGATGTTTTAACTGTTTTCTCAGGTCCAAAACCTTCAGGACCAAAAGGACAACAGTGATCACCAACACAAGGTCAAGACCATTAAATGAGTTCATAATTTCCTCCTTTAGACTCATAAGCATCCATGATTTCATTTCTGAATTCTGAGGTCAGGTTCAATTGTTGTGGAAAGTCAACCCCTGCCCATTTCATCCTTAAGATCACAACACCAGTATTTTTTTTCATTGATAGGCTTGCCAAGGCTTTCAGTTTTTTCCGAGTCAAAACCATATATGCCTTTTCTTTAATCTTGGTCAATGCATCAGCTTCAACCTTGGACATCATGACACTCGCCTGATCTCCATTGTTGGTGTCTTCATGTGGAAAACACACGGCTGTTGTATCTTGGCTATTGGTGATCAGCATTGAATCACCTTTTTGGTGAACAGATATCATGTAATGCCTGACCTTCCCTGCTCTTTTAATTGCTTGTGTTTTAACAGTGATGAACAATTCATCTGCAAGGTTGTCAAGAGCAGATTCAATGTCTAACATCATTCTGCGTGTTGCCACAATGATCTTAACTTTTGACCACACCATATGCTGTCTTTCATAACTTATTCTTGATGGCCATTCATTGTATCCCATTTTTTCTAGTATGTCCATTATTTGTTTCATTAGTTTCATTTTACACTTCCTTTTCATTTAGTTCTTGAATCCAATCTTTTCCATCTACAGGGCCACCTTCGCAGGGTCCCAAGGATTCAAGTATGTTTTCATTTTCAAGCCTTTCAGCTCTTTTCCATTGTAATTCGGGCCGGACCATTTCATCAAAGTAGGCCTGCTGATCCTGCTCAAATTCTCTTCCTTCATTGTAATGCTCCTCACACATAAATCCACCACCATATATAATGTCAGCATCACTTTTACACCATTCAGCACTCATCCCGACAGGTGTGCAACACATTGCAAAGGGAGCATGGTCCCACACCCAAGACTGGCCTGAGAATAAAACCCTCCAAACCTGTCTTGCTATTACCAAGCCGGATTTATTTTTCTGTTGTTTTCCTTTTGGGCCGGGAGGGCAAGGATCACTTGCCCCACTGCCGACTGTAAAAGGATTTGGACCTGTCCTGTCTAACCCTTGAAAGGATTTCATAACATCATAGGCCGGGTCATCTTCTTTTGTTAAATGGATGTGATGAAGATTCTTTGGCACTCCAAGGTTTGATGGATCAATCTGTCTGATCATATCATGGTCCTTTAGACTGTTCACAACTGTCACCACCTTTTCCCGATCCCATCCAAGGTCTTCAACTATTTCCTTGACTAAGAAATATGAGATATTTTCATCAATTCCTTCTGTGGCCCATCTTTCAGCCCTACATGCCACAGCAAACATGACAGCATTTTCATCCCTTGTGAGAATATTGTTGATCTTTGGAGCTATCAGATCAACTGGTCCACCTTGTGTCAGTTTATATTGATCCTCTGTAAGCCCTCTGCCACCCGATGGGAGATTGATTGTGTTTTCAACCCACTCATCATGACTCACTGGATGCATCACTAATGATTCCAACTGGCCTGCTGTAATTTCAAGATACATTGGGCGACCCTTGGGGTCCATTGGGAATCCGGCACTCAAAGCCTGTCTTGACATCCGGCAACTGTAAGCTGTTGGCTCCCAACTGTTTTTATAATTGGAAGGATCACACATGACACTGAGTGAAGTCATTTTAAATTGCCTTGTAGTTTGTTTTTTATATTGATTAGATGGGACCCATTTTTTGTGTGGATATTTCCCAACCTCTTTGACTAAACCCTTGAGCTTCTTTTCTAATTCAGGCAATGCAGAGGTGTGGCCTTTTCCACCCGGTGTCAATACAAGTCCAACAGATTCACAAAGAGTCTTGAAGCTTCCCTTGTGGCCGTGGCCCTGAGTTACTGTGTGGATTAATTCATGAAGTAAAATTGCCGTCACTTCCACTGGGTTGTTTTCTTTTGGGGTTATAAAGATGTTAGTGTCAAAGCTTGCAATGACCTTTCCGTCTTCATCCCTGACTTGTCTTGGATAAAAGCATTGGCCAATGGCCCTGACTTTTGCATCCACAACATTTGATCTGAGTATTTGTCCCACTCTCATGTTTGGTGAATAAGCACATGAAAATTGGATTTTTGAAAGTGGGGTCCTTTTCATTCCACTTCCTTCAAGGGGTTGGCCTTTTATTATTTGTAAAGGTAAGGTCTTGATCACTTTCATTGTGATCACTTTTTTATACAGCATCTCTGCCATGGCTCTTAACCATGACTCTCTTGTTTTGTGTGTTGTTTTTTTAGTCATTTGTAGTTTCTCCTTTAGACTTGATTAAACAATTTAGAATCCATTCGGACACTATAAAAAAGACGGAAGGCTAAGGCATTTACAACCCTAATGGTTTTCCCATTCTTCTTTGCAAAAACTGAATATCCCATGTCATCTTTTCTCAGAATGAAAGGTGATCCACCTCTTTCTTTTTTTACTTCTTTATTTACTCCACGGATCATTTTCAAGAAGTTCTGCAATTCAGGTTTTTTCATCATTCTCACAACCATGTTTTCTGAATCTACAAAATCAGTTATTTTGATTTGTTTTGTTTCTTTCACTTCATTTTCCTTTTCTGTTTTATTAAAGGTGTTTAAACAGCCCACTCTTGGATTGTTGTCCAAGTTGTAATTTCTGTCCTGCTCATCTGCTGATATTGTTGAAGATACAGGAATCCCGGATCTAAAAAAGCAGGGTGTGTGTGGGTGTGTGTTTCTCATATCCTTAGATAGTAAAGAAAAATTTGCAAATGTGCAAGTGTTATTGTCAATAAATCTTGACCTGTAAAGGTGTGTAAACAGTATAAAAAAACCCCCCTGCAAAAGTCACATACCTTTAAACTTGAGAGGGGGGTTGCCAACTGACAGTCCTATTCGACTTTATCAGAATTTATTTATGAATATATTTTTGAATAATATTTTTTACTCCTTGCTGTGACAGATGGAACTCATTTGACAAAATTGTGATTCTTTCAGTGTATGAATAGTCCTTTGAATATTTTCTCAAAAACTTATATCCGGTCACCAATTTAATGTCTCGGAGTGTTGTGTCTTTGATCAAATTTTCTTTTTCGTCTGCAAACTTAAAAATCATGGGTGGAGGCTTGGATGTTTGGTTGTGGGTTTTCTTTAATTTTCCAATGCTTAATTGGAACAATGTAAAATGAATCAGGGGTGATGTGGTCGGGCTGATCTACCGGGGTTTTGATCATATTGGTTTTCGGGGAATTAAGAATTGCTGATGTGTCAAAGCAAACAGCTACAAAAGATAAATGTCTATTCACTAAAGAATAATAGATGTCTTTTTGTTTGACATTGTATTGGCTCGGCCATTTGTCTGCATTTAATTTGGCTTCTTTTCTCGCAGGCACATGAATTCCATTCCACCTCTCAGGAAATTCAAAACCATTCCAATCCTTGTTTTGTGTTTTTGCACATTCAACATAAATGGTCCTGCCCTTAAACTGACCAACAAGGTCAATTTCAAATGGGCTTCCCTGTGGCATGAACTCAGATAGTTGAATATCAAACTGTTTAAACAGTCTACACGTCACATTTTTTGCAACATCATCATTTGCAAGGTAGGCTTCTTTTGAAAAGGGTTTCTTGATAAACTGATCAAACACTTTTCCGACCTGTTTCATTTCTCTTGTTTTCTTAACCATTTTTTATGTTGTTTTTTAGTCCGGCCCTCACTGGCCCATTTTTTATTCAATTTTCTCCGAAGTTGTTTGGCCCTTTTAGCTTCTTTGTTTGGCATGTCTGTCTTCT
>ERZ1046148.1004-NODE-1004-length-15257-cov-6.585318_pt1 | contig 15257 bp, 25 predicted proteins | sample MGYA00383090_ERZ1046148 | MGnify/ENA primary metagenome ERZ1046148 (study PRJEB29581, sample SAMEA5548360) | metagenome | biome: marine; feature: coastal; material: water | depth 25 m | study: Short-term variability in the microbial, nano- and picoplankton... | reverse complement strand
GAAATGTGTGGTGGTTGAACAATACTTGGTCCACCGATTTCAACCAATTCAATGTCGTCGACGTCAATAATTTCTCCACAACTGACTTCAGCAACACCTTCAAATTCATTGCCAATTTTATCATAACCGACAACAACTTCGCTATGATCGTATATATCGATCCTATCTAACACATCACCGGTTAATTCCCACTCGATGTCTTTGAACGCGTTTAAGTTTTTATTTTTCATTTAGTAACCTCTATTGTTTATTTATTTGTCATTTTCTATAGTAGAATATACTAAACAAAACCGGTTAATGTACATGCTTTTTTTCAATTATTTTATAAATAAAATTTCCACATACCACACTTCTATCTTTACATTTATTTGGTGGTACTGAATGATAAAGCCATGAAGGAAAGAAAACGATCTTCCCTTCTTCAGCAATTACTTCTGATCCATCGTCAAATACTATTGGTGATGATCCCTTTGGTGTATTGACGTAATAACAAAAAGACCAACTATGTGGGTTATGATGATGTGAAACTTGATGAGCTCCTTCATTATAAATTTGTCCCCACAAATCTTTAAGATGAAGTTCCCATATCCTTTGATCGTCATCAGTATCATATAGATTTGCATTTATAATTAGTTGTCTTACAACTTTTACAATTTCATGAAAGTTTTTATCGTCATGATACCAACTAGTCATCATCGCACCCATATCTTCATTGTTTGAATGTTCAATTATAATGTTATGAAGTTTAGAATTTAATTTTTTTAACTCTGAACTCATAAAGGTGTGAACATTTACTTTTTGGGTTACTTGCATTATTCTCCTATAAATTCTCCATAATATGGCATTTTAGTCAATCGTGAAATACGTATTGCTCTCTTTTGTGAACGCTTTCTAAACCATGTAATGAGCTTATGAATAAACACTCATATACTCTTTAAATCTCTTAACTATTACTTTCGCGATAGTGGATCTAGCTGTTTTATTATGCCATTCTGCATACTGGTGCGCATCAATCGTAGATTCAATAAGGGTTTGAAGTTTTATATAATGTTCTTTTTTCATATCTATAAATACTTTTTGAGTGACGAAAAGCATACTTATATACAGAGGACTTGTTACTTCGTTTCAAAAACATCGTAGCAGGTCTTTTTTCATTTGGAACAAAATGGAGATAATAATGAAGGAAATCATAACAACTGTCAAAGGAATGATCGATGAGTTTATAACTCTGATGATGTCCTTTGTGGCAGTCGGAGCCATGTCAGAAGTCCTCTTTGGCAGTGGTATTTTCGGCGTAAATGTTATCGCAAACCTAATGGTGATTTTATCCAAATTCGGTGAAAACGGATTTGTTGGATTAGTCGCTTTACTGCTGTTAGTAGGTTTGTTCCGGAAGTAAGGAAGGTTCATGCGGTGCTATTTCTAACACAGTAGCACCGCCTTCCACCACATACAATGGAAAATAACTCAACATTGGATTCGTTAATCCTTGTAACATTAATGATATTTTGTATATGGATTTTTAGTTACATTAGAAATTCTAAGTAACTCTAATTATATACATGAAGGACATCAAAAAAACATTACTGTTACTATTGCAAGTATGCGCTGCTTCTATAATTGCATTAGAAGTAGCCATACCTCCAGATCCGTGGAAACAAGAAATAGTTATAATAATGGTTGTATTGATAAGTCTAAAATACGATTTACCTAAAAAACTTGAAGATTTAGCAGATAAGTACTTTAAAAAATAAAGTATAACAATATCTAGTTATCTAAAAGTTCTAATAACCCTTACACCGGAGAAATAACGTGCACATGATGAGAGGACCATTGTGTTTAATGCTAATGGGCTTATTGACGGCCCAAGATCTTGTTGAAACAAGAAGTCGATACCCTCAAGCCAAAAAACCATTCCATTTAACTTACGAAGACATACGTGATACTATTGATATTAATAAATTACCAGGTAAAGTATTAGTTGAATTTTACATTGATGAACATGGAAGGGTAGTCGATCCAATAGTTATAGATTCATTTCTTAATAGGATTAATGCTGTAGTTATCGATAAACTTAAAGAAACTGAATACCATCCAGCCACACAAAATGGTCGAGCAATAGCAGTCAGATACACCTTACCAATAGTGTTTAAATAGTTATACTTGTTTCAGCTTAAGTTTTAGTTGAGAAATATAACCCTTTATTTTTGACAGTTCGGGATGAGCTTCATTAATTTTTTGGAGCTCATCTCTTTTTATCATTAATTTTCCTAAAGCTCGTTGTAAATCCAATTCACTCAAACGTTTCATAGATCTTCTATAATATAAATGATGGAGAGCCTCATCTTCTGCTTCAGCACCTCGAACTCCAGCAACTGCAGTTATTTGTTCCACTTCACCATAAATAGTTTCACCTATATCTGTAATTTCAACCCAAATAGTATTATCCCACATAGCATCCATATCAAATTCTACATCAAAATCTAAGTTTGCAAATTCTACATTATCAAGACTATCTTTTTTTGCTTGCTGCTTTTTTCTAAGTTTATCTCGCAGTGCGAATTCTATATCAAAATTGACAGTCCGTATAGAATCACACTCGCTCAACCATCCGCCATAATTCTTCCACGCCGGTGATCCGTTTTCATCGCGATATTCTGTATCATCGCAGGGTTTTCCTTGGAATACGGACTCCTTAAAATTAGATGTACGGTTAATGTGAGGCCATTGAATAGTGACCAATGTATCTTGAGAATATATGACGCTTAATAAAAAACTAAGGTATAGTAATTTCAATTGAATCTCCGGTTTTATCGTGAGTTGTTCCAACAATTATCAAATACTGACCAGGCCCGATTCTATCCGTCCATTCAGTTCGATATAATTTCCAAGCATATATCTCGATTCGTTCTCTACCATCCCTATGTGGACTTAATGCTATATGTTGCTTGTGAACCACTTTACCATGTCTATTATACATATAAAGTTTTGTTTTTTCTCTAGTTACAAGATAACGAATTAAAACTACGTCACCATCACCGTCATTACCCATCCAAACCTGTAAAGGGTATTCATAAAAGTCTTCCATTGTAGGCTCGATTTTTAGATCAAAACCAGGATCATCTTCTATTAAAAACACGAAACTCAATACGACTCCGATAGCCGCGATGAGTCCGTATTCTAATAACTGATTAAACGTCATTTACTGTGATTCTTGCGTGTATAAAGTAGGTAATTCGTCTAGTTCAAATGTGGTTGAATCGTAAGAAAAGTAGTAAATTTCATCATTTCTTCTATGATGGAATATTGCTGGATCTCCAACTGCATCTATACTAAACTGCCATTCACCGTCTTCATCCGGTACACCGTCATACATGGTCAATACAATGTTCCGAGTTCTACCAATTACTGATAGCGGATTATACGGCCAAGATTCAAGTCCTGATTCTAACCTTCTTTGACTAGCCTCTTCTTCTAATCCAGCCCATATCATATCAACGAATGCTTTTTCAGTTGCAGCTTCAGCATTATCAACTGTTTGTGTATAACGCGGTATTGCAACTGCAGCTAAGATTCCTAATATGATTGTAACCATTACCAGTTCAATCAAAGTGAAACCTTTATTAGTAGTTTTTAATATATTCTTCATTGTATTTTTCCTTATAATTTACGGTACTAATGTTTTAAATAGTTTTGCTGGGTTTTCTGTATCAATTACAACACATGCCGGTGCTTGTGCGTCTGTACCGCTACCGCTACCGGGTATTACTAGGTAGCAATATGAACCGTCCTGAAATGGTGATTTGATTCCCTTATTACCAAAGTCTGCTTTGAAATCGTTTGCACCTGTCTCAGAAAAACCAACATTTGTTTCAAGATTCATCCATTCACCTTGCAATGCATCATCGTCGTCAACTGCCGGTGAAAATGTATAAACGAATTCAGACAATCCGGCTGTATAACCAACTTTGCTTTCTAATATCGTTTCAATGTATACTTCTAATACTTGATCTGTTGTTTCACCTTCACCTAAATCAATACCACCTACCGCAACATCATACTTTGATTGTCCAGGAAATCTTCCTTTACCTTCTTCAGATACTGCTTGGTTGTAATAGTTGTTGGCTACTGTTAAAATCTTATCAATGTTTGCCATTGATTTCTTTTCTTTAGCTCCTGCGCCAATATTACCAAATTTGGGTGCAGCAGTTGTCGCGAGTGTTGCCATCATAGCCGTGGTAACAGCAAATTCTGCAAGAGAATTACCCTTTGTATTTTTTACTGATCTCATCAAAGATTTAATGAGCTTTTTAAGTGTTTCGAACATCTCAGTTCTCCCTTTCCTTGTTTTTGGAATCGACCGAATGTCTCTTCCTATAGGGTATAGTGCAAATAGTATGCCAAAGTCTACTCCTGGGGGAATTATTTTTATTTATTTTTTAAGTGTCGCTATTGTTGGACTTAGAGGTGAAAATAATTTAAGTGGGTAATAAAAAACGGCAGCTGATGGACTACCGTATTTTAATGGTGTAACAATACTGTTACATTTTAACTGTTCATTATGTTACAGTTAGTATCACAATGGTACTAGAACGCCACCATGGATCGAATCTAATATTTGTTCAAACTGTTTAAAATCTATCATTTTAGTTCCATCTGAATGTCCCTTTAATGGATCTGGATGAACTTCCATAAATAATCCATTACAACCAATAGATTCTGCCATTGATGCATATTGACTTGCGTATCTTGGACCGTGAGGATGAGTAATATCTACTATGACATCGCAATTAAATTCCATCATATCAATAACATTTCTCCAATCTATGACTATGTCATTTAAAACCGAACTTCCCCTTTCAATCATTTGTACATTTTCATTCGGCCAACATTTCTCAATCATTGTATTTGCATCCATTCCAGATGCAGATTGAGATCGTTTTATATTGACATATTTTCCAGTTTCTGCAGCTGCGATTATTAAATCTGTTTGTCTACTCAATAATGCTGGAATTTGGATTTCATCTACCACTTCTGCAACTGCTTTTACTTGATGTGTTTCGTGTACATCAGTAGTAAGTTTTAGACCAAAATTTCTCTTAACTTCTTCTAATATTTTGAGTCCTTCATCCATTCCTATTCCACGTTTTGAATTGATACTCGTACGATTTGCTTTATCGTATGATGACTTATACACAAAATCAAATAATGGAAAGTTATCTTGTTGTAAAGCGACTTGTTCTGCTGTTATGAAGGCCATCTCTCTACCTTCGATTGCACATGGTCCTGCTATAATTTTCATTTTTGTTTCCTTAGTTGTGGGTGCCATCCCGAATATTTAATTGACTCATTAGATAAATCTGATAATAAATGCCAACGAAGTTGATTAGATTCCTTTAATTTCAAAACAACTGCTCTTTCTAAATTTGCATTATGGGGATGAGATCCAGTTGCAATTGGTAAATGCCAACTAAACGGATTTGACTTAGTATCTGGAGAACGCTTTGCTTCAGTAGTCTTAGCAAAAAAATCAAATCCTATTAAGTGCAATTGTTTATAATAATTCATTTTCCTAATCAACCATAATATAGTTAAAAATCCACTAGAAGGTCTAACTGCAGTATTAACATTCGGTGTATATCCAAATTCCTCATATAAATCCAATAATTGATCATCATTCCACATCTCAATTTTTGGTATCTCCATAATACTACCACCTCCACGTTTACCATTTTCCCAATCTAAATCAATTGACGAATCTAAATGTATTCTATTCCTATTAAACAATATCGTTGCATCTTTTAAATGTGTTTTGTTATAACTTTTCCACATATTCAATCTAAATGCACCTGCCACCCATATATCTGTTCGTCTACCCGTTGCATCAGCGATGGTGTCTGTAAGAGGTAAGCCAAAACCAAATCTGACTATTAAACCTGGAAAACTATCAATCCACTTACCTAAATTACCATCTTTCCTCATCTGCATCATTTCTACAGAATTGCCAACGAGTAAGAGTTTTTTACCGTTTATAAGCTGTTTAAAATCTCGAACCATTCTTCTGCGAATTCCTCTTTTTCATATCTACCTCCTAACCAAGGACCTCCATTCGTATAATGGACTGATCTTGGATTTTTACTCTCATAATAACCAATTAAATGATTATAACTTAGTGGTAAATCTGCAATCTTATCTTCATCACACCAAACTATTTCATGTAAATCTGAAGGTGATGCGGTGTTAACATATTCTGGTGTCATGTGTTTAAATTTCTTATTTTTAAAGAACATCAATGACGTCCAACATTTTTTAGGATATGATTTGTTAATCACTCCATTCATTTTTTCTGCGTGGATAACTTTATTTGATAATTGATGTTTGACTACCATTAAATCTGTATCAGCAATTGCTATATCTCTTCTTCGCGGCCAAAACCTAGTAAGTTCTTCGGGATCACATCTCCATAAAAAATCATTATCACAAAATAATGAAGTACCTTCAAAGTCTGAAAGATATGGTACTAAAAATCGTGTAAATGCAAAGTCTGTAGATTCACCTGGAATTGGATCTCTCCAATATAATCCTTGTTCAATTAAACGAGTTTTATCTATTGGAACAATTTCGTGCTTAGTCGAATACCTCTCAATAGATCGTCTACATACTTGATATACTTTAGGATATTTTGAATCAAATCCTATAAAGATCTTCATTTTTTAGGCATACCACCTACAGATTCACGTTCAATGTCCTTATGATTTAATTCTACCCAATATATCTCATAACAAATACAATCTGTTAAAGCCTTAAATTCGTGGTATTCGCCAGGTTTTGCAATTGCTATTTGGCCTGTATTGATAGTTGTTTTATCAACTAAGTCATAATCATTCTTATAAACCGTAATTTCCAATGTACCTTTCTCCATATAAAATGCATTAAATTTATGCACGTGTTTATGTTTAGAACAAAAGCCACCTTTATTGACTTCTATTCTGTGTACTTCAAAATTATGATTTGAAAAAATTTCAGCTGTTTTTCCCCATACTTTACCTGCTACATTGTACATTATGATTTCTCCATATCTAACCAGTCTCCAAATTCCCCATCACCAAGTTTATTGTATTGATTGGGTTCACTTTTTAATTTTTTGTATAATCCACTTCTCACTCTTGATTCGTGTTCTTCATCAGATATTATATTCCAAAGCTTGTCAAATGCTTTTTCTTCTAATTGTTTTCTTCCTACAAAATAATACTTAGCTTCAGCTTTTGTTTGTGCATTATACCGATCAACTATATTACCCTGCTTGTCTATTAATACAAATGTCAATTTAAAATTACCTCCATTGAGTCTATGTATGAAGTTCCAATATTCCACCAAAGCTTCATAACATCTCCTTTCATCGACCTAACAGGTGCCAATACATTTCCAAATTGTCCTAGTTCATCTGCAATTGATACTTGATTTGTAACTGGTGCCATCGCATGAAAATCATACGTCATATTTTCAATTGTACCATCTGTATCATACCATATACCATCATCACATGTCCTACAATTCTTTTTAAAATAACCAGTTGTATCATTTACGACCCAAAACATATCAGAACTCCATTCAACCCTAACATACGATATATCCATGTCAGACTCTAATATTCCCCATATTGTTTTTAGAGTCTGCCATGTATTTTCATTTAAATTCATTTCACTTACGTGTTCTACAGTAACATATACTGTTCCATGTAGATCATCAACCGGTTCATTCGGTGAATTCTCACAACCAATTATAAGTAATAATATTAAACTAATGCTTAGGTTTTTTAGGATATTGTACCCCATTTTTTTTAGTCTCCTTGAGTTTTTGTTCTTGTTTATGATCTAATTTCTTAGGTTTTGTCTTATACGCATTTTTCAGTTCACGTTCTTCCAAATCCTCATACTCTTCTACATATTTTTCCCAATTCTGGCTCATAATATACTCCTAATTAAATAGAACTTTTAAAGTTTCTAATTTATCCATAAACTCAGTTATTGTAAACTTTACTCCTGTATCAGTAACAATATCAATTTCATTTATTAATTCTGGATAACGATTAAGTATAGCATGCAATGATTTCATACCAGTATTGGCATAAAACGTACCAAAACTTTCTTCTCCAAGTATATTACTATCGTACATTAATTCTTCTGGACCATCATCAGTTAATAATATGTAGTAAGTATTCATACCTAGAATATACACATAAAAACTGGTACATGTACATGCTTTTTTTCATTTTTTTTATTCCCACGGAATTTTATCCATCGATGATTCATCATGATAATACTCATCCTTGGATTGTAATAATTTTGCTAAATAATTTTGTAATAGTGGATCATTTTTTGCTGATTCAATAGCCACTTTAGTATCAGTATTAACTGTACATGAAGAACATGCTTCAATCATGTGTCGTCTACCGTTTAATAAATGATGAGATATTTGAGCTCTCTTCTTGTTTTTTCTATACGCATAAAATATATTATGATTGATGTATTCACCTACTTCAGTCTGACCTTCTCCTCCACCTGGACCCCAATCATTACAACACATGTGAACTTTGCCATCAAAATTTAAAAATAATAGATCTACAGTATGAATACAACCGTGTAGATTATTACTTCCACTATAACGATCTTTTGCATCAGGTTGTATTCCACATCTATTATTGAATGAGTTCATATACCACTTTCCATTTCCATCTGCAAGCTGGAATCTTTCTGCTTTTGCATTAACTTCATCTACAGTTGCACCATCAGGTTTATAATATTGCTCAACACCGTGTTTCTTATGATTGCTCTTTAAATCCCAACCGTATTTGTCAACTCTTTCTTGATATTCTTTTCGATTAGTATAGGTGTTTAGTATTAATCCATCTAATTTATTATAGTATCTATCCCAATACTTGTCTAATTTATAACCATTTGTTGTTATGGCTGCGTTCCAAGTTTTATCCTTTTGAGTAAGCAATTCAAATATTTCATCAAATTGTGGATGCATAGTTGGTTCGCTTCTACCACACAGCATAATATCCCGGCGATAGCCCTGCTCTTTACATTCATTAATTATTTTTGTAAATAACTCAATAGAAATATTCTTATTGTTATTTGGATATATTTCTGGATTGTGTCTTGGACAAAAACTACATGTTTTATTACATAAATCTGTAATATTAACGTCTATTTGACGGAGATAACCTAAATTGTACATTTATTCCTCTATGATTTATACAGTACTTCTTTATCCTCATAATCGGGTTTATCTGCAGCAGATGTATAAGTAGCACTTTTCGCTGCTTTCTTTTCTGCCAACATTTCTGCTTTGAAATCCTTCTTCTTTTCACCGTTATATTCGTAAGCGTGTCCTTCTACCATTAGTATATCATTAATACTACATAGACCGCCTTCAGATCTGTCAACGCCTTCTGGAATAGATTCACCAACTGCTTCAGCTTGTACAAAAACTTCACCTAAAACCCGACCAAATTTACCAGTACCATACGATACAAGTTTAAAAACTCCTGCTTCTAACAATTCCTTATTACGAGCCTTCGCTGCCAAACCTAATTTCTTTTCATCTAGATTTTTAGTTCGAGATTCCCACGTATCTATTCCCATATACCTAATACGTTTTTTAATTTTTAAATCAAACCCCAAATCAATCCAGCAATCTATTGTATCGCCGTCTAGAACTTTAATTAGAGTAGCATTGTACTCAAATGATGATGCTTTTTTAGCCATTTAAATTCTCCATTACATCTATAAATATTCCTCACTTAGTTTAAAAGTGTGCTTTAAGTGCGGAATCTGGTTAACCATCTTATGTATTGTAATATTAAATATACCAATTTTAAATTTTCCGACATCCCCTGAGTCTGATATTATTTTATTTAGATTAGCTAATATTTCGAAATCGTTCTGTGTGCATTTTGAAACATCAAATTCTACCATAATATCGTTTTTCTTTTCAGATTGTAGAGGATGAAACTTTTTACCGATATCATACATCGTACATTTTTGTTCTTCTTTTATGTATTTGTTTATTCCAAAACCTTTATGACCAACCCAATCACCATATAAATCAGATGCTAAAGGTTCTAATGCTCTGATATGATCCATATTGGGATTTTCTATTACAAATCCAATATCAAACTTATCGTAAATTATTGGATGAGAAAACTGATCATTTGCTATCCACGTTCCCCACTTCCGGAGATAATTTCTTCTTGCGTTCTGTTCAAATATTGGAAAGTCATCATCAACTTTTCCAATCTCTTTATTCCATTTATGACCTCTACACGTTAAATGATAAACAAACGCATCTCTACTCTGAATTAGTTCGTATTCGTTTAATATCCATCTTTGAAATATATCTGAATCTTCGTATGGAAATGGTGCAAATACATGATCATGTCCTCCAGCATTAATATAATCTTCTTTATGCATTATCCATGGTGCAAACATACCCTTAGTTGTTTTGTCTTCATCTTCTATTGCTTGTTTCTTAGCAAACTCTTCATACGCCTTTATATCTAAAGAATCAAAATCCAATCCGAAATCTTGTATAATTTTCTCTTTACCTTCTGGATGCAAAGGTGGTTCAACTCTTGTTCCGCATACTACTCGACCCTTTTTAACATGCTTCATCATATTTTCTACATAATTTGGACCAATATACATATCAGCATGCAATATTCCAATTACATCAAAATTTGCCCTTTCGACTCCTAAATCATATAATACAGTATGACCAACTCTTTTCTTAGTGGTTATGTATTGCAATCTATTATATTCAAAACTTATAGGATGAGAATGATACATACTCTCCATCCATTCAGCTGTACCATCAGTACTTGCATCATCTATCATTATCAATTCAACATCATCTGGTGAATTTCTAACAAATGAATCAAATAAATTCTCTAAGTGTCTTAAATTATTATAACTTGGTACGACTAGCGACAACATGTTTTCTTCCCTTTATTAATTTATTACAACAGTTACATTCAAATGGATTAGCTAATTCTGTTTCGGTATTATTGTAATTGAATGTGATTTCTTCTCCCTTTGCAATGTCTCTTATTGCAACTACCTTTAATCCAGTAAATTCTTTAGACATAAAATTAACAACGTTTGCGCTGGGATTGCAGTTATGATTTAAAAATTGACCTATTTCATCCTCTACATGACCATTATATATAGATTCAATTGAAGTTCTTGTTGGAAATGGAGCTCGCTGTCCAATAAATTCATATATTGTTTCATTTTTTCGTATATCTTCTGAAGCTATACAACCATTCATTGTTCCTATTTTTGCAATTTCTAGTCTTGTAATCCGCATATAAATCCTACTTCATTAAATTTAGGTAATTTCCCCCATTTCTTAATCCACTTCTGTTGATTATCCTGTTCTGCTTTGAGCTGACGTTCGGATGTTTTTCCATCGTTCTCTTCTAGTCTATGACTTCCTCTTGCTCCGAAGTGCCATATTAAAGAAGTAGTTGGTAGTATAAATCTAAATCCATTTTGTAACATTCGTAAAAATAAATCCATGTCTTCCCAGCTCGCCGGCGCAAACAATGGATCATTTCCCCCAATTTCATCCCAATCAGTCTTTTTGATCAAACCGCTAACTCCTTCTCCTTTAGCAATTTCAAAGTCATTCCCATTCACAAATTTCTTTGCCCAATCATCAAAGTATTTGGTATTAAAATCATCATGATATGCACCAAATGCATCTTGTGGTACAACAACAGTCCCGGGTCTAGATTCAGTTGTTGCAAACATTTTAGGTTCAACCCGATGAGAATTTACCCATAATTTTTCATCCGGATATTTCTCATGAACGTCTAATAAAGCCCTGTCCCAGTTTTTAGTTACGTAAAAATCAGAATGAAGAAAATTAATGTATTCAGTCTCAACTTTATCTGCACAAAAATTCATTCCTCCACCAATACCTAAAGCCGGCTTATTTTTATCAATGTAAAATTCTAAATTGTACGTATCACTATTATTAATTAACCATTCATCTGTGCCATCATCACAATTCTCTGCATGAACTATAAACGGTGAATCGGTATAATATGAATTAGATCTAACAGAATCTATTGCAATTTTCAAATACTCTAAATTATTGTATGTTGAAATACAAAATGACATTGGTGATTTATTATTTGTATTCATAGCCTTCTCCCCAATTTCTTAACTCATAATATAATTCTTTATAATCTGAACTATCAAAATAATCTCGCAATCCATGTTCAGCTCTTTTACAAAATTCTTCAACTCCCATTGCTAATGCACCTGGTCTACGGAATGTTTGCGAATTTAAATGAGCAACAGCTAGTCTATCGCTTACGTGTGTCTTTAATCCATGAGTTTCAGCAATAGCACCTGCGTAAAAATCTAAACCCCATCCATAGTGTAATTTTTCTGGAAATTGCTGTATAATTTCACAAATATCTCTTCTCAAAATAGGACATTGAAAATCAATCCATCTAACCTCTCTAACTGTATTAGATCCCCAATTGTACATTTGTTTCCAATTGCATTGTGAAATTTCTGCGTTAATAACTGAAGGACTGTATACTGCTGAATCATAATATTTCATTTCATCTACTACATTCGTAATAAAATTATATCCATGAAATATTAGATCATTATTCAACATCGCTAAATAGTCATGATCCGTGCTCAAGAAGTACTCAAGGATCACATTAAATCCTCCGCCAAAATAAGTATTAGTTTCTAACTTATGAGTAGTATGACTTGCAAATTCTCCAGTAGAACCATTATCTACAATCATAAACTCCATATCATTTGTAATTGGATCTTTTCTTAATTGGTGTACCAAATTATCTGTTAAATCTGGCACATTGTGATTTAGTGTACTAAGTAACATATTAAAACCGTAACTCCCTTGTTTCTTTACTTGGCATAACAATTCCTAAATAATTGTATGACAAAGTTTTCTCTGTATTTCCTTGTGCTTTGCAATCGTTCATTTGATCTAAATAGTGAAACGCTTTAAACCATCCTTCTGTTGGTATTATATCAATAACCTTAGTTGCTAATAAATATTCAGTATACCAAATTAATTCACCCGGAACTTGCTGTAGTAATCCTTCAAACCCAATTTTATTTGGATCTAAATAATTTTTCTTCATGTGATTTAAAACTTTAGATGACCATAAATTTGGACAAACTGAATCAAATAGTTTTCCCTTTCTATCAAATAAGTCCATAACCCTTAATCTATCATTTGCAAAGGATTGAAATACATGTGTCTTATCTGGTTTAGTCGCACACCAAGTAAGTAGATCTCTACATTCTGTAATATTTGTATATGGTGTATCTTCATTTGCCATGAAATCGTGCAAATTAAAATCGCGAATGAAATACGAATCAGCATCTATCCACAAATAATTTTCGCATATATTAGTTTGACTAAATGACATTTTTACTAATTGTTGTCCATACCAATTATCAGATAAATCTTTACCCACAATTTCTTCATCATTCATTAGTGTTACATAATCTGTATCTATGTTATCATCAAATAATCCAACTTGACTTTTCGGAACTGATAGGAATGTTGGAATATTGTCAACATTAAATTTCTTTATTGTCTCTACTAATTGTTTTGTATATTCCAAATGACCATCATACGATTTTATAAATAATACTAACTTATGCATATAAATCCACCACTTTAAATTGTTCTATAAAATGCTTTCCTTTCTTTGCACTTTGAAAATCCGAATGAAAAGCTCGAATTACATCTGGTCTAAAATAGTATCTATGTGCTTGACTTTTAAATTCCTCAAGAGATTTTATCTTAAATTCGTATTCTTCAGCAATATCAACAAATAGATTAGGTTCCCAATGTTGATCCGTACTGGGAGTCTTATACTGTATAAGGGCTATGGGTTGGGAGCGTATTACGGCTTTACCAAATCCCGATATAAATCTATGTTCGAAGTGAGAATCGCATTCATTTGGTAAACATATCGCATCAAACGTATCATTTTCCATGTGTTTTTCTATTAAATGTATCCATTCTTCCTCTCTCAATGCCCTCATAAATTTGTAATCAGTAAATTTTAGATCCACATTTGGAGGAGATCCCCAAACCTTATGAACTTCAGCTAATCTATTTTTTCCAGTAGTGGAATCCATATCTCCACCTTGACATAAATTTAATACGACAAATTTAGTATCCAAGTTTTTTAGTATTGTTCCCATCATACTGTACTCTACATCATCAGGATGGGGAGATATGCATAAAACTCTATTAAATCCCAGAAATTTCATTCAATAAGCTCACTTTGTTTTTTGGTTGTTGGTAAATAACTTTTATATTTTCTTTCTCAAATAGAGACTCATCTAAATACTCCTTTGCTCCAAGACCCGATAAATATGTATCTGCTCCTAGTTGCACACAAATATCCACTAATCTAGCTGTTGAAGTTAAATGAGTTTCCCAATCAGTTCTAACCATAGTATCAATACCACGTAAACACATAACTTGTTTAATTATATTCAAATTAGTCTGTGCTAAGTTATCTGTAATTAAATGATCAAATGTACCTAAAAAATCTGAAAAAACTGGGAGCTCATTTTTTATCTTCTCCCAATTTTTGATTGGAGCGATATACTTTTTTTCCTTGATGGGGATATTTCCCTTTTTTACACTCATGGTATGCCACTCATCATCATGATTAAATCTATTCTGAAATCCATTCTTCTCAAATTGGCAATGTGTTAAACATACGTAAGCATCTGCTTGATCTATCTTTTCAAAAAATGGTATCCATGGTAAAAAATTAGGTTGGTGTATTGTAACAATCATATTCCTAGCTCAAGTAGTTCTTCTTTATCAATAGTGTTAATGTGTCTAACTCTACCACCATATCTTTCTGCAAATCTAACACTAATATTCCAATTGTTTGGATATAAATGACTTGGTTGTGGAGCTGTACCTTGTCCATTAAACCCTTTTTCACTTTGTGGATGACCACCTCCCATAAATTTTGGATGATAACCACCACCTGCATCAAATCCGGCTAATATAAAGTCCCTATACCCCAAAAATTTTGAACAATACGATACCGCTGTACCACCAGTCGAACCTGGCCATTCATCAAGAGATTCAACACCTGAGTTTTCTAAACCTGTTCTTTCTCTCTCTTCTTGTCTTATATTATCTTCAACTCTTAAAGCATA
>ERZ1046148.1003-NODE-1003-length-15273-cov-17.971415_pt1 | contig 15273 bp, 9 predicted proteins | sample MGYA00383090_ERZ1046148 | MGnify/ENA primary metagenome ERZ1046148 (study PRJEB29581, sample SAMEA5548360) | metagenome | biome: marine; feature: coastal; material: water | depth 25 m | study: Short-term variability in the microbial, nano- and picoplankton... | reverse complement strand
GCAATTACTCCAGAGCCAGCGTGTACACCTCCAAGTGTAGGAGTCGCAGTAATTGGAATTGCTATGGTTCCTGCTAAGGGATAATCATCAGCTGGGCCTTGTATACCAAATGATGCAGACTGTATTTCTCCAAGAGCAAGCCCGGTGATTAGTGAAGGTGAAACATTGGCAGTCCATCTTGGTGCTTCACTGAATCCTCCAGTATTATCGGCTGCGAATGTAATTGTCCCAACGGTAATAGATGCATCAACTGTTTCGGTTAGATCGGTTACTAAATTGTGACGAACTTCAACGCTCAGACCCAATATTTCATCAAGTCCCATTCCATTCTTTGCTGCGATTACATCTTGAACGCTCAAGTCTATGTGGTCTGTAGGGAGGCCTGGGTCTACGACAATCACTGGCCTTACTTCTACTGCTGAAGAGTTAGTGGCAGGCATTCCTCCACCCACTGCTTGGGCCTGCACCCAAACGCTAAGAGAATCGCCTGCTCTATTGTACTCGCTCAAATCAAGAGGAAGTTGAATTGGTGGCACTACCACTGTTAACACTACTGTGACGGTTGAACCACTGTCGATCAATGCTGTTGTTGGAGATGACAAGGTAACGGTCCAATTATTTGCTGCTACGCCCAATCCTGCTACTAAATTGAATGAAGATGGGACATTGCCATCATTTTCTATTTGTACAGATAGTTCTACTTCTTGACCTGGAGTGACCATAGTAACTCCAACTGGCATCGTTATTGATGCAGAATAGAATTCTCCAGACATTACCCGAGTAAATCCTGTAAGAGAATAACTCGCAGAAATTGAAGTTAGTGTCAGTGTAATACTTTCCACTTGTGACCTTGAAGCCCCGATAGGTACTGAGACTACAATTTGTACAGTAGTTGTCGCATCTGGCGAAATGACTGCGGTTGATGAACCGTCAAGTGACGTATCTGCCCAACCGCGTACATCGTTAATACCAATAGTAAAGGAATCGGAAGAACTTCCTGTATTCTTTAGAATGAATGTTAATGTCGTTTGCATTCCTGGCTCGGTAGTTCTATCAGCAGGTGATGCCAGTTCTGCAACAAAGTTTGAGAACTCTACATCGACCTCACTTACAATTTGTGGGTCCGTATAGGTTGTTCCATTGAAATGGACTGTTGCTGTCAAATTCCAAATTCCTGTAATTGAAGTTGCATCAAGGTTTACTGTAAGAACGCCGGCAGTTGCTGGATTAAATAGAGACCCTGGTTCCAATGTCAATGTATTAGACCAAACTGTGAAAGTATTAGTTGGATTGAGAATCTCATAGAATGAAAGTTCCATAGCAGCCGACATTGCCATTACCCCTTGGTTGAGGACTGTTGCATTGACTGGGTGTATTGCATTTGTTAATCTCGCCGTACTTTGACCACCGAGAGGTGCTGGAATAGTATCTCCTGTTACCGCACCAGAATGATATACGCTGACATTGAAATCTAATCTCTGCTCATTATTTGCGCTATTGCTATCAGTTGAAGATGCGACTCTCGCGAATAGTGACTGGCCGTCACCTGTAGTAGCATCCCATGAAATTAGAATTGGATTGCTAGTAGATGATGCCGCCATACTTCCTAGGTCAATACTAGTAACTATTGTTGAATTAGAAATTAGTGAACCTCGGTGTACAATATTTAGCGTAACCTGTCCTGCGGCTGAACCAGTATTCGCAACAACTACTCTGATGATATGCTGGTCAGGTTCAAGAATTAAGTCAACTCCATCGTAAATTGAACCTGCTCCATCGAGTGTAACCGATTGTACAGAGAAATCAGGATTAGTTCTTGCACCATCTGTTGCACTTGTCAAAGGTGCAAGACTTGGCATCAATAGAACTAGCAGCATCAGCCCTGTTAAAAGCGTACCAATATTATTTCTTGATTCACGCAATAGGCTCACCTCTTGGTTTCCTAAATGTGTCAATTGTGACCTTCTTTCCTTGACGTCTCCATTGAGCAACTAACTGCTCTAATAATCGCTCATGTTCTTCGTCGGTAATTCCTAATCTCCGCCTCTCTTCCCAAAGCAATAATTGTTCGGTTTTTGTCAGTAAAGAATCCCGAAGATATAATTCCAAAGTTCTGCGGTAAGCATCCCTATCTGAGATGGAATAAACGATGGTGTCTCCTGGCAATTGATCTGCCCTACTTTGGATGATATTTCCTAAGTTAAGAGCCTCATCATAAGAAAGGTTCCTTTTATCCAAATCTGCTTGGATTGCGCTGGATAATTCTTGCAGCTCATAACGAGCATTTGAGCGCTGAATTTTTTTGAAGTAACGACGGCTTCTGCCGGACATGCGTGTCGTCACCATACATACTCCTTGCACCCGCCAGTTATTGAAAGAATCGCTTGACCCCACCTAACTCATGCAATACGGCGCAATAGTTATGTAGTATGCATAAAAGACTTATTGAGGCGATAAACATGGAATAATTAGCAAGAAATTATTGCCAAAATGGCCAAAGCAACCATTGATGTGCTAGTTTCACCGCCTTGACTCTCATGAGCGAAGTTGTGACCCTCGAAAACGGCCAAAAAGCGCCAAACTTTTGTATTGATGATAGTGATGGAAATACGCATGATTTAGCAGCGTTAAATGCATCTGGAAAAACTGTAATTTTGTACTTTTATCCTCGTGATTCCACCCCTGGTTGTACAGTTCAAGCTTGTGACTTTAGAGACCAAATGTCAAGACTAAATAACAATCAATTCATAGTACTTGGTGTCAGTAAAGATTCTGCAAAATCACATGCCAATTTTATAGAAAAACAGCAACTAAATTTCCCACTCTTGTTGGATGAAGATTTAACCTTGCACAATGCATATGGAACTTGGAGAATGAAGATGAATTATGGCAAGGAATACATGGGGTGTTCTCGCTCAACTTTTGTCATTAATCCACAAGGAGAATTGATTTTTGCAAGGTATAATGTCAAAGCAAAAAACCATGTTGATATGCTCATTCGGGAACTAAACATTACGGAGTGAAATCCGTGACCAATAGTGACGAAGGTACTCCTATTGGAATTAATGAACTTGATAATGAAAAAATAATTCTTGATGGCGGCAGTATTGCCTGGATGCCGTGCTTCATCGGGAAAAATTGCGCTATTGGCAATTCAGTAAATATCGGGTCCCTTGCACATATTGGGGCTGAAGTGATTATTGGAGATAATTGCAAAATACAAGGTGGTGCATATATTGCCAATAAAACTCAGATTGGAAATAATGTATTCATTGGGCCGAATGCTACGATCATGAATGACAAATATCCTCCATCTGGAGATTCCAATCTATGGCAAATTGTAGTTGTAGGTGACCGTGCTGTGATAGGCGGAGGGGCAAATCTCGTTGCTGGCGTATCCATGGGTGATGATTCGGTCCTAGCAGCAGGAGCAACATTGACACATGACCTACCCGTAGGAGAAGTATGGGCAGGTAATCCTGCAAGATTCCTAATGACTCGTAAACAATATGATGCAAAGAGGTGAGTACTGTGAACAAAAAAGCAATCGTTTCGGATTTCCTTAGCCGTTGTATCGCATATTCTGATGAATCAATAGCAAGAAAAAAGGCACGGGGAGATGTTGAAGAAATTGCTGCGTGGCAATCATACCGAGATTTCACAGCATATTCACTCGAAGAAGTTAACTCAGGAAAATTAGATGACTGGTTTGAATCAAAAAAATCCACTAATTTACTTGAAAATTGTCACGAAATAGGAATTGACGAATTGGAGCATTCGCAAAGAGCGACATGGCTGAGCGGGTTATTGTCGCCAAGACCACTAATTGTTGCTGCAAGTGAAAATTCACAAGGAATGGGCAACCTCGCACCGCTTTCTTCAGTTATGGTCGTATCTAATACGCCACCATTACTTGTGGCATCGTTATCACAATCAAGAGATGGTAGGCCAAGAGATACCTTGGTCAATCTGAGAGATAACGGAAGGGCAATTCTCCATATTCTTCCTGCAACTCAAGATTCGGCTGAAAATGTTGATCTCACTGGCACTCCATTATCGGCTGATGAGAGCGAATGGGATATCTGTGAATTCACTAGTGTTGAAGACAATAAGATGCTAATCGGTCAAGCAGTTGCTGCAATGCAAGTCTCATTAGTTGAAGAAAGAAATTTACCTCAAGCAGTTGCCAAATTGGTTATTCTAAAAGTTGAGAAATTATTTGTCAGCGATGAAGAGTTACCAATAAATGGTCTGAAGGTGCTATGCCAGCATGGCATTGATAGGTTGACTGAAGCACCAGATAGTTGGTCAATGCATGTCAACAAGCATCACAATTGAATATCAATCAACGCAAAAGGACCCACATTCTCTCTAATCCTTGCCTAAGTGAAACCTTTGCCTGCCACATAATTTTCTTATTGTTGGTCACATCTGGAAGACGTCTGACACTATCTCCGTGATACCCTTGACCTTTGGTTATTGAAGGAAGACCACCAAACCAAGTTTCATCTTCTGAAACTATTGCAAAAACCATTTCTTGTAAAGTGCAAATACTAACTTCCTCCTCACTTCCAATGTTGAACACATCTCCGCTTTCTGCTTCATCACTTGCTGCTTTGATGAAACCTTCTGTTACATCATCAATCCAGGTAAATGAGCGTGTTTGGCTACCATCTCCATGTATCATTATTGGTTCATTCTCTAGAACTGATTGGAAGAACATTGCAACAACTTGACCGTATTCATCACCCAATAATTTTGGACCATATGCATTGAATGGCCTGACAATCCTTGCATCTAATCCTTGTCTAATCGCATGTTGAGTTGCCACTTCATCAAGATATTTGCTCGCGCCATATGAATGGCGTTGGTGTTCTGCTGGGTTTGAAAACACCATCGGATTTCCATCCTTTAGCGGTTGCTGCTTAGAATCTCCGAAAGCTTCGGGCGAACTTGCTAACACATATCTTGCATTGCACCTCTGGGCTGATTCCAAAGTTCGCAAAGTTCCAACAATATTATTTTCGATCACATCTCTTGCTTCTTCATGAAACCATTTGGTTCCATTAACCGCTGCAAGGTGATAGATTACATCAAAGCCTGAATGGATTGATTCGCACTTGAGCAAGTCAGATTCAAGACATACATCGCCTTCAATAAATGTGAAATCGTCATTCGCAACAAATGTTTGAAGATTTGACAATTTTCCTCTAAACAAATTATCTATTGCAACGACTAAGGCTCCTTTTGCAAGCAATTTTTCTACAAGATCTGAACCAAGAAATCCTGCCCCACCGGTGACGAGAACTTTCTTTCCGTCAAACATGAAGATTCCTCATACTCGTTGTATTATGGTAAGAGTTACCACTCCATCTACTCGCTTCATTTCGATTTGGTCGCCATTGTTTATCTCTGCACAAGGGTCAGATTCAAAACCATGACCATAGGGTAAATCCAATAGAGAACAGGCTGGGAGCGTTAGTGGACAAACATCGCTGTTAACAATTGCCTTTGGACCCATCCCAGTGTAGATTAAACCCATCAAAACATAAGGTGCAACAGTTGAGCCAGACCCCTTTGGATAAATCAAGATTGTATCTTTTATCGCCTTACCATCCAATGGATGTCCTGTTTCTTCAATCACTCCTGTATCAGCATTGACATAGCCCAAATAAGTAATTGGTACATCGGTTACCAAGGCAGTTCCTATGACAGAAAAATCCTCTTGCGATAATAAACCATTACCAGAAATCTTCAATTCTCCTTGCTGCGGTTTCTTTGCAGTTTGATGTTGTGGTTGTGCCTTCGCTTGAAGAGTTGGACGAGGCCCTGCACTCAATTTGGGATCTATTGCATGCGCAACACATTGTTCAATCGGCATTACACTAGTTGGTAATTTGTTCAATCCACTGGTCAAATAATGTTCAGCCTTCAATGAATTTGTCAACAAATGATTGTAATGTTGACGATTATATGGAGTGACTTCTGGACAAGTATCCTTCAATATTAGCGCACCGGCTTCTTCCAATATCGAAATACTGCCATCGGCTAATGCGAGTTGATAATTCTCTCCACTTGTAAAGACCCACAATCTTCTATCCGGTATTTTCGCACCAAATTCTGCATGTGCTCGTACTGCAGAAGCAGTTACTCGGATTTCTTCAAGGCTTGCTTGAGGGCACCCGATTACGACTAAATCAACTTGACCGGTTGGTGCTAATTCTTGGTATCTCTTATCGAGGTCTGCTTTGCTAAAGGTTAGATTTCCTTGCCAACCACCGTTAGGTGCTTGCCATTGACCATCTTCATTTTTCCCGATTGGAGGCTCTTTTGAATGGCCAATCGCCCAAAGCATTGGTATTCCATAATTGGCAGCTGCTGCTGTAAGTGCTTTTTTCCTTGCAAAACTCATATGTTCGGGCAATCCTGTTATCAGCGGCATTGGACCCCATGGCAATTCCCACTCTGGTTTCACTTGCTTTCCTATCCAATCACCTAAGACTGACCAATCGGATAATGTTTCCATCTTGCAATCAATATTTACAATCATGTTGGGAACGCGGTTTTCTTCGAGATGTAATCCCCAACATGGCGCATAGCCGGTTAATGCTGTGGCAAGTGCTGATAATCCAGATTCACGATTTGTGATTAATGAAGTCCAAGTATTAGAGAAACACACTGCATTTGATTCTGCCCACGAAGCAATACCTTCTGGGTTAGTAATTCCTCTATCATAAGGCGTGCAAGAGAGTGTTGCATCAATTCCAAGTTTCTCATATGCCATGACAATTTCAAATTGTTGTTCGAGGAAATCAGGCCACGCAATGTCCATTTCCTGCATTTTTTCTTTGTCACAACCTGCTGAATTAAGAGTTGTTGGGATGACAACAACCCCTTCTTCATCTCCACTCAAATCTGAAAGGAACCGGCGCAGTCCATGACCTCCAGTGATGACAGAAACTCCTGAAACGTGGGCGTGGGCTGCTTCAATGAATCCATCAGCACCCGCAGTAGTAGCCAAATCAACTACTAATCTCGCAGCCTTCTGTCTGGTCTCACCTTCGTGCCCATCTAATTGTGATTGAAGGCGCTGAGGGAGTTCCATGCTACGAGGCAGTGATTGGATACTCATCAATTATCCCCCTAACAAAATTGAGATGATGCTGAAGTTTTTCCTTCGCACGTATATCGGTGAATAAATAATTATTAATCCACCGAAGGTTTTGATACCATTGAGGTTTTTCCTCTTGTTCATGTCACCAGACAATAACACGCCTGAACATGCCCCTATTGCAGGAGAACCTGCTCAAGAACAATTTGCTGAGGAAGTGCCGCCAACGAACCCCCTTAATCGTAGCACTGAAGGACATAACCCTAATAGACAAAGAGTGATTGAAAATGGAAGATATCAAGGAGTATTGTCTCGAAATCAGCAGAGTAAAAAGTCCAAGGTATTGACTGTGATTCAAGTCTTGTCAATCATCGTCGCGCTTATTTTGTCAAGTTATGCACTAATTATTCTAAATGATCTACAACTCTCACAAGGAAAGGATGGCCAAGATGCTGTGGAAACTCTTGTCCGAAGTGAAGGTCGTGAAGCAGATATGATTTGTACAGAAGGTGGCTCAGATATTTTCATTGGTACTGATACCAATCAAAATGGAATTTTGGATGATGTAGAAATCTCTTCAACAACAAAGATTTGTCATGGTAAAGAAGGTCTTTCAGGGCCGCAAGGTGCAAATGGAATTTCAGGCGACATAGGCAATAATGGCTCATCAAGTCTTGTTAGAACAGTGACAATATTTGTAGGAAATACCACTTGTCCAGAAGGTGGAATAGCAATATATTCTGGCATTGACATTAATGAAAATGACTATCTTGATGATGAAGAATTTGCCACTGTAAATGAATTATGTGATGGAAAAATTGGTGCTGATGGAGATGGTGGAGGAAATGGCGCTCCCGCCCTTGTTTCCAAAGAAACACCCCCATCAAATGTTTGTCCTGTAGGATTTATTCTGCGCTTTGGAATAGATAATGGAGATGGAAATTCAACTGCTCTTGATGGGATTCTATCTGCTGATGAAGTCGTTGAAGAATTGAAAATCTGTTCGACTCCGCTAACTGCTGGAAGGATCTCTAATGCAGCTCCAAATGTGAATGATGGGATTACTGCAAATTGTGATGCAATGATTTGGAATGAACTGATGTCTTTGACAATATTTTCCGCATACAGTCCATTTGACGGCTGCGAGTTATGGATTAGTGAGGGGAATATGGAATCAACTTCTATGCTCTTGGACATCAATCCAGCGGGTGATTCATTACCTGGTAACGCAATAGGATTCACCAGTATTAGTAACGAACAGGGCGAATTCGTTTTCTTTGACGCTGACAATGGAATAGATGGAAGAGAATTATGGGTCAGTGACGGAACTGCAATTGGCACCCATATTGTACAAGATGTCAATTCACAGAATAGTATTGATGCGAACTCAATATTGACTCCATTTGCTCAAGGTGTCGTATTTTCAACTACCTCCAATGAAATTCTATGGGCCAATTCAAGTGATGTGATTGAACTTTCACAGATACCAACCTTTGATATTTCATCCCAAGCAATTCTAAATTCAAGTTTGTCGATGTTATCTGCAAATACTTATTCAATCCTTAACAGCGATGGAGATAATCTTTGGTTTATCGCCAAGGATTCAAATGGTGACATTGAACCATATCACTTGTCATTATCTGGTCAATTAACGGCATATGATGTAAATCCAAATGGTAATTCACTTGTAGGTTCAAGTGTATTTACAGACCAAGGATTAGTTGTTGTAGCGACTGAAAATTCAGGAAGGCAATTGGCATTACTTAGTTCTGGAAACACCGCTTGGCTAACTTCATTGATGGACACAACAAACGGTAACTGGCCAACAAATGTTGGTACAGGCCTTGGGTTACATTATCTATCTAGCAAGGTAATTTTTGATGCACAAACAACCGGAGTAAACCCCACGCTATGGTCTTATGATTTCAACAATGGAATGACAACTTCACTTTCAACTGAAATTGTAGTTCCTGGAGAAAGAACTGATGCGGTAATCAATGGAGGGAAAATTTTCTTTGATTGTGTAACCGCAACTTTTGGAAGTGAATTATGTAGCAGCGATGGTACAATAGATGGCACTATTGTCGCTACTGATTTGAGTAATGGAGTAGTAGATTCTGATGTTAGACATATCGCGGTTATTGGCAATGATATCGTCTTCATCGCCTCAGCCGATGATATTGGTTTTGCACTTTGGTCAATTGATTCAACAAGCCAAATAGAATTACAATACGATCCATATCAAGGAATGGGAAATAATTCAGACAGTGGTCAATATGGCCAAATGATAATATCTGATACCCAAGTTATTTTTGTTGCACAAGATGGAATAAATGGCAATGAATTATTTGCTTGGACACACTTGCAATTAACCGATGATTGGTTAATTTGGTAATCGATTTCACTGTATTTTGTTGATGCAATAAGGGCAGGACTCTCCAACAACATACTCTGGTGAGTTCTGCTCTTCTTGTGAAATTGGTTCTCTACATGCAAAGCATTGTGCGAAACCTGTCTCTTCAAGTTGAGGATTAACAGAAACTCTTTGATCAAATACAAAACAATCGCCAACCCAATGGTCTCCACCAACTTCCTCGAAGTATCCTAGGATTCCACCTTTCAATTGGTATACGTTTTTGAAGCCCTGATTGAGCATGATAGCACTAGCTTTTTCACAGCGAATTCCTCCAGTACAGAACATAACTATTGGAGTATCTTCCAATTCTTCCAACAATGGTTCTGTCGCTTTGGGAAATTGTCTGAAGGATTTGATGTCTAAATCAATCGCATTCTCAAAAGTTCCAACCCTCAATTCATAATCATTACGAGTATCCAGAACAGCAACTTGTTTTCCTTCATCTAGCCACTTCTTGAATTCGGTTGGTGTAATTTCATCACCAGTAAAGCGTGCAGGCTGAATCTCATCCATTCCCACTGATATTATCTCTTTCTTTAGACGTACATTCATTCGGTTAAACGGTTGATAATCTGTATAAGATTCCTTCAGAGTGATATCAGCAAATCTTTCATCGTTCTCTAATTCACCAATGAATTGCCTAATCTTTGGCTCACTGGCGGCTAAGAAGAAATTAATTCCTTCTAGAGAAAGTAAGATTGTGCCCTTTAGTTCTAGTTTTGCACACAATTCTTTCAGTGGTTCACGCAAATCATCTCGGTCAGGTAAATCGATGAAACGATAACCTGCGATGTTGAGAATTGCTTCGCCCATGTATTGGCCTAATATCGATTGTTCTTCAACCTCTCCATGAGTGTTTGGAGGCTAATGGATGCCTCCATCCTTGCCCAAAGGCACGTACTGAAACTCTAGGTGCTGGTGACATCTGCCATCTTTTGTGCTCGGTTTTTTCCAAGCGATTGAGAACTTCAATTACTGTTTTTCTTTCAAAACCCATTTCAGTGATTGATTTGATGTCCAACCCATCTTCGATATGTGCTTTGAGAATTGCATCCAATACTGGATAGGGTGGTAATGAATCTTCATCTTTCTGATCTGGAGCCAGTTCTGCACTAGGTGGCTTACTTAGAGTGGATTCATTCACAGGTGCATTTTTTCCGGCGGTTGTTGCACGTGAATTAAATAACTCAGCAAGGGCATAAACTTCCATCTTGTATAGGTCGCCTAAGGGAGTATATCCTCCAGCCATATCACCATATAGAGTGCAGTATCCTTGAGCTAATTCTGATTTGTTTCCAGTAGCAATCGCCATACTGCCTTGTGCATTTGCATGCCCCATGACAATTATTGCCCGCAATCTTGCTTGCAGGTTTTCATTGGCAACTGGATTGCCAACAGACAATACATCACCAATACTATTCTCAACCGATTTGTGTAATTCATCAATTTCTCGGATTGAGAAGTTTATTCCCAAGGCTTGACCAGTATATTGCGCATCATCAATAGAATGTTGACTTGAATGCCGGCTGGGCATTGCGATAGCAGTTACATTCTCTGGACCAACTGCTGCTGCGGCTACACAAGCCGCAACTGCGGAATCAATTCCACCTGACAATCCCAGTACTATCGAAGAAATACCTGATTTCCTACAATAATCGGACAAACCTGTGACAACTGCATCTGCTAATTCTTCAATCAAATGTTCTGCGTCATCATGTCCATCATCATCGCTTGAAAGATACTTGATTTGATCATTTCCAATGCAGATTGAATCTTCAGATTCAGATGCTATCCAACGGCAGTTTTGTGGACTATCAAGGTCAACTAATAGCACACCTTCTTGCCAAGCAGGAGCGATGACAACCTGACCATCTGGCCATGCTACCAAAGAACAACCGTCGAATAATAAGTCATCATTAGCACCGACTTGGTTTGCCAATAAGAATGGGTGGCCAAGTATCTGTGCTGCCGTACGACTAACATGGACTCTGGTGCTAACCTTATCCGAATGGAAAGGAGATGCACTAAGATTTACTGTTGCAGAAAGTTCTACTCCTTGCCTCCCCCATTCGGCAAGATGCTCAATTGGGTCTGCAGCATATGCTGAGGGAGTTTGTCCTGCTGCTTGCCATGCATCTTCGCAAACGGTAACTCCGAAATCCATTCCTCCGATAGTTCTTGCAATCCCTGAACGTGTATCTGCTTTGAAATATCGTGCTTCATCAAAGACATCGTATGTAGGTAATAATTGCTTTTTGGCGATTAATCGGCTACTACCTTCGCCCCTTGTATTTCCGCCATTAGGACCTGCCAAAATAACGCCATTGAATGGCAATTGTCTCTCACTTTCTGCAGCGACTGGCGTACCGACTAAGACTGGTAAATCGACGTTTAATTCACTGGCTATTTTTTGTGATTTGTTAATGAAATCTGATTGCAATAACAAATCACGTGGAGGATAACCACAAATTGCAAGTTCAGTGGAAACAGCAACACTTGCTCCGTTTATTTTTGCCTGATTGGCTAAGACTTCAATGCGCATTGCATTGCCTTCCAAATCTCCAACAGTTGGATCAACTTGTAACAAGCCCACTAGATTATTCAAATCAGTTCACCTCTTAGGGGAATTGGACAATCTTGCCTTCAGCATCTTTGTACCACCATTCATTGGTTTCTTTGTCATGATACCACCAATAACCATCTGCACCTAATTCCCATTCACTTGTGTTATTCTCTTGATTGACCTGAGTAACAACCGCTGCGGCCTCTACAGTAGGTTGTGAATATTCGGGAGAACTAAACTCTTCTTCTTCTTCATCTAATTCAGAAGAATATTCATCCCAATCATAATGCTCTTTACTGCCCTTATTGGTAGTTAATCTCTTAGCCCAAATTAGGCCCGTAATAATTATTGAAAGGAAAAGAATTCCTACAAATGCCCCTAATACTGGATGAACATTTCCAAATATTTTCTCGCTGGTGCTAATTTCTCTTGCTGGGCGAACGTCAATTGATGGCCCATTTGCTGTTTCTCCATCTGTAAGTGTCACTTCAATCCATTGCAATCCCGAATATTCTGGACCCCAATCGACAATGACAATCGATTCGCCTCCTTTGATAATATCAACACTGGTGAGACGAACCGTTTTGTAGGTACCATCTTGTGAAACAGAGGTAATAGACACATCTGTGGACCCATCTAAGGTACCGATGTTTTTGATTACAATTGACACTGAAGTGGTTTGTCCAACTTCAACCATATGACGGGAATAAGAAACTGATGAAGATTCCATTTGGAATTCCGGTTCCAAATATGTCATTCCCCAATTGGCAACTGGAGTACCCGAGGGACTACCCATGAATCCGAGAATTGAATTTCCTGCTAAATCTCGTCCTTCAACGCGAACAAATACTTTCAATCTATCCTCTAGCATTTCGCCGGTGATCTCGGATAAATTAAACGATGAAATGAGTTCTAATCTAAGACCTTCAATATCATTGCCAACCAATTCCATTGGTTCTGTTCCATCTCTTAATCGGTCCCCTGTTAATTCGTCTTCAACCCACCAAACTAATTGTAACGATTCGGTATCAATTCCACCTTCTTCAGAAATTACAATTCTTACCTCATGCAATTCAGAATCAAGTATTGCATCCATTCTAGGTGCTAGAACTTCAACTGGTATCGGCCCTTCTCCATCAACTACAATCCAACGTACAGATGAGCCTTTATCGGTTGCATCAATACCCTGTTCAGGCATACATCCTACCGACCATGTTAGTGGAATTGTCCCCGAATTTCCTGGGGTTGTTAGAGGTATGTTCCAAATACCTTGATGAGATATTGCAGATTTACTTTCACCAGCAAACAAAACATCAATACTGCAATTAAAACTCGGAATAGTTCCTGTTTCTGCAAACACCACCCCTCCAGATATTTCCAATCCACTAATAGGTGCTAATCTTGCACCATCTCCAAGTAATGTTCCAGAGGATAAATGAAGATTCACAGATTCTTCAGGCACTTCCATTGCTGCTGAAAACTTCCATCTGTTTTCTGCAAAACTACGTGATGCCTCATTCCCTGCTCGGTCTGATACTGAAATTACCGGCTCTCTTCTCGTTTCACCTAGATCAGGCATTGTCCATGCCAAGTGTAATTCAATTTGCAAAGTCATATCCTTTTCATATGGCGTTGCTGGCCCATCAGCACCCATCATAATACAGTCATCAATAATGATGTGAATTGAAAGACTTGTGCAATTACCAGTTTCAAAATTCCATTCAATTGTTAGAGGGTCAGAGCCTTGATTACCGGCCAAAGATACTGAAACTGAATCAAGGTCTGAACCACCATTTGGCTCGCTAATATCGACATTTAGAACATATGGTGTATCTGGGTGTAGCCAAGATTGTCGTCCGCCTTGCCATGAAAATGCATTAGCATCTATCGTGGGGTCCCCATCGGGTGCTAATTGATACATGAATAAGTGGTCGCCACTTTGATTAGAACCTGCATCTTTAATTGCATATCCTGCAGTATCTTGGCCAACAATATACACAGCAACTTTCTGTCCAATACTACCTCCACTATCATCTAGCAAGAGTGTGTACTGACCTACTAATGCTCCAAGGTTAGACGGTTTTAGTAATGACATTGATGAATATTCTCCTGGGTCTGGCCAGCCATTCATATTGTCATCATCTAACCATTGACGCCAAACTTTTGCATGAATATTAGTCGGCAATTCTGGTTGGTCAGTAATTTGAATTTGCATTGTTTGGGTAGTGCTTGGCTCTCTATGGTCATACCACCCAACACTGGTTTCAAGCACCCTTGGCTTTACAGAATCAATAAAGAAAGTCCTTGAAATCTCTGAATTAGATGTTGTGCCTGAGCCATTCATAGGAACAACTCTAATCGTCCAAGTCAAATTTCCATGAGTAAAAGGAATTGTGTCGTTAACAACCCAAATATCATCATCCAAACTTGTGGTATTTGCAACAACTTGCCCTCCTCTAACAAGCTCTACTACCGCATCTCCGTCAGCAAATGATGCATTGGTATCAACTCCTTCAAATCCAATATCTACGGTAAATTGAATCTCATCTGAGGATTGTAAGAACTCAACAGATTGTGGAATTATTCCTTCATCGGTTGAAACTGTAAAAGAATGTATTTCCAAATCGTTTTCATATCCTTGGTATCCAAATCCACCCCAATAATATGTTGCTGGTGTTGAAACTGTATTGGAATCCAGAATAATTCTCGATGATACGATCAATATTTCTTCATCGTCCCAATCAGGTTCCAATCTAAATGTAATGCTAAATTCTATAATCGTACCATTAACAGATGATTGAAGGGCATTGCTTGGATGTAATTCCACCAGATTATTGTCGCCTTGACCGACAGGCTCTCCTCCGTTTATTGGAAGGAACCAAGTCGCTTCATTTGCAGAACCAGATACATCAAAGCGAACCATATTTGCTGTTGAAGAGAATACCTGATATGATGCATGCATGGTCATCCATTGTTGACTTGGAGTAAGTGTAATTGGTTCATCCTCCATACTTGTGTCGATAAGAACAACTTCTGAAGACGAATTCATTGAAACTAATTCAACTTCTAAATCTCCCGCTGTTGAGGAGATAAATGGCACTGGTATTGAATGAATTCCATTAATCGGTACCAAACCTCTTCGAGCAGAATTCATTGCCAAAACAAATGGAGATTGTGGGCCAG
>ERZ1046148.996-NODE-996-length-15344-cov-7.997188_pt1 | contig 15344 bp, 14 predicted proteins | sample MGYA00383090_ERZ1046148 | MGnify/ENA primary metagenome ERZ1046148 (study PRJEB29581, sample SAMEA5548360) | metagenome | biome: marine; feature: coastal; material: water | depth 25 m | study: Short-term variability in the microbial, nano- and picoplankton... | reverse complement strand
ACTTCAGGTTCACCACTATAATTAGCTGAAGAACCTTGTCTAAGTAATGCAGCTGCTGCTGAAGTATCATATCCTCTCGCAGCTGCGATATCCATTTTACTCATTTTGCCGTCTGAAGCCAAAGCTTTGTCTGTATTATTTTTCATCACTTCGCCTTGCGCTTCTACTAAATCGATATATTTAGATTTTTCAAAAGATAATGAAGTCAATATATTGTTGCTTTTTTTTGTGATACCTTGATTTTTATTTATATCTGTTAATAAATCTTCTTTTAATCCATTATTATTTCCACCAAGTAATGAATCAAAATCAAAAGAAGTACTCGAACCTAATGTAGCCGCTAATTGAACCGTAGAGGGTACTATACTATTAAACTCTAAAGACCTTATAATCGAATCTTTATTAAAAACATCAAATTCATAATATTCATTTGCTTTAGTATATCTCAAATCATATACTTGTAAAAAATTCGGTAAATGAACATTGGCTCCGACTTCAAAATTAGGAAAATTATGAAAATTTGCTGATATAGAATTCCACATATTATACAAACCTTCACGTAAAGTATTTGCACACGCATCTTTATCAAATCTTACACCTACATCTTGAAAATAAGAATATATTTCATTAGAACCTATAATGTCTCTATCAAATATTTGATTTCGTTGATATTTTACTCCACCTACTTCTTTAACATCACCGGTGCTTGGAAAATAATTTCTATTACAAAAATTTAAATTTTCAGAACCTAAAAATGATTCCTGTACTAATTCTATGTTAACATACATATGTCGTATATTAGCAGTAACGTGATTTGGATTTGTTTTTTCATCATCGGCATCTTCAGAAGATTTAGGAGTTGGTGTTTCATCTATAAACGGTAATCCATGTTCATATAGAGATTCACCTAATCTTTTTGAAAATTCAGCATATGCACTATTACTCCAATCACCTATTTTTTTAGCTGTGATTTTACCTTCTGATTTAAACTGACCTGTACCTGAACGTTGTAATATAGAAGACATTGCTTCTGTATTTATTAAAACTTGTCTAAAATTTTTAGGAACTAAAAGTTTATGAGTTAACATTTTATTGCTTTTAAACGGGTCTATTGAGTTTTCATAATCAACATTTTTTGGTATGTTTAAAGAACGTATACCTGCAGATACTACACCGTCATCTTTAACAATACCAAAGAGTCTTGAAAGAATATTATCTTCAATATATCGCATAGACGGATAATAGTTTATTTTATACCCATACATTGTAATATCGTCTTCTGTTTTTTTGTTATTACTTGTTGTAAACTCAGTACGCTTTATTGTATGAGCTCCTATATAATAAAGGCTAATTATTAAGTCTCCGGTTCTATGTACCGCAGTAAAATCATATGGACCTTTACTTGATTTAACAAAAAATCCTCGTTTTCTTAGTGTCTTTGATATCTGTTTTATTTTATTGACTAAAGGTATGGTATCACTACTTTCAAAATACATAAACGATGGCTGTTCAAAGCCTAATAGTTTACCAGCGCCAACGCTATCGGTCTTGATGTCTGTGGTAAAAATATCCATTATATTAAAATCTTCTTGAATCATTAATTTAGCTTTCGACATCAAAATAGGTGCACTTCTTTCATCAAGAGTACTTGCGAACGGGTCTGAATTTGTTTTTTTCTTTTCTTCTTCTGTTAAGTTTTTTGCTATTTTTATATTTGTTCGTGAATCAGAATATGTAGGTAAGTAATACATAGAATGACCTGTAGTTTTTAATGAAAGATTTATTTCAAATCCTCCATCTTGTTGCATCTTTGCATCATAGTTAGTAACCGTACCTACAAAAATATCACTATTTCCTCGTGTGTTAATTGCAAACTCATCAGGAAATTGTTGTACAGCATCAAGATTCATAGTTACTATAGGTACACCATCATCATTTTCTTCTGTTTTCAAAAATTCTCGAGGATATGCAAAATGTCTTTCTAATTCAATTTTAGGATTTGACCAACCATATTCAAGATATAAAATAGTTCCTATTCTAACAAAGTAAGGTACAATTAGATTGTATTGGTCTAAACTAAATAAACGTAAAGTAATATCTGCTTCTTTTATAGTGTTAATAGTAGCACCTTCTCCGGCATAAGCAGTTCTAATACTTGTTATGCCTGGTGGTGGAACGTAACCTCGTCTATCTCCTGTTGTATTCCAATACTCATTTTCATAATGTTTTGTTGGGTCTGTAGCAGTCCCATCTTTAGAAATAGCAGTGGATGCTAACATTCTGCCTTTTATTTCGTGTATATTACCACTTGGTGTTGTATACATTGGAGAGATGAGTCTCGAATACGTAGTTTTTTGCATCATCTCTGAGAGATTGTATTCAGGTACGCCGTCTATTGCATAAGAACCAACACTACCACCAAAATCATTATAGTATCCATTTCTATCTAAAGCACGTTTTCTACGTTCTATTTCTTTAGTAACGTTTTCGTTTAACTTTCGTCCGAACACTATTGTTTCCTGTTTAAATCATTAAATTCTGCGAGTATAGTATCAATACTTAAAGGTATTCTGTATGTTTTTGAAGGGTCTAATTGAATTTCAGAACCACTTAAATTGTTTGCTTTACTTATTATCCACCATAAACTCGTATCTCCATAATATTGGTCAGCTAATGTGTCTAATCGTTGACCTCGACTAATAGCTATGTATTTATCTGAATCTTTAATTGGTATTTTAGGATAAAAAGTAAGTCCGTAAACTCTGTTACCTTCTCTATCTGTTTTTACTTTTGTATTACGATATCTCATTATTAGTCAGCTCCGGTGTTGGTGCCTTGAATGTATTCACTATTAATATTAAGTTTCTTTTGCATATTACTCAAAGTACCACCTTCTACGGGTCCAAAATTTCCTTTTCTATTTACAGCAATTTGGCTTACATTATCTACATTTAAAGTAGAGCCTATGTTTGATGGATTATCATTACCCATATCAGGTTTCAACCAATCAAGCGCATAATGTTTACCAAATTTGTGTGGTAAGTATTGTCCGATATATCTGTATGTTAATGCGCAAGTTATATGTTTTGGAAATTTGAAGAAATCAACTTCCCAAGTTGTATTGTCTTGTACGTTAACTTGTAAAGAAGAAATGTAACCGGGTGCATCGTGAAACATACTACCTAAAGAAAATTTAGTGAATGGTGCTAACATAAATCCTGAACTATTATATTCAGGATAACAAAGACCTACAAGATAATTTAATTTTTCTGCTAAGAAAGGAAACTCTTGTGCTGTTTTAGGATATAAAGTGAAGTCTATGTTTATATCTCTGTCTGCACCTGCATATGTATAATATTTATCAGGTCTACCTAAATAACGTTGTTCACTATATTCAGGAGTTACACTTTCATTTATACTATTTATCGATGCTCTAAACTGCATTATCCGTCTACGTTGTTTAGCATCTTGAGTTTGAGGTGTCTCAAAAGAAAGTTCTACCCAATCATAGTCAGTTTGTTCATCATAACCGCCATATGAAGACGCATTTAAATCATCTCCAATTATACCCTCAGCATTAGCGTTTTTGAGTACTTCTCGATAATCAGTACCTTTAGGTACTTCGAGTGCAGTTTTAGATTGTGTTTTATCTATTAAAAATTCTTTAAACGGGTCAGTTTTTTGAACAGAATTACCTACATAAGCATCATCTCTTTTAAGTACCGCTCCTCTATGAATTTGAGAACCATATTCTTGGTCTTTATCATTTGCTACGGTTTTAATTTGTCCATAAGACAGATATCTGTAATCTGCTCCTTGTCTGTCTAATTTCTTTTGAGAAAATGTATGTGTAGTAGTCCCTCCTTTATTAGAAGCTCCTGTTAGTAACCTGTTTTCAAGAGAAGTTACATCTTCATCAGAGCCTTCAGGGCCACCATAAGGGTCGAAGGGGAATTTGAGCCTAAACCAATGATTCGGATTACTATTCGCTATTGAAAATTTACTTAATAATTTATCTTTTTGCCCGTCTAAAAGGTCTGTAGCACTATCTCCACTACTCGCTTGAGCTTCAGGAGTTTTTATATTAGCACGCCATTTAGATTGATTGACTATTCTACCATCAGGTGCGATATTACCTTTTTCAGGGTCTTTAAGAAATCTTTGTAAGAATGAAGGCAGTTTCTTTTTAAGAACTGCTATTGGGTCGTCCATTGCTTCTTGGTATGTTAACCCGCCTATATGTCTTTTGATATGCAGAAAATCATTACTTGCTAAAGAAAGTGGATTCCAAAATCTTGTTTCTATAGTTCTATTCTGTGCTTGTAAAAATAATTGTGATAATCCAAAAGCAAGCCCGTCTGTTGAAAGAAGCCACTTACCTTTACGTTGTACATCTGCTAATTCTCTACCAAGTCTACCCATTATTGAATCATTTGGTGAGCCTGTAGTTCTAACAAACCCTCCTAAAAATTCTCCGAGAAAATTACCTGAGCCATCATCTGATGTACCCCAATGGTCATCTATCTTACGAACAATAAATGGTTGATTTGTACCTGGACTCATCTTTTGTATATAATTTGTGTAAGTTTCTATTCCCCCGATACCTTGATTTTTAGCTGATAAAAATTTAAATTGAGCTTTATTCGCACCTAATACTTCACCATCATCATTTACAGCAATAAACATACTTTTGTTTTCGTCTTTAAAATAATCGTCTGCAAATTCTTTTAATCTGTTAGGTTTTACTAATACTCCTTCATCTACGCCATCAAATCCGCCTTCTAAGATAAGACCTTCTTGAGTAATTTGTTTACCTGTGTAACTATTAGGATATTGCATAGATTTACGAGTTTCTGCAGGTATAGTTAAATTAGTTCCTTCTGAATCACGAGATACACTTACAGCTTGGTCACGTACAAAGTTTACTTTAGTAGCATCACCTGAATCATCATCAGTATTAACGAAATTACTATCAGAAATACTCATATTTTCAATTCTACCTGCTTGTCTTCTGTATTCCATTCCTCCATATAATGATGTATCCGGTATAGCGAGTCTTGATTGAAATTGTATCGGGTCAGTAAGTGAACCTACATTTGAAATATCAAGAAATTCAAGGTCATTAAGATAATCAAAGTAAGCTGTTGACCATAGATAAGAATTAGAATTATATTGTCCACCTTCTATAGAATTTGCAACAACTTTAGAAGAAACAGCAGGTACGTGAAATAATGTAGAAGTTTGCATTCCTTGACTAAATCCAGGAACTTGTGTGTCATCAAAAAAGTTAGCTGAATATGGTGTTGAGTTGTCTACCCAAGAATAATCAGTATCTTCTATTTTAGGTGTATAATTAAATACACTACCTTCATCATTAATATTTACAAATTGAGTACCTTGTACATTTGGAGTAAATCCTGTTACTTGTGTATCAGAAAAAAAGTTTACACCACTTGGAGTATTAAAAGAATCCCATTTATAAACATTACCACCAAAGTCTTCTAATTGTGGTTTTACGGTATAAGTGTTTGAGTTGGTGTTTAAAAATTTAAAATCTGTTGAACTCGGTCCGTTACCTTCTATTCCTTTATTTAAAACAAATCCGTTAACATATGGATGTTCGTCATCTTTATCAAAAAAGTTTACAGGACCTGGCCAAACACTATCGTTTGCTGATGGGATAAAAGATGATTGATTTCCTTCTATGAATAGAAAATCAGTTTCTTTGTCTACTTTGTTTACTTCAAATCCTTGTGCAAATGAGTTATCAAAAAAGTCAAACCCTCGATTTTCTCCTTGTAGAAAAGAACTACCATTTCTAAGACCATATCCAAGTAATTGTTCTTGAATAGGTAAAGGTTCTCGTATAGGTCTATCAAATGATTGTTGACTTGTGACTACTTTTCCATTTGCTTCAAATGTTTGTGGTTTACCAACTTGGTTATAATCAAAAGATTGAATTTTATCTAATAAGTCTACTAATGCCATTACATTATTTTCCTTACAGCTCGTGTATTGTCTTCAGTTGCGCTAATTACTCTACCGAGTGTTTCTTTGTTATCTTTATTAGCTGATTTTACTTCAGCAACTAATTCTTCTCTTATAACACTTACTAACTTACCCATTTCTAAATTTATAGAATCTTGAGTTTCTTTTGAAACGTTTACAGATGCGGCGTCACCTAATGAAAATGTTGCGGCGGGTTCCATTGAACCGACTGATTTTCTTTCTATTGATGCGTCTTCCATTTTATTACTTTTCATTTTAGAAACAATACCAAAACCAATTCCGCCTGCGGCTAATCCTGCGGCTCCTCCTATTTTAGCTCCGCCTAATGCACCTGCGGCCATTTTTGGTAGTGCCGCTCCTAAAGTTACCATACCTATAACTGCTCCGATTGCCGCACCTATAACACCTACTAATGCTGCGGTTAAACCGAGTTGTTTAAAAGAAAAATCATTACCTTCTTTTACTTTATTGTTAAAAATATCTTGACCTTGTATAACTTTTTGTAATTGTTCTTGACTCAATCCAAAAGCACTTGTCAATGATTTAACTTGTGCCGCGTTCGCAGTTGATAAATCAAATTGACCGCCAAGTTGCATTTTTATTTCTTCTGCTAATCCTGCAGAGTCTCTATCAAACGCAAGTTGTCTTGCTTTATTTAAATTTATGTTTTTACCAAATAATGCCTGTAATTCAAATTCTGAACCTATAGAAGATTCTAAATCTAAAAGAGATTCTGCTAAATTATTTAACGCACTTGCTTCAATACCAAGTTTTCTCATTTGAACTGCTGCTTTACCAATCTCTTTAGCACTTTTACCAAAGAAAAGTGCTTGGTCTTTTGCGGCGTTAGCAACATCATCAAATACTTGACTTTTTAGAACTCCTTCTGATTCTGCTAATGCTTCTAAAGATGCTAAATCATCAATAGCTTTATCTTGTGATATACCTTGTGATAATGCTTGTAATTCTACGATTGTAGCTAATGATTCTGCTGATGCTCCTGATAAACTTGCTATCACACCAAATTGTGCTGCGCTCGCCGCAGATAACTGAGGAACTCTTCCCATATTCGTAGCTAAAGATTTTACAGCGTCTGCGGCTTTTTGTGAATCACCACCAAATGCGGCTCCTGCTTTTGATGCTACTTCCATATCAGCTGAAAGTGCTAAAGCACTACCTGCTGTAATACCTAATTCTTGACGAGCTTCTTTTGCCTGCATAGCAAAGTCTGTTAATGCTTTTAATAACAAACCTGCTGCGGCTAAAGCTATAGTAGGACCACTTGAAAGTATAGCAGTAAAGTCTTCTGCTTTTTGTTTTAAATCATCTATCTTATCAAGAAATGGTATATTAGCATTTAAAGCTTTGGATATCCCTTCTGCATTATCTTTTGCGGCGCCAAATGAGTCTTTAAAGTTTTCTGCAAAATCTTCAAAATTTTCAATATCTCCAAATTCACGCTGTAAGGACTTTACTTTACTTTCAAATTCTTCAAAAACAAAACTACCTTCTTCTAAAGCTGATATAGCTTCCTGTCTTAATTCTTCTACTGCATTAAATCCTTTTATTGACCGTTGGTCAGCTTGGTCTCCTTTCGCACGTTCTTTATTTATCTTTTCTACTATAGATAAATCTTTTGCTTTTATACCAAGTGATTCTAATAGAATAGCTTTCGAAGAATTAGCTAACTTGTTTGCACCCTTTGTAAGGTTTAAAGATTTTTTAGTAGTAGATATTCTGTCTTTTGATGCTTTTGCCGCTTTCTCTTCTTCTACACGTATAGCAGTATATTCTTTCTTTGTCATTCCAAGGAAAGATAAGCCCGTTTTCAAAAAATCATTTTCAGCCTTCTTTTTTACGTTAAGGTCTTCTTGATTTTTCTTACGATTTCTTTCGTATTCTAATATTTTTTTTCTATCTGCGTCAGTAGCCATTTGTTATTACATCTTGTCAAGTATTGATTTCATTCTTTTATGTGCGTCATCCGCATCTTTGACTGCTTTAGCAAAATCCGGATTTTTTTTCATTATATCCTTAGTTGTTTTATCAACTTTACCTTTGGCTATCATACCAAAAAGTTTGTCGATAAATCCTTCGTTGATTTGATTTTTCATAGAGATTCTCCGTTAAGACTCGTATATAAATATCAAGTTACTCTAAAATTCTTTTTTTGGCATAAGATAAATTGAAGTTTTTTCATCAAAATAGTCGTTACTTGTAGGTTTAAATCCTGTAACTTCTTGAAAAGAATAATCTTGAGGAAAAAACGGTAATTTGTTTTTTTCTGTTATATGACCATTCCACCAAGTAACACGGGTGCCTTTTCTTGTTAGTTCTGATAATGATGAACTGAAATGTTGTGTATCAGAAGTAAATCCTGCATCCCACCATATACCATCATATGTTTTTAATTTATCTAAATTACTATACCAACTACCTTCAACGATTGTTACATTAGGTTTATCTTTAGACCACTCGTTTGCTTTCTCGACAATCTGAGGATGTATTTCACAAATAGTATGAGATGAAATGTCGTGTGATTGTATGTAATTAGCACTAATACCCATTCCAAAACCGAACTCTAAAATATCTCCACCTTTTTCACAAACATATGCGGCAGAAGCAGACATTATAGGGTCTTCCCATTCCATCATAACATTAATCAATTTACCTTCAGGATTTATATAAGTTATTCTATCATCTTCAAACGATAAAGATGCTGATAAGTAATTTAAAGTTGCTCGATTTTTCACTTTGCTCTTGTATACTTACTTGCGGCTTTTTTATTAGCGTCTTTTTCTTCGCTTTTAGCTTTTACTAATCTTCTATAATACCAATTACGCATACCTAAGGGCATATCGTATAATTCATTGAAATTGTGAAAACCTTGGCTATAATAACCAAGTTGGAATATTTGTTCGTAGACGCTTTCTCTATATTTGAGCGTTAGGCCAAAAAAATCGAACGGTCATCGGGACCGTTACCTCCTGCTCTGAACCGTCTGATAATTTTATGTTACTCGTGAAATCAATATCAGGGTTTATTTTAGCTATATACTCTCTGAAAGACATCGAATCTCTTGCCATAAACTGATTGTCTACAAAATCATCTATTTCGCTACGTTCTGTTTTACCGTCTACTGATTTGATAATAAGTTTATATCGATTAGTTAACTCTCTTGATTGACCTGCTTTTGCATATGCTTTATTTAAGTCTTCAAGTTGTTTTTCCATATGACCATCTAATACAGAAAAAGTTATTTCGTTTTTACCAATTGGTGTAGTATACTTAAACTCATTTTTGTTTTTTTCTACAAGATGTTTTTCATCTATCCAAACTTCTTTTAAAGATGTTAAATCAATATTAACTTCATCATCACCAATTTGTATTGGATAATCTTTACCATAACCAAGTATACGTGCTGATACTAATAAAGTATTTTTATCACCGATAACAAAATCTTCTAACTTGACTCCTTCTGTAACGATAATACTTTCTAATAGTTTATCTAATACAATACCCTTTTCGATAAGGTTAGGAGAAGTAAGAATGTCTTCTTCTTTTGCTGTCATATATTTGATTTCAACTTGTCCACTCGATAATGGATGTTCTTTAGGATACACTAATCCTTTGGAAGGTAAATCTATTACCTCTGTAGGGAATTTACTCATAACAATTACCTCTTAATTAAGTTAAGAATTTATAACTATTTATTTCGACTAAATTTTTCTGCTGCGGTTACGCCTAAGCCAACAATAGTAATATACATAAAGTTTTCAAGAATGATGTCTTTGACTTCAAACTGCCAAAATGTATTTGCTACCCAACTCGCTATAAGCATAACAAATGATGCAAAACCTATCGCCCGTTTAGACGATATCTTCGCATCACTTGATAGCATTTCTCTTATAAAGTTCATATTAGAATTGTAATACTGCGTAGTCATAACGTAATGTACAAGTTATGTCTACAGGTTCACTAACTGACCAATCCAAATCTCCAAAATTTGCAGATTGTATGTAAGCACCTTTAAGGTCCCACTTTTCAACAACATCACCAACAGGTCCAAGTAATTGGAATGTCACATTCTTTTTATAGAAGTCAGAGTATCCATCTCTTCCTGTTACTGATTCGTGACCAAGTCTTATCCACTCAATTACTGCTTGAGCACCACTTGGTACGATTGGGTCATAAAGAGTAATATCTAAAGGTTGCCAAGAAGCCTTACCTTTAACATACCGCTTAACATTGATATGATTTAATTCAATCTCTTCAAATTCTATTGATGGTCTATTAGCCGCTCTAATTAAGAAACTTGGTACACCTTCGATTTCCATAATAAAACGATTTTTCGTTTTAGGCTCGAATGGTGTAAAAAATATTTCGTTAGCTCCAATCAAATCAGGCATCTGTTTTCTCCTGTTAATGTTTTAATGTTCTATTATAAATATATAGAAACTACAAAATCGTTTAAAAGAATCTATTTCTTTTTTCTTAGTTTTTTCTTAGTTTTATTTTCCAAGAAAAAAGGGGCTCTAAATCGAGCCCCTCAGTTCTATTGACCTCCCCTTATTCCGGGAATGCCGCTCCTGTTGGCAGAACAACAAAGTCAAGTACAATAAACTCAGCAGTCCTTGTAGGCTGTACGAAGATTTGACCAATCAATTGGTTTCTATCTACTACTTCAGGAGTATTATTGGAATCATCCATTACTACTCTGAAAGCCGAAAGACCTGAACGTTGTTGTACACTTTCCATATATGGATTGACAATGTTCAAGAAACGATTTCTTGTTGCCGCAGTATTTTGTTCGAATACTAAGAATCTTGAAGAAGATGCAATAAACTTCTTTAAGTTAATTAACAATCTACGAACATTAACTCTGTCAAGAGCAGATGGTCTTGCTTGTAGTGTCTTTTGTCCAAATGCTACAATACCCTGTTGAGGGAAAGAAGCAATTGGATTAACTCTACCATCATACAATTCATCTCTGTCTGTATGTGTTAAGATTTTCTTAACATCCTGCGCTGCTATTAAACCACGATTAAGACCTGCAGGTGCGAACCATTCTTGGCCAATATCATCGTTATTAGCATAAGCACCTGCCATTACTACTGATGGTGGAACCCAAATCTGAGCACCGCCTCCTGGATTAAGTATTCTAACCCAAGGAAAGTAAGTAGCAACGTAATTGTTATCAACACCGGCTACATTAGATACAGCATTACTAACTGATGCACCCCAACGTGAACCATCCATAATATAGAAAGCATCTCCACGATTCTTAACTATACTCTTAGCGTTATTACTAACGGTAGAATGGTATTCGTGTATAATACCTGGTGTTAATATCATATTGATATCAATGAAGTCCGGGTCTTTAATTGTACCTAATGCTTGTTTGTAAGCAACTGAACCACTTGCGGTTGATGTTGAACAATCAAATCCCTGTTGGTTATTTGCTACAATGTCACCATTGAAGTATATGTTACGTGCCGGATTTTCTCCATCAAAGCCCCACTGCATAGGAACTTTAAATTTACGTTGATTTACGTTAGTTCCTGAACCTAAACTTAGTTTTGTAGTGTCATTAGCAAATCCTGTGTCGCCTCCTGCGGTTCCATTCATATCTTCAAGAGACATTGATGCGTTGGAACCTACGGTTGCTGTAGCAGGTATAGGTGCTAAATAAGCTTGATTTAGTTTATTAGCAGTATTGAAATCAAATCCATAATACTTAGCAGGGTCAAAAGCACCATCAGTATCAGCTGATTCTATAATTGAAGCAGCGGGTACCATCGTACCACCCGGTCCTGGATTTTCTACTGCCGCACAACCCATCGGTGCTGTAGATTTATTTACAGAAGGTAATAAACTATAATCACCTATACGAATAAGGTCAGACTTATTTCCATATAGACCATACTTTGTAATATTACCTTGCGCATCACATTGTTCAAATCCATCACCAATCTGATTAACAATATAGCTATTACTATCAGGGTCAAAACTTAAACCTGAAAAAGACTCTACTGCACTATAGCTGTTATTATTTGCGTCATATTGAAAAACAACTAAATCAAACTGAGCATATCCTGGTGCTACATTTGAAGTTGCTGCGGCTTTAATATTTTGAATAGCTATATGATAATTTCTATTCATTTCACTACCATAGCCACGTGTGTAAACTCTAAATAGATTCTTTCTTGCAGTTCCAAACTTTTGTGATTGGATATATGGTGTTCTTGCTACAGAGTAAGAACTATTACCTGTCCAAGTTCCAGCATCTCCATTAGCACCAAAAGATTGTGAACCACCTGAAAAGTTAAGAGTGTGTAAAGAAGCTGATACTGAACCTGTTGCGTGATTTGCTGTTATAGTTACATCACCTGCTTCATTATAATTTTTATACACATATACTGCATTTTCAGTATCTCCCGCATCTCCTGCTACAGCAGATGTACTACCATCTACACGAAATCCTTCTATTTTCTGTACTGCAACATCTGAACCGGAAACAAAAACATTAATATCAGCTGATGCTGATGCTTGATTTGTTATTGCAAGTACGTGTGTTGCTATACCCGCATTACCGATTTTAGTTTCACTTAAATCTCCTGTTCCTGCACTTGATTTATTGGACGGCGCTAAAGTTGCTAAAACTTTTCCTGCGTCAGTACCTGAACCAAGCGAAATATTTATTGCGTCTACTGAATATCCACCTATGCCTAATACTCTAACGATAGTTACACTTGGTGCACCATTATCAAGCATACGTTGTGCCGTAATACCTGCATAATATGGTTGTTTACCACCAATTGGTCCAAACTTCTTTGTGAAGTCAGGGACACTTGAAATTACCGTTGGAGTAAATGCAGGACCTCTCAGAGTAGGACCGACAATCGCCGCTCCAATCTCTGCTACACCCTGCGGCAAGAATGATAAATCTTTTTCCTCGGTAAATACACCGGGGCTTACAATTCTTTCTGCCATTTTATTCTCCTATGAAATAAGGTTATGTTAAACATTAATAAATAGTTGAGAAAAATCTCAAACGTTATACTTATAGTGTTATTTTTTCTCTACAGGTACAAAATTACCTGTCTTAGGGTCAAGTGTGCCTTCACCATACTTATCACTAAGTGATTTAACTAAATCACCCTCAGTAACTTGGTTCTTTTTCCATTCTTTTCTGATTTCAGCTTCTCTGTCTTGAATAGATTGTATTCTATCGTCTACTAAAATCTTTTGAACACTAAGATTACCTAATTCTGTTTGTAAAGAATTATAAGTGTCTGCAACTTCGTTTATTTGTTTTAGTTCTTCTTCTGAGAACTTTTTTTCGTTAGCCATTTGATTTCTCCTTAACTAATTCGTTATATGTTTGTACCCATTTGTCTTTATAGTGACCATTCCAAGTCGTATGCCAAGGACCACCACGTGTATAATGTATAGCTTTTGGGTCTACGCTATCATTATACCAACCTTCTAACCAATTGAAAGTTGCTGGTATCTCTCCTACACACTCATCACTTGTCCATTCAAATCTATGCAACCATTTTGCGTCTTTTGTGTTAATATTTTTAACATTTAATTTTTTAATATCAGGATGTGAACAATTAAACAACATTAAACTTGACCAATTTTTTCTTGGGTAATGTGTTTGTGCTTTTCCATCCATCTTTGTACTTTCAGGTGGTGTATAATTATGTTTTACACACATAACAGAATATTTGCTATCATAATAATCTAATAATTCATTAATATCAGTTTGCCATAGAAAATCTGAATCACAAAATAATGCTAATCCTTTATAACCATTTAAATATGGTGTAAGAAATCTGCTGTAAACAAACTCTGTACTTGATAAATAGTCAGTTCCTCTCCAATATATCTGTTGTCTTCTTAACTCTGAAAGAAGTATAGGTTCTACATCCACGTTTTTATTGTGTTTTTGTATAGAATACTTTGAAACTTGATAAGGAGGATTTACAATATCTGAAAATTCTTCAGAATAATCTTGTCTGCTATCATATCCTATATATATTTTAATATTTTTCATTTTAGACTCCTATGTTTATTATCAGGAATCATCTTTTGTGATGCCTTTGTCCCATTGTTCATCACCTTTTAACCACCCATCGTATGATATTACGTTATCTTTTAAATCAGATAATATATTCCAATTTAATTTTTTTTCTTTTTCTAATTGCGTTACAACATCATACTCTATATGTTTATCGTGTGGGTGAGCACCGGTTTTTGCGTCTCTCATAGGTAAAAACCAACTAAATGGATTAGCACCTGGACCGTCATTAGGTCGTTTTCTATAAACATCTGTTATTTTTCTAAAAAAATCAAATCCTATTATGTCTAAACTTTTATAAGTTTGTACTTTTCTTAGAAAATATAAAATAGTTATAAATCCTCCTGATGGTCTCATTCCGTTTTTAGGTCCTCTAACTCCATCACCGAATCCATCTAAATATTTAAACTCATCTAATAGTTCTATAAGTTCTACATCACAAAACATATCTATTTTCGGAACTTTTGGTATACTTTCTTCCCACGGAATTATAGCATCTACATTCAATAATTTAGTTCTTGCTCTATTAAGTAATATTAGAGTGTCTTTATATCTACCACTAACAAAATCTTCAGGATTATCAAAATAACAATCAAATCTAAATGAACCTGTAGCCCATATGTCACTTCTACTTCCAAGATGTTTGTAAAATTTTTTACCTCGTGAAATAGCCGCACCTAAATGAACAACAATATCAAAAGAATCTATGAAGTCACCATATTCATATTTCATCAGTTCTACAGAATTACCTACAATGATAACTCTTTTATCTTTTACAAGATTTTGAGTAGATATTGATAGCACTAAACACCACCTACAGATTCTCGTTCAATATCATTGTGATTTAGTTCAGCCCAATAAAATTCATAACAAATAGTTTTTGCGTTCGCTTTAAAACTATGATATTCTCCTGGCTTGGCTATAGTCATATCACCTGCTTTTAACGTGGTTGTATCCACTAAATCATAATCATTTTTGTAGATTATAATATCTAATTCACCGCTTTCTACATAGAAGGCATTAAATTTATATTTGTGTTTATGTTTTGAACAATATCCGCCTTTATTTACTTCTATCCTATGTACTTCAAAATTAGGATTAGAGAATATATTTGCGGTCTTGCCCCATACTTTCCCTGCTGTGTGCATATTACATCCTTGGTTTAGGTTTATTTTTATCTCTCCACGAAATTACCGGAACTTGTTTTTTATTTAGTTTCTGTTCGTGTTCTTTTTTCTTTTGATGATAA
>ERZ1046148.978-NODE-978-length-15501-cov-6.864301_pt1 | contig 15501 bp, 24 predicted proteins | sample MGYA00383090_ERZ1046148 | MGnify/ENA primary metagenome ERZ1046148 (study PRJEB29581, sample SAMEA5548360) | metagenome | biome: marine; feature: coastal; material: water | depth 25 m | study: Short-term variability in the microbial, nano- and picoplankton... | reverse complement strand
CCCGTTACATTGTGCCAGGTTCCATCTCTATTGACTTTTAAAATGTCAGTAGCGTAGACGCTGCCGGCTTCAGAGAACATGCCAACTTCTTCACCATTTGAATAAATCAAAATAATTTTTTTTAGGCCTTTCCCCTGTTTGGGACTTTCCAACAGCTTACCGCTGATGGGTGTTCCTAGCTGCTTGCTCAGGATCTTGTCCCCTTTTTTTAGATCTTTATATTCCATTTTTTATCCTTTCGTTAATTATTAATCTTATAAAGTCTTATAGTTTAAATGTCAAGCGTTAACAGGTGAGCTCGCTGCTGGCTTGTTGCTTGTTGCTTTTTTGAATAAAAAAAAATAAAGAGACAGCAAGCTGCTGGCTGCCTGCTTGTTGCTTGTTGCTTTTTATAATAAAAAAAAATAAAGACTCAAGCGAGCTTGCTGGGGTCCTGGTACTAATTATTTTTAGAAGCTGTAAATAATGACTCAGCAAGCTCACCTGGACCCTTAGTAATTCTTTTTGAATATTGGTGATGTCAGTAGAGCTTGACCAGGTCCTGGTAGTAATTATTTTTGCTTGTGGCTTGTTGCTTGTATAAATCATAAAAAATTGGCAAATTTAGAATTATTCTAATGTATGTTTTTTCGGTTAGGCTAGTTGATAAGACTAGCCTAAAAACGAAAGTGCGAGATAATTAATCAAGTACCTTATGTTAATTCATACATCACTTGCCTTTATGAAACCGAGTTGCAACAAGGTTTCAAAGGATTTAATTATCTCACAATATCCCATATAATAATCTTGACAATAATTACAAGTATCTTTATAAATTTAATCTTAACGAAAGGAAATAAATATGAGTAGAATAAGACTAAATAATGAAAAGCGAGATAAACTTTTTAAAGTTGCTCGTAATTTCAGAATGAATGATACTACTGATGTTAAACTTGAAAAAATGCGTCAAGCCAAAGAGAATTGCGATAATGACTTGCCAAAGTTTTTTCAGATTGCAAAAGATATCGTTCAAAGGGCATATCCAATAGAGCATTGTGATACTTTAAATTATTTCAAGGGGTTGTATGGTTCCCCTTGTGATGTTGTTGCAAAAGATAGTTGTTATTATTTTGCATATACTGACCAAGATAATGTTGATGACAATGGGCAACCCATAGAGAATAAAAAACATTTTGACTTTAAGTTAAATGGTTCTCTAAATGGTAGTGAGTATAATCGTGATAATGATTTTGCTTATGCCTATTATCGTGATGAGTTGATTGCGAATGATTGCAACCCAGATATCAAGATTGAGCAAGAGGATAATCAGAATAATCCACACTTAACGAAACATGTTGATAAGTGTGATAAGTTTTTGGGGTTCTCTAATCATAATGATAACGATATTTCACTTGCTAAAGATTGGCAAAATAAATATCAAGTTGATGTCATTGGTACTTCTTATTGTCGTTCTCGTTCTATTGCTTGTAATTACGAGGAATTTCAATCAATGGAAAAAATGCTAGTTTGTAAATCCGAACTTGTTAGAACTCACAATGATTTTATCAAGGGTGTAATTGCTGATATGAATGATGTTAAGGGTGTTTTAAAAGAAATGAAATATCTTGAGGGGGGTGTTGAATTCGTGAACGAATTCGCACAATCTAACATTGTTGATGAGGCACAAATTATCAGAAGTGAGGGCATGGGATTAACAATCTATAATCCAGAAAATGCATTACAAAGGATAATGGAAAGAAGAAAGGCACAACCTACAAGAGAAGAAAAAATAGCAATAGCCTTAAAAATGCAACAAGATAGTGCATTAAATTAAGTGTATTGACAATCTGGGATATTTCAATAATATCCCAGATAACGAAAGGATAAAAAAATGGATAAACTAAAACACGATACATTAAACATTGGGGATAGGTTTAAAATTTCTTTTACACCTAAAACTATGAATGATGACATTTTGGAAGAATGGCAAATGCAACCGACTTTCAGAAATGCAATTTGGACTGAGGATTGTCTAATTGATAAGCATAAGACTAAAGGTCATAACTACATTAAATATTTTGATTTAATGAGAGATGACATAAGAACGGCCTCTACTGAATATGGTAGAGCATTTATAACTTTAAATGGCAAAAGTTATATTTTAAATAAACACGACAACCTAAACGAAAGTGAGAATGATGATAGATAAAGTAAATGTAGATAAAGACTTAATGTTTTTTAATAAAGATAAAGGCAAAAAAGTCTATGAAATTAAAACAGAAATTCAGCGATATTTAACTTTTCAAGTTGTTGCTGATAATTCAGATGAGGCTTTTGAGAAGTATCTTGACAATGCCAAAGTTGATGTTGTTGATGATAGCTTTTCAACAGAAATAGTTTTATCTGGTCAAGATGAATACGACCAATATCACGACACAGTTTGTATTGGTACTATTAAAGTTGATGATGATAATGAGGCTTATGTTAGTTGTGAAATAAAAAAAGATAAACCTCTAATCTTAACAAAAGAAATGGAAGTGAAATAATGAATATCTTTAATATACTTTTATATTCTGGAATCTCCCTAATTGTAGGGGGGTTCCTTTTGTTTCTTTTTTGTGAAATGAAAGAAAGAGAGATTGACAGAAAGTTAGCTGAAAATCAAAGGTTCATTGACGCATTGTTAAGAACTCAACAACTACAAAACATAAGAAAGGATATCAATGAAAAATCCAAAACTTGAAACAATATCTTTTGACACGATTGCAAAAGTTGTCAAAAATTGTACTGATATAAAGTCTAATAACTTTTTAACATGGAATGATTTTGATGTTTCAGATGAGGCTACTTTCTGGTCAAAAGAAACTATGTATTATATGCCTAGTGATGAGGAACGAGGACACTTTACAAAAGATGAAGTTGATGAGGCTATTGAGGAAAGTCAAGAGGCTATCAAGTGAAAGACTACTGTCAAAACCCTCTATGTTATCAATACACTTCAAAGGATAGATTGCGAGGTATAAAGGGTAGCAAGGTTTATCAGAATAGAACTATAAGCACTTATGCTTATGGGGATAGAAACTTTTGTACCTTGCATTGTCAAACTGATTATCTTGATATCTATATGAATAGATTTATAGATTATATTGGTAGGCTAACAGAAACACCGACACGACCACAACACCAAACGATAGAGTATTGGGATATAAGAGATAATCTTAAAAGATTAAAAGACAATCAATAACTTGTTGCGAGGGGCTTGTTGCCCCTCGCTTTTTTTCGTGGTACCTCAATAGAGGTACCACGACTATTTCCAAAAAAGTAAAGTACGAAGTACATTAATACTTATTATATAGTTAAGTAACTTAATATATGTGTATATTATGTTGATTTAGACATTTAATCAGAGTAAAAACGTTTTCACCCCCATAAGGTTATTTATGCATGATATAAAAAATATTATAAAAAATTTAAACGTTTCCGAACTACCTCCTGAGACCAGACGAGAATTAAAAAAATATTTAGTACAAAAAGATATTAAACAAAAGCATTCTTTAATTAAGAGTGACTTTATGCATTTTGTCAAACACATGTGGCCAGACTTCATAGAAGGGGACCATCATAAAATTATTGCAGAAAAATTTAATAATTTAAAATCTGGAAAGATTAAGAGACTCATTGTGAATATGCCACCCAGACATACAAAGTCTGAGTTTGCATCTTTTCTACTACCCGCCTGGATGATTGGTAACAGACCAAAATTAAAAATAATTCAAGCAACTCACACAGCTGAACTTGCTGTAAGGTTTGGTCGTAAGGCTAAACACTTAATGGATAGTGAAGAGTACAAAGAAGTTTTTCCAACTAGACTACAAGAAGATAGTAAAGCCGCTGGTCGCTGGCAGACAGCACAAGGGGGCGAGTATTTTGCAGTAGGTGTCGAGGGTGCAGTTACTGGTCGTGGTGCAGATTTATTAATTATTGATGACCCACACTCAGAGCAAGATGCAATGAATGCTAAATCTTTAGAGCGTGCTTACGAATGGTACACCTCTGGTCCTAGACAAAGGCTTCAACCAGGTGGAATGATTGTACTGGTTATGACAAGATGGAATACAAAAGATTTAACAGGAATGTTACAGGCTGCACAAAAAGAACCTAAAGCAGATCAATGGGAAGTTGTAGAATTTCCTGCAATCCTACCATCTAATAAACCTGTTTGGCCAGAGTACTGGGAACTAGAACAATTGTTAAATGTTAAAGCATCGGTTGCACTTCCAAAATGGAATGCACAGTATATGCAAAACCCAACATCAGAAGAAGGTGCTTTGATTAAAAGAGATTGGTGGAAGAAGTGGCCAGAGGATAGAGGAATTCCAAACTGTGATCATGTCATACAATCTTACGATACAGCTTTTTTAAAAAGAGAGTCTGCTGACTTTAGTGCAATTACAACGTGGGGTATTTTTCGTGAGAACGAAGACTCACCTCACCAATTGATTTTACTCGATGCAGTTAAAGAAAGATTTGAATTTCCAGAACTAAGGCGTGAAGCATTAAAATTATATAAATACTGGGAACCTGAAACTGTACTAATTGAGGCTAAGGCTGCTGGATTGCCATTAACATATGAGTTAAGAAATATGGGAATACCTGTAGTCAATTTCACTCCGTCTCGTGGAAACGACAAACATGCTAGAGTTAACGCTGTTGCCCCGTTATTTGAAAGTGGTCAAATTTGGGCACCTACTCATTTACAATTTGCTCAAGAAGTTATAGAAGAGTGTGCATCATTTCCTTTTGGAGATAATGACGATTTGGTGGATAGCACCACTCAAGCGGTAATAAGATTTAGACAAGGAGGATTTTTGAACCACCCAGAAGATTATAAAGATACTCCAAAACTAATAGATACAAAACAATACTATTAATGAAAAACCCAACTCTAGTTAAAAACATGAAAAATGTTAAATGGAAAGAAATCCCTCCAATCAAGGGACCTGACGCTAGAGGCTTGATTAAACAACCAAAAGAAGATAAACAAGATAAACTGGAGAAAATAAATGGCAGACGTAGATAAATCCTTACCGAATGTAAGACAAAATATAACCGTTCCCTCGGATGAAGAACAAATGGAAGTAGATACTGCCATTCAGGAATCTATGCCTGATCCAAATAGTACCGAGATTACAGAAAACGAAGATGGTTCAGTTGATATTAATTTTGAACCAGGAGCAGAAGCACCAGAAGGTGCAGACAATCATTACGCTAACTTAGCATCCTTGTTGCCAGATTCTATCCTCGAGCCTCTAGGATCTGAGTTGTATGCAAACTACACAGATTACAAAGAGTCAAGAAGAGAATGGGAACAATCTTATAGTAAAGGTTTAGATCTTTTAGGATTTCAGTTCGAACAAAGAACAAGACCTTTCCAAGGAGCATCAGGTGCAACCCATCCAGTTTTAGCTGAAGCAGTTACTCAGTTTCAAGCACAAGCGTATAAAGAATTATTACCAGCGAATGGTCCGATCAGAACTCAGATACTAGGACAAGCTACACCTGAAAAGCAGGATCAAGCAACTAGGGTCTCTAACTTTATGAACTATGAAATCATGAATGTAATGAAAGAGTACGAGCCAGAGTTTGATCAAATGTTATTTTATTTACCACTCGCAGGTTCAACATTTAAAAAAGTTTATTATGACGATTTACTGGGACGAGCTGTATCAAAGTTTGTTCCTGCAGATGACTTAGTCGTTCCGTATTCTGCTACCTCATTAGAAGATGCGGAAGCGATCTGTCATATGATAAAAATTTCAGAAAACGATTTGCGTAAACAACAAGTTGCAGGATTCTATAGAGACATAGAATTATTTTCTCCTTACGCAGAAGAATCTGAAGTCAAGAAAAAAGAAAGAGAACTAGAAGGAACAAGAATGACAGGACAACAAAAAGACAACGCTATGTATACGTTGATCGAATGTCATGTCGATCTTGATTTAGAAGGTTTTGAAGATAGAGGTGAGGACGGAATACCAACAGGTATAAAAGTTCCTTACATCGTAACCATAGATAATGGCTCAAGAAAAGTTTTATCTATAAGAAGAAACTATAAGGTAGAAGATCCAAAGAAAAATAAAACTCAATACTTTGTGCATTTTAAATTTTTGCCAGGTTTAGGTTTTTATGGTTTTGGATTAATACATATGATCGGTGGTCTAACAAGAGCAGCAACAGCTGCCCTTAGACAATTGATCGATGCTGGAACACTCTCCAACTTACCAGCAGGATTTAAACAAAGAGGTATCAGAGTGAGAGATGATGCCCAGTCACTTCAACCAGGTGAGTTCAGAGATGTAGACGCACCCGGTGGAAATCTAAGAGACGCTTTTATGCCGTTACCATACAAAGAACCATCACAGACTTTATTACAGTTGATGGGTATTTGTGTATCGGCTGGACAGAGATTCGCATCAATTGCTGACATGCAAGTTGGTGATGGGAACCAGCAGGCCGCTGTTGGAACAACTGTAGCTCTTTTAGAACGTGGTTCAAGAGTCATGTCAGCGATCCACAAGAGACTGTATGCATCAATGAAAAATGAATTCTCATTATTAGCTGATGTCTTCTCAACTTATTTACCACCTGTATATCCATATGATGTAATCGGTGGTAACAACGAAGTTAAACAACAAGACTTTGATGATAAGATAGATGTTTTACCTGTTGCAGATCCTAATATATTTTCTTCAACGCAAAGAGTATCTATTGCACAAACAGAATTACAGCTGGCACAGTCTAATCCACAGATTCATAACTTGTATGAAGCGTATAGAGACATGTATGAAGCAATTGGTGTTAAAAATATTGACACAATCTTGCCACCACCGCCAAAACCAGCTCCAAAAAACCAAGCACTAGAGCATATTGATGCTTTAGCTGGAAAACCTTTCCAAGCTTTTACAGGACAAGACCACCAAGCCCACATTTCTGCGCATTTAGCATTTATGGGGACGACAATGGCGCAAAATAACCCTGTAATTATGACTTCATTAGAAAAAAACATCTTTGAACACATAAATTTGATGGCAGATGAGCAAGTTCAACTAGAATTTAGAGATAAAATTGCACAAGCACAACAAATGGCGCAACAAATGCAACAAGATCCTCAAATGCAGATGCAAATGCAGTCTAATCCGCAAATGCAACAGCAAATGCAGCAACAACAACAGCAATTGGAGTTAGAAATAGAATCTCGTAAGGCTGTTTTGATTGCAGAGATGACCGAAGACTTTGTTAAAGAGCAAAAAGAAGCAATCGGCATTTTAGGTAATGACCCACTTGTAAAATTAAGAGCAAGAGAACTTGATCTTAAGGCACAAGACAATATGAGAAAACAAAAAGAAGATGATGCTAGATTAAACTTAGATAAAATGAAAACTTTAATGAATCAGAATCTTCAAGAAGATAAGATGGAACAGCAAGAAGATCTTGCTATTCTAAGAGCAACGACCTCTATTGAAAAACAGAAAATGTCCAATAGAGCTAAAATAAAAAACGATAAAATGAAACAACAAGATGTAAGAATCTTAAAAGGACCAAGGAGTTAATATGGCAAAACAACGTGGCTTATATGATAACATTCACGCCAAGCGTAAGACGGCTAAGAAAACGTAATGATAACTACTCGTGGAATGGGTGCTGTTAGACAGCAGTTTAAAAGAGGAGGCTCACCAGCTTGGACTAGAAAAGAAGGTAAGTCAGAATCTGGAGGACTGAATCAAAAGGGACGAGATAGCTACAACAAAGCTAATCCAGGATCAAATCTAAAAGCTCCTCAACCCGAGGGTGGATCAAGAAAAAAATCCTTCTGTGCTCGGATGCGTGGGATGAAAAAAAAATTAACGTCAGCTAAAACAGCTAACGATCCAGATTCAAGAATAAATAAATCACTTCGAAAGTGGAAGTGCTAATGCCATTTAAATCAGAAAAACAAAGAAGATATTTATTTGCTAACGAGCCAGAGATAGCAAAGAAATGGTCTAAAGAATATAATATGGGTGGTGTTGCTTCTATGTTTAGAAAAAAATTAGCAGATGGTGATGATCCGTTTTATGACGCTTGGAAAAAAGTTTATGAAACTAATCCTGATGCAGCATCAATGAATGAAAAGCATGATGAGTATTTAGAAAAATATACTTTAGAAATGTCTACACAAACAAGTGAAGCACCTACAGAAGATGTAGAACAAACAGCAGATCCAATGTTAAATTTGTTTTCAGAAACTGATGCATTAAATAATGATCAAGCCTTAACAACTTTATTTGCTAAAGAAGAACCACAAGGTATTATGACAGCAGCTAATGGTGGAAAAGCTATGAAAAATATTAAAGGGCAAGATCATATGCTAGCTTACATTACACCTAAAGAAGCAGATAAGTTAGTAGCATTAGGTGGACAAGAAACTATGACTGCTGAAGGGATACCAGCTTATCCTGAATGGGATTCAATGTATGGTGCATCAAGCAAAGCATCTTTTGATCAAGGTAAAGCTCCTAAAGGAACGTGGGGCGGTGGAGGAAATAATAACAATAACCCTAACCCGCATAAAGGTCCAACACTAGCAGAGATAGCAGCAGCTAAAGCAAAAGCTGAAGCTGAGAAAAGAAGACTAGAAACAGAAGCTCGTCAAAAACATTTAAAAGATTTTAAAAAGACACAAAAGAAAAAATCTTCATGGGTTAATAAAAATTGGGAAGATCTCAGGGCATTAGGAACAGTTCCCTATAACTTGGCAAAAGGACTTTTTGGTAATATTGAGAATCCTGGAGAAGTGACTCAGGTAACTTTGACTGATGCTATGAAAGAACACTTAACTAATAAAGCAATAAACAAAGGTACTTCTAAAGGTACTATTACTAACACAGATTATAATATGCCAACCAATACTTTTGAATTTAATAAATTTATAGACCCAATGGATATTGCTTTATCTTCAACATTTGGACAAGGTAATTTTACAACAGATAAAACTGGTAATATAAATTTTACCGGAGGCGACTATGACTTCGATGGAAAATTTGGTGCTGTGGGAGAGTTTATTGATCAAGGAGGATTAATGGGAGCCTCAAAGAAATTAGGAGAAAAGATTTATGATTGGACTGCAGCCGAAGGCGGAATCGCAAATCATTTTAAATTTAAAAATGGTGGTAACGCTACAAAAAATATTAAAGGTCAACCACACATGTTGGCTTACATCACACCTAAAGAAGCAAATAAGTTAGTAGCATTGGGTGGTCAAGAAACTATGACACCTGAAGGTATACCTGCGTATCCTGAGTTTGATAATTATACAGAGTCTAGTCTTGCTGGAACGTCATCAGCAGGTAGTGGTATGTCTAGATCAGAATTTGAAGGTTCATCATCTGGTAATAATAGTGGAGGTGATCAAGAAGATGATGTTGCACAAATGGAATCTGACATGGGGGTTACTACAAACAATGCTCCTGACTACACAGGTTCTGATTATGGTTTTGTTGTATCAGAGGATGATCAAACACAGTTAGGTGGTTCAGATTACATTGGACCTAAAGACCGAATAAGAATTAACCAAGACATTATAAATAGAAAAAATAAATATGATAGTTTTACACAGTCTGCAATTAGAGGAGTAAAAACTGTAGGGTCTTTTATGTCAATATCAAATCCTTTTAGTTTTGCTAAATTTGTTTATGATCAAAACAAAAAGAAAAATGAAAGAATTCAAGAAATTAATGCCGATTTAGCTTTATTAGATAAAATAGAAGCTACAAAATATACACCTCACACAGATACTATTTATCAAATGCTAGAACAAGAAAAATTAGATCTTACTCAACCTCGATCAAGAGACGACAATAATGATAACGATGGACCAGAAGAAATAATAGCACCAATTCCAGTAATTAATGAAACTAATGAAGAGTTTATAGATTTTAATTTAATGAGTGCACTTGATAAAATTAGAGCTAATCAAGCAAGAAGAAGTGGGTTAGTTGCAAATGAAATAATACAAGATAATAACCAAATTATGACAGCAAATAAGGGTGGACTTGCAGGATTATTTAAAGTAAAAACACAGTAATAGGAGAAAACATTATGAGAAATGATTTTGGATCAAGACCTTATTCAGAAAGATTCCCATACGGTAGTAAAGATGGGTCATCTAAAAAACAAGGTTACAATGACAGATTAGACGAGTCCCTAGGTGCTAGAAACGGAGCTAAATCGCAAAGTCTAAAAGCTAGAAGAGATGAATCTAAAGGTATGGAAAAAGCATCTGGTAACAGAGCTTATTCTTCTGTATCAACAATGGATAAATAATTATGGCTAACACTAGAAGAATGAACAGACTGGAAGAACTTGGAAGAGTTGATTCAGAAAAAGCGTTTACTAAAAAAGGTAAAAAAAATTTAAAAGCTGAAAAGAAAAGAATTGTTAAAGAACTAAAAGGTGGCGGAATGTCAACTCGTGGTTTAGGAAAAGCTTTTAGAGGAGGAGGATTAGTATAATGTCAAAAGATTGGACAATCGGTTCTGGATATTGTGAAGAACCAAAAGTTACTGTAGGACCAGGAATTACAAAAGATGGGTCTGCAACAGGTGGAGTTGAAATTGAAGCAACTAATCCACAAGAATCTCAAACAGTACAAGTTAAAGGAACTAAAAGAATGTTAGCTTCCAAAAGTAAAAAAGCTACTTGGTATTAGATTATGTGGTTAAGTGCTATTAAATTAGCAGTTTCTGCTGGATCAAAAATTTACGCTAACAAGCAAAGAACTAAAATGGCTATGTCGGATGCACAGTTAATGCATGCTACAAAAATGGCCGAAGGTAAGGAAGCTTACCAAGGAAAACTTTTAGAAGCTAGGCAAAACGATTATAAGGACGAGGCAGTTCTCGTGGTGCTTACATTGCCCATAGCGGTACTTGCATTTTCAGTTTGGTCAGATGATCCAGACGCAATGACAAAAGTAAATGTGTTCTTCGAACATTTTGCAGCACTCCCGAGCTGGTTTACAAATTTATGGATTCTTGTTGTAGCGAGCATCTATGGCATTAAGGGAACACAAATTTTCCGTAACAATGGTGGTAAAAAATAATGGCTTGTTGGCACGGATACACTCAAAAGGGAATGAAAAAAAAGGGTAAAAAAAAGGTACCTAATTGTGTACCTAAAAAAGAAATGGCTGATGGTGGTTTATCAAAAGCTGCTGGTTATTCTCCTGTAATGGGAAACAATAAATTTGGTTATCCAAGTGGTGGTATACCAATTAGGAAAGGTTAAACAATGGACGGAATGCAAATAGTCTATAAGTTAAAAAAAGAAGTAACAGAATTGTCTGATAGTGTGTCAGATATTTTAATCAATGGTGAAGTTGACAATTGGGATAAATATCAATATATGGTAGGACAGTTAAAAGCATATCAACAAATAAATCAGGAAATCTCTAACCTGCTTGAAAATAAGGAGCAAGATGAAAATGAAGGAACAGTCGTTAAACTCAACACCGAAAATTAGTATCCCAGATACATCATTAGTCGGTTTAAAAAAATCAGAACCAGAAAAAGAAGTAACAGAAGAATCAACAAAACTTCCAATGCCTACAGGTTGGAGACTTTTAATTTTACCTTTTAAAATGAAAGATAAAACTAAGGGTGGAATTATTATGAACGATACAACATTAGAGAAACAGCAAGTTGGTTCTCAGTGTGGTAATGTTTTAGCTGTTGGACCAGAAGCATACAAAGGAAAGAGATTTGAGAACTCTGGCCCTTGGTGTAAAAAAGGAGATTGGGTAATGTTTGCACGTTACGCAGGTTCAAGAATAAAAATACAAGGTGGTGAAATACGTCTGCTAAACGATGACGAAGTTTTAGCAACAATCGAGAATCCAGAGGATATCTTGCATGAATATTAAACCAACAAACATAGGAGATAACTATGCCAACTGAAAATGATAAGATCATTGATTTACCTACAGATGGTCCAGGTGCAGAAGTAACTTTACCTGAAGAAAATGTAGTACCAGAAGTAGTAGTTCCAGAGGTTAAACCTGAAGGTGAAGTAGAAATAAAAGAAATACCACCAGTAGAAGAAAAACCAGCAGAACTAATTACTGAAAAAACAGAAGAGCCAAAAAAAGAAGAACCTAAAGCAGAATTAGAAGAGTATAGCGAAGGTGTTAAAAAAAGAATAGCTAAGCTTACTAAAAGAATGCGTGAAGCAGAACGTCAAAGAGACGAAGCTACAAAATACGCAAAGTCTGTTAATACAGAACAAAAATCTCTTAAAGATAGATTAGCAAAAATAGATAAAGGTTTTGTTTCAGAAATGGAAAGTAGAATTGTTTCTGGAATTGAAGCAGCTCAATCTAAATTAGCTACTGCAAGAGAAAATAATGACTTAAAAGCAGAAGTAGAAGCTTCAAAAGAAATTGCTAAATTAGGTTATGAAGAAGCTAGATTAGCTGAAATGAAAGTTAAACAAGCTGATCAAGAACAGAATGTAAAAGTACCATTAAAACAACCAATTATTCGACAAGAACCGGACTTACCAAAACCCGATGCAAGAGCAACGGAATGGGCAGATAATAATGCTTGGTTTGGAAAAGATGAACCTATGACTTATACAGCTTTTAGTTTACATAAAAAGTTAGTAGAAGAAGAAGGTTACGATCCCCAATCTAATGATTATTATGTGGAATTAGATAGAAGAATAAAGCTTGAATTCCCCCATAAATTTGATAAGGTAACAGAACAATCGACTAAGCCCACTCAAACAGTAGCTTCTGCTACTCGAGGAGTAAATAGAGCTGGTCGCAGAACTGTGACTCTCACATCATCACAGGTAGCAATTGCTAAAAAATTGAATGTGCCACTTGAAGAATATGCTAAACAAATAAACATAGAGGAGTAAAACGCATATGAAAAATAATGAAACTAAAGTAACTGAAGAAATTAAAACGGAGGTTACAGAAGAAGTAGTAAGAGACTCCCGTGCGTCCGAAGACAGAAACGCTACAGCGAATGAAGTTGTATGGACACCACCCTCATCTTTAGATGCTCCACCTGCGCCGGATGGATTTCATCATCGATGGATAAGATCAGAGAGCTTAGGCTTTAACGACAACAAAAACATTACTGGTAAATTAAGATCAGGATATGCTTTAGTTCGTGCGGAAGAGTACAAAGATTCTAATTATCCAATTGTTGAAGACGGCAAATACAAAGGTGTCATCGGAGTAGGAGGTCTGTTGCTGGCCAGAATACCAATAGAGATCGCCAAAGCACGTCAAAAATATTATAGCGATAAAGCTAAAGATAATGACGATGCCGTTAAATCCGATCTGCTAAGGGATCAGCACCCGAGCATGCCTATCAGTTATGATAGTCGCTCTAGCAAATCTTTCGGTGGTAAGTAAAAGTTTTTTAACAATTACGACCCAACGAATTTAAATTAACCTGTAGTTAGAAATAACTACTAAAGAACAGAGGAAACAATTATGGCTAACCAAGACGCAGCTTTCGGTCTTAGACCGTTAAAAACTGTTGGACAGCAAGATGATTCCACTGGAATGAGCCAATACAATATATTACCTGGTGATGCATCAGTAATATTTCAAGGTACAGTCGTTAAGGCTGTAGCTGGAGGTTATGCAGATCTAGCCGCAGACGGCGATGGTGCTAACCTTGGCGCATTTTGGGGATGTTTCTATGATGACCCAACAACACAAAAACCTACGTTCAAAAACTTCTATCCTGGTGGAATTACTCCAGCAAATAGTGGTGCAATTGAATGTTTTGTGTACGACTCTCCAATGCAAATGTTCGAAGTACAATCAGATAATGCTGGTGCTTCAGCACAAGCAGATGTTTTTTCATCAGCAGATACTGTTGGAAACGCAAATGGGAGTACATTAAATGGTGTATCTAGTATGGAATTAGATGATTCTGATATTAGTGCAGCACTAAAACAACTAAAAATAATCGGACCGTCAAGAGATCCAAAAAACTCAGATCTTACTTCTGCCAATGTAAATTGGAGAGTACAATTATCTGAGCACATTTTGGCTCCTGCTACGACCGGAGTATAAGGAGTATAAATTATGGCTATATCACGACAACAACTCGTAAAAGAGCTTGAGCCAGGTTTAAACGCCTTGTTCGGCCTTGAGTATAAAAGATATGATTCTGAGCATGAAGAAATTTATGCAAAAGAAACATCAGACAGAGCTTTTGAAGAAGAAGTGATGTTATCTGGCTTTGCTAATGCTTATGTAAAACCTGAAGGTTCTGCAGTTGCATTTGACAACGCACAAGAAACATACACTGCAAGATACACAAATGAAACTGTGGCTCTTGCATTCGCTTTAACTGAAGAAGCAATGGAAGACAACTTGTATGATAGACTTGCGTCTAGATATACAAAAGCTTTAGCTAGATCTATGGCAAACGCTAAACAGATTAAAGCGGCTACACCACTTAACCAAGGTTTACCACTTGTGGATAACTTTGATTCAGGTGATGGCGTTTCTTTATTCAACACAGCCCACCCAACGATCTCAGTTAACGTTTCTAACACGCTTACTACACCAGCGGATTTAAACGAAACTTCATTAGAACAAGCGATGATTGACATTGCTGGAATGACTGATGAAAGAGGTTTAAAAATTGCAGCTAGAGGAATGAAAATGATTGTTCCTTCTGAAAATCAATTTAACGCTGAGAGATTGTTAAAGTCTCAAGGAAGAGTTGGAACAGCTGATAATGATATCAATGCACTGAAAAACATGGGAATGGTTCCTGAAGGTTACAGAGTAAATCATTATCTTACTGATCCTGATTCTTACTACATCATTACTGATGTTCCTAATGGAATGAAGTACTTTGAGAGACTACCTATCCAAACTAAAATGGAAGGTGACTTCTCAACTGGTAACGTAAGATACAAAGCTAGAGAAAGATACTCTTTTGGAGTTTCTGACTATAGAGGTATCTACGGCGTTGCAGGTGCTTAATAACTAATTAATTAGAGGCCGCCTAAAAACGGCCTCTTTTTTACATATAAAGGTGTGTAAATGAAAAAAACTCTCATAAATATCTGGGCTTACGACCATCATGCTAAATTTAATATTGAACATGTTGAGGATACAGCTGAAAATGTTGAAAAAGCTATACTTGACAAGCTAGGAGAAAAAAGTATAAAATGGGAGTATCTCGGAAACAACTATAATAACGAGATAAATCGAATAACTTATGAGGAGGTTATTGATGATACAAGACCTATACAAACAAAAAAGGTCCTTGGAGTTGAAGTGGGAACAGGAGCATATTGACAATAATAGATATACTCTTGAAATGGTCCGAATTGATGACAAAGTTAGAGAAGTCATTACTAAGATCAAGCTTGAAGAAGCTAGAATTGACCACAGGCAGAATAGCGTTGAAGGCGCTGCTCCACAAGTTTCTGTAGCTACTTAAT
>ERZ1046148.977-NODE-977-length-15515-cov-5.432212_pt1 | contig 15515 bp, 17 predicted proteins | sample MGYA00383090_ERZ1046148 | MGnify/ENA primary metagenome ERZ1046148 (study PRJEB29581, sample SAMEA5548360) | metagenome | biome: marine; feature: coastal; material: water | depth 25 m | study: Short-term variability in the microbial, nano- and picoplankton... | reverse complement strand
GAAGACGAAGCAGCCCAACTAATGTCTGTACCATCAGAACTTAAAACTGTTCCAGCAGCACCCTTAGCTAGTCTAGCAGTAGCACCAGAGGCATTACCATAAAGGATAGAACCCCTAGTAATATCATCTAGTTGATTAAGTTCTGAGGCAGAAGCAGTCATACTTGCATCTAAGGTGATTACATTTACCCAACCATTGTTAGCCTCATTACGGATCTTAAGAATGTTAGTGTCAGTCTCATACCACCATTGGTTTGCGTAGGTAGTGGAAGGCTCCGTGTCACCAGAGGAATTAGATGCTAGTGCTGCGAGAGCGTTGTTTAAGTCTGTCCTAGTAGCGGGAAAACTTTGATTAGCAATGTTAAAGTCGTGTTGCGACATTACGTTAGTTCCTTTCCGTAGCCCTTAGCTACATAGTCTAGGGTCACACTATTTGTACTTGCCGATCCCCCAGTAAAAGTGTTAATAGTGAACCCAGTTCGGGTCTTGTTTGTTATCGTGTACCTGTCACCATTAGTTAAGTTAGCTAAGGATAGTCCTATAGCTGGCGTAACTGCAAAGGCATCATCAAAGGTGACATTAGTTGTTCCTGTAAAAGTTATATCACTTCCTGAAGCAGTCCTATCAGGCATATCTACTGTTACCGACAATGCACTTACGACAGGGGTAACATTAGTGTCTGTAGAGGATAGTAATAGCCTAAACTCAAAAGCCCTAGCTGTTATATCAGACACAGAGAAGGCTTGCCAATCAGACCAAGTAGGTGTTCCAGTAGGATCATCATTTGTATGCCTTATCTGCATAGAAACTGTAGTATCACTAAAGGCGGTAGGGTCTCCATCAAATACACCAGCCCTATCATCGAAGTTACCTGTAGCAGAATCAAATAGGTCAGTCCTATCAACCCTTGTGCTGGTAAAGGAAAAGTTTAAACGGCTTGTATATTTCTGCCCTAAGTCAAGGGCGTTATTAAAGTAGTATATACCAGAGGAAACATATCCAGAGAAGTCATCTAATTCACCACTCCTAGAGTCGAATAGTCCTGTAGCACTATCAAACAGTAGGGAACCTCCCAGTTCTAAATAACCGCTGCTATTCTTAGACACATTAGACTTAACACCAGCAAAAGAAGGGTTCTCCGTTAGTGTGGCTACAACATTAAGGTCTTCAAGCCCTATGGAAGTAACTACAAACACAGCAGGGTTTACAGAGGCGTTAGACCCACTTGTTGTGTCGTCTACAGCCTTAATAAAATATGTACCTACACCAGCGTTTTGCAGGGAAACTGTACTACTACCTACCTGTACCTCTGCTACATCTTCTGCTTCTGAGTATACTGCCCCACTAGTTAAAGGAGAGTATCTTATTATATAGTGAGCTAAGTCTAGATCGGTAACTGGTGTCCAACTTAAGAGTAGGCTACTACCGACTACGTTACCATCAAAGTTAGTTACATCAGCAGGAGGTACACTTAAGGCTTCTACAGAGTAATTACTTATAGTGTTCCACTCACCGTGAACTCCAAGAGAGTTAGTTGCCCTAGCCCTTATATCGTAAAGGGTTTCTTCTATTGCAACAACCTCAACCCTCTCTGTACCTACAAAGGTCCCCATAGTTGCTATAGAGGTGTAGTCAGCTTCATTAAACTCAACTAAGGACTTTCTAATCTGTACCTCTGCTGTGTCCAAGGTATTTTCTGTGTTGGTAATATCAAGAATAAGAACACCAAGGGTCTTACCCTTTACCCTCCTTAGTTCAGTACTAATATTTATGCCAAGGTTAGGCACTTCAAAAGGTGACAACAAAGTAGTGTTATCTCTTTCATAGACTATACCATCGTCCACCTCATCATATACAGATTCAGCAGTTTCTCTCAGCGTCATATTGACTTGCAGATCAAGGCCATCTGTAAGACCAAAAGACCAAGACAAAACTTGAAACTCTTTGTTACTCCAACCAAACCTAGTGTTAGTAATCCTTACATTATCGCCAACCTGTAGTCCTAAAGTTCTAAGGCCAAAGGCTGCGTTAATAGTAAGTTGTTGTCGGTTGCTCTCTAAGCTAATCCTAGCAATACGTCTGGCTTCAATGCTATTATCAGTAAAGGGTAAGTCTACGTCAGCAACAGACTCTTGTTTACCATCTGCATTAACGAAGGTTGAATTAGTAATCTGTGGGTAGTCCGTAACCTGCCAGTTAGACTCTTCACCCCTGAAAGTACCTTTTACAGTATTAAAGTTATCTCTACGAGAGTGACGAGTACTTACATCTATACTAGAACGAAAATCATCCTCGTCTAAGTCCATAACTGTGCTTGTCCAGTAAGCGGGTTTCATACGCCACTTACCTTGAGCGTACCATAACGAACCGCCCATACAAGTTAACAGATCACTTAACAAATCGTAGGGTGTTAATGCAGTAGTAAAAGCTCCATTACAGGTATATCTAGCAATCTCTACAACACCTGTGTCCCCTGAGTCTGCATCTGGCACTGATGTTGCTGTAAAGACAGTCCCTACGTTATTGTTGGCAGATCCGTATAGTGTAAAGTCAGTATTACCCACAGTCTTAGTCTTGTGCTCACCACCGACCTGTATATTACTCACAGGACTACCTACAAGAGTATCACACACAGTAACAGCACTGTTTACAAGAGTGTCATCAATGTTAGCATCTTCTTCCTTAAGACCGTAGCTTGAAGTCAAGTAGTCCCGTAGGCACAAGGCTGGGTTATCTGACCATGCAGTCGTAGAGGTAGCGGGATTATAAACTTTCTTGCCCTTAACTTCTGCTGTAATAGTGGGCATACCATTGGGAAAGGCGTCAGCATCGTGCTGAAGACGCACATACATATAGGCTATACCTGATAACTTGTGTTCGGAGGTCCAATGTTCGGACTCTGCTACAAGATTAGTATCTGCTGCTTGAGTAGGGGAACCATTATGAAACTTAAACCTGACTAGGTAGTTGGTTGAGGCTTGATATACCCATTCATATTCACCACTAGAGTTTAGCTGCCTAACTCTTTTTAAATCATTCTTAACGTACTTCGCTGGGGAGGTTACATTACCGCTACTGTCTAAGGTAACGACTTCATCATTAATATATATCTTATCAAAGGATTCAACTTCATGACCAGCTACAGCAATAATACGGTGAAAGAGTTTATTGTTAGTTCCTGTAGACTCGTCGTATACTATAGCTCCACCAACACGCATCTTGCCATATATAATCGGATGGTCTAGTGCTGAACCTCCTGTGTTTACCTGATAGCCACGATTAGCACCAGATGCTTTAGGTTTAGGGGTAAGTGCGTTTAGGGCTAGGCCAAGGGCCATCCTTCCAAAAACTCCTAGGCCGCCAGCTTGCAGGAAGCCAACCATAAATGACCCCCCCACAGCACTAACAGCTAATCCTGTTGCTATTGCAGAGTATAGAGTAAAGACTACCATACTATAAAACCCTCTCGTACTTGGTTTCTATCTCTTTATAACCTAGTCGATTCAGAAACCTTCCTATTGGGTTCTTACTTGAGGATGAGGCAATCAGCCTGTATATACCGTCTTCTTTCATGCAGTCCTCAACAAACTTAAACAAACGCCTTGCCACTGTAGATTTCCTGTAGTCTTTATGGACGTATACCGCATCATAGCTACCAACTAACTCCCCTTTTGTTGTAAGAGGGCTTGTAATTATCACAACAAAATAACCTATAAGCAGTCCATCTTTTCTAGCAGTAAAAAACTTAAGTCTTCCAACCTCTTCTAAGGCAAAGTAGGATTCCCAATCTATAACAAGGGTCTCAGTAGGGTGTCCCGACTCTTCCCACTCAAGTTCAGCTAGGGGAGTTACCTCTTGCTCTGCAAGGCATAAAAACTCTTGCTGATACTTAAGCACTAGTACGACCCCAAAGCGTATCTTTATCTTGCATATCTTCTATAAAGTCTAAACCTAAATCTGTAGGGTATACAGACTTCTGGTAGCCTGATGTAAAACGGGCAACTCTAGCCCTTTCAAGATCAATTAACCTGTTCTCCACTAGGAGTTCTATAGTTGAGGTTTCAGCAGACTCTGAGATGTTCATCTGATCCATGTAACCAGAGAATATTGAGTTTAACTCAGTTGGTGCGCTAGTAGTACCGAAGTAGATATTAGCTACACGACCCTGATAAGGCTCACTGAGTGCTAAGGACAAGGCTGGGTCAGATACCCCACTGAGAGTTATGTTAGCCCCCTTTACGTCTAACTCAGAGGTCTCTTCAATGGTTGAAATGTTTAGTATGCTACCTACACCAGTATAAGTGTTTCCCCCAGTATCTGTAAGTGTTCCTTGTCCTGTCCACATGCGAATAGTAGTGGTGTCAAAAATAAGTTCAACAGCAAAGAAAGGGTAAACCGTGTCTGCATTTATATTAGTGTCTGTCGTAGCTGTAAGGTCTCTTGAGCCATAGTTAGACATAGTGTTTCCTTATGTAATAACTTCTACAGCTTCAAAAGATATACCGTAGGCAGAGGCATTATTGATTGACCAAGAGGTTACATTCTCTAACAACCTAAAGACCCCTTTAGGGGAACTTAACACTGCTGCAGAACCTGTGTAGGCAGTTCTAAGTGAAGGCCATACCTGTATTGTACCATTACCAGTTTGATCTAACAGCACTTGATAGAGTTTAGAAGTACCAGCAGATCCTAGTTGTATGTAGTCACCAGCCTTAAGGGTGCCTGTCATAACTACAGTGGCAGAGTCAGCACCAACCGTACCAGTTACGACACAAGAACTAACGTCACCTCTTGGTGTAGCATAGTCAGGATCACCTAATAGGAATGTTCCTTGTGAACCCTTAAGACCCACTAGCATAGCTTTCCACTCAGCAGCTAGATCACGTCTTGTTGATGGGATAGTAACTGAGGCTTCCCACCTTTGACCACCATGTACTACAGTCTGTTGTTTATACGTGAAGGGAGACTGAGAGGTAGCTACAGCATTAACTGCACGTAACTCAATACTTTCAATCCCTATAGTAGTTGGTGTACTTAGTGGGTACGTCAGTGCCATCTGTTATACTTCCTTTACCCGAAGGTTGCTTTCATTTGTCCACCACGGCGACGATCACTAATGATAGAACTCTTAGTCATTTGGGCTATCTGAGGTGCAGCCTGTGCAATTATTTTCTTAACGCTGTCGTCACCATTAGCTTGAAAGTTAAAGTTCTGATGAATGACAACATTACCAGCACCACCCTCTGCCTGTACCCCTAGCTTACCATTGGCACCACGCTTCAGTGGCATAATAGCTTCTGGTCCAGCTTCTCCCATGAGACCTGTACGACCTGCACTCATACCAAAGTTAGTAGGAGAACCTACGACACCACCATTAGCAAAAGGTATTACGTTACCACCGTAAAAGGCACCACCATTGGCAGCTTGCATCGCATTTATATTTGCACCAGAGCCATAAGTCTTACCTCCGGGACTATAACCACCAGCAAGTCTTCCACCACCCAAGAACCCATCTATAGAACCACTGATCATACCTGTGATTTGTTTAACAACATAGATTTGAAACAACTCAGCAATTATAGCCCTAGCCATAGACTTGAAGGCATCTTTAACTGACTTAGTACCGTCTACTATAGATGTAAGTGCACTACCAAAACTGTTAGCTATGGTGTCTGCTATGTGTTTATTCTGAGCCTCTACTTCTTCCATAAGTTTGATCTGCTCTTCTCTAGCAGCCATCTCTTGAGCTATACCGTCTATCTTAGCTATAGTAGCAGCTTTCTCGGACTCGTTCATAGTAGCCATCTGCTCTTGTACTTTAGACATTAGAGCATACTTGGTGTTCTCTAGCAGTATTTCTTGATCAGTGAGTCCTATCAGTGCTCTGCGTTGGTCTAGCTTAAGGTCCATAGACCGTTCTTCTTTGAGTAGAATATCAAGGGCAGACTTAGGGGTTTTACCGCCGCCCCCCTTACCTTCAGCTTTCTTACTAGCAAGATCGTTTAAAAGGGGCTCAAGTTTATCCACCAGCCTATTATTTTCTTCAAAGAAGTATCTTGCAGTTTCTAATGCCGCACCAGACTGCCCTTCCCGCAGTTGTTGGCTTTGAAGCACTGCTTTGTCATAGTCCTGTTGTAATTTAAATCTAAGATCAGCTATAGTTCCAGCCGCACCGATGTCTTTACCTTCCGTCAAGGCTTTGATCTGTGCACTTGCCTTGTTAATTCTCTTTTCTATACTTGTGCCAAAATCAGATAGCCCATCTATAAGCCCTTGCATCTTGGAGATTTCAGCGTTGATCAATTTAGTATTTTCTAAGGTTCTCTGTAAACTATCTTCAAACCTTATACCTTGCTCTGCCACTTGCATTGCAGACGCAATCAAATCAGTCTCTTCGTCAGTGATACCACCCGCCAAGAACTTCTCGGTCATCCTTATACTAACTAATTCTTTTGCAATAAGTATTCTTTGATCAAGCGATTCCTCACTTTTTTTACCGGTATCGGCCTCTAACCGAAGAAGCTCGTTCTTTTCCCTTTGTAAGTCAAGGTTGTCAGACTCAACTCTAAACATTTTTTCTTGCTGTTCAGCAACCCTTCTTGCTGCTGCTTGTATTTTTTCTATATAGTCTTGCTCTTGCTTAAGAGCTTTGGCGACCTCTTTTGCAACCCTCAACCTCTCCTTCTCAGCAGCAGTGGCATCAAATTTTTCGAGTGCTAATAGTTGTGCTGACTCTAGTGCATCAAGTGCATTCATGGCCTCTATATTACTGAGGTCAACACCGGCTTTCTTTAAGGCAACTACTTCACGATCCATCTCTAAGGTCTGTTTAGCTATGAACTTTTCTCTTGCACTATTTGCCTCAGTTAAACTACCCATCTTTTCTGTCTTAAGGGCAAGAGCATCTAACGCATTTTTGCGATCCTCTGCGGCTTGATTTTGATCATCAAGGTACTGTAGTATTAGTTCGTGATAACCCGTTGTTTTTATCAGGTGATCTAATTCAGCGGTAACAGCAGCATCGTTTTTATATGTCTCTCTTAGTTTCGCCAACTCCTCTACCCGAGCTTCTAAGGTTTCAGCGTTAACAAAAAGGTTATCAAGCTCGTCCTTCAACTTCTTAAGACCCGTTAGCCTTGCTTCAGCCGATTCAAGATCGTAACCAGCTCCTGCTTTCTTGCCCAAAACTGTAGCATCTTGCCCTCTCTCCCTAAGAGCGCTAATTTCCATATTCTTTTTAGTGACCTTTTCAATTTCCGTCTGGATAGCCGTTGCAAGACCTGTTACATTTTCCCTACCAAATAGTCGTCTACTGATAGAGTCCCAAAAACTCTCTACAGCATTAAGTTGCCTCTTAAAAGTTTCCCCTGTGCTCTCAAATGCAGCATCTCTTGAGGCTTTTGCATAGTTCCTTGCTGCAATAGCCCCCCTGTTCCAAGGTTTAATTATATCTCCCTCTAAACTTTCTGACAGCGACTCTATATCGCTATAAAGTCCGGGAAGTTTCTCTAGAGCCGCAGATAATTCTTCTACACCCTTTTTACTCTGGTAGTACTGGTAGATTAAGTTACCTAGTGCCGCAGCACCAGCGATAAGAGCGCCTACAACAGCACCCCCAGTACCAAAGATACCGGCTAACTGTGAACCCTGTTGCCCGAAGGCTACAAGTGCGTTCTGACCAGATGCCACCTGTACGATAAAGTCATTGACCTGATAACCTGCTTGTTGCAGACCAACTGATGCAAACCTCTTAGTCCTTTGTTGGGCTCTGTATGCTTGGTCTCCGTAACGGGCAAACTGATTACCGGCGTTTACAATAGTGCCAGATTTGTGTGCTCGCCTAAACTCTTCGTACTCGGCTTTAAGAGCGGCCATAGCACGTTTAGCTTTATCTGATCCATTTTCTACGCCATCAAAGGCTCTCGCAATATCTTGTTGACCTTTTAAATACCTCTTTTCAGCAGCACCTAAGCTATCGTATTTATCCTTGAGCCTTTCTGTCTCGTTGTTATATTTAACTGTAGCTTTAGTAGAGTCTGCTATTAACTTCTGCTTACGCTTTTCCTGAGTTATAGCAACCCTGTCTGTTTGAATGTAGTCTTTAAGGGTAGACTCTGTTGCCTTAAGTATACGCTGATGCCTTTCAAACTGGTCGTCTAACTGCTTGGCAGTCATATGCCCCTGTTCAGCGTCTTTTGTTCTTATCTTAAGAAGTTTGATGGAGAGCTTGTTGTACCTTTCAGTAGCAGTCATGGCCCTCTTCATGGCATGACCTTCTTTATCGTGAGCAACTACACGATCTTTACTGGCAGCGTTAAGTTCAATCATATAGCCAGTGGCTTGCTTGATCTCGTCTTTACCGTAAACCATGAATCTGAGGTCAACTGTGGGCATTACTGCGTCCTTATGTATATTACGTCAAGTTCTTTGACGGCTTCTACTTCTCTGGGGTCTAGGGGTGTGCCTGTTAATTCTATCCAAGACTTGATGTTCTCATAGGTTAGAGGGTTAGCACCACTAAAACCCCCTGTCCTAGCCTTGCTACATGCAACAAAGGCAGACCAGATATGAGACAAAAGAAAAGGGAAGTCTGGTCCCTCTAATTCCTTTGGTCTAATACCCGTCTGCCTCTCTACTTGTTCCAGATGCTCACGCTCGCTTGTTCCACTTTCATCAGTCTTGTTGAGTGCGAAGGAATGTTCCGCAAACTCAAGCAAGTCTTGGATCAGGCTTTCGTAAAATCCACAGAGTCAGCAACAGCCTCCTCTATCTGATCCTTAATCCAGAACAAGTTTGTGTAAACCTCTTTGCAGAGTGCCGGTGTTAGCTTAGGCTTCTTACCATCGTAGGTAATGTCCCAAGCTGCTGTTGTCCGAACTAAGAGGTCGATTGTGTCTGCCTCTAGTTCCTCTGCGGAAAAGTTAGTAGCTTTTCTCTTTGATGCTTTTGCAATACGCTTGTTTGTATGTTCGTGCATCACAGCCTTGTACTCCTTAGTATGAGGAGCGTATACTGTGATAGACATTTCACTACCGTCTTGGTTAGTGAGTGACTCCAATGTAGATGGGTGTACTAAGAGTACTTCTACAGTATCGGAGGTAGGTTTTAAGTTCATTAAGTCCATGTCAGGTTCCTGTCAGGGTTATGTCGGGTAGAAATAAAGGGGAGCATCAGACCCGACACCAATGCCCCCCGCCCTAGCTAGGGATTAGGTATCGGTACGAGTGATCTTCAAGTTACTTGCAGTTGTCGTGTCGTACAGTGCTGTGAAGCCAAGGCTGATTACACGGCTTGTTGGGCCATCTACACCTACGTCAGCAGAGTTAATCTTAACTCGTGGGAATAGAAAGGTATAAGCATTGGCAGCAGTTGGGTCATTGACCGACACTTGAATAGCCGACTCTGTTTCGTTAAGGAAACGATTAATCAGAGAAGCATCGTCAAAGTATGCGGAGAATGAACCTGTAACTTCTGCACGACCAACTTCAAGTGCTGGTGCCTCATCAGAGCCAACAACAAAGGTAGGTGCGAAGGAGTTGGTTACGTTAAAGTCGATCTGAGTAATGATAGCAGAAGATGCAAGTCCAGCTACATTGTTACCAATCTGTAAGTCACCTGAGTAGGCATCAAAGGGTGAATTAGTGCTTGCTGCGTCCTGTGTCTTCTCTGTGGCACCAATAGTCATACCTTTACCAACCATACCAAAGGTAGTAGTTACCATCTGATTAGGGGCAATAGAGACACCCATAGTAGAAACAGTTTGACCTGTAAACAAACGAGCCTGATCAATGTCAGCAGAGTAGTCTTCAATGGAGAAGTACTTAGGTGTTGTACCCACCAATAAGTAGTCGTTAGTGCCAGAGTCTGTCCAAGTGTTAAGCATAACTGACTCAAGGAATGGGTCGAAGTCTCCTTTACGAAGGTCAACTACAATATCACCAGCAGATTGTTTATTACCATGACGCTCATGGCGAGGCATACGGTCAGCTTGAATGTCTGTACCAGCAACTAAATCTTTAGTTAGGTTAAGTCCGTGTGAAGTGAATGGGATGTTCTGGAAGTTGCCAGAAGGGGTAGTCCCGAATGTGGATTCAGTAATGTAGCTTAGGCTAGACCGTGAACCCTGTGCGAAGGTAGGCATGTGTTATTCTCCTAATTATAAATGTACCAGCCGATTGTGATCGGTATGTAGTACCAAGGTGTGTCTAATAGGCCCTGAGCCCTTTCAGTATAATCTATAGACACGATGGTTGTTGTTCCGCCACTTGTGTAAGAGACGTCAGTGTTTGACTCAAAGTTGTCAATTATTAGTTCAGCTAGGGTTTCTGCTGCGGCGGGTCCAGCATTCTCTGGTGCATGTACGTTTATATGGAAGATGCCCCTATAAAGTATCTGAGCGTTTGGACCTCTTGCTGCTCTTACACGCTGCGTGGGAATAAACTCACACTGAACAAAAGAGGTGCCGGTGATAGGGTTGAAGGAAACATTCTCGTAAGCTACAGAAAAAGAATTAGCAGTGGCTAGGGTGGCTAGTCGGCTTTCTAGTGCAGCTCTGATGGTTTTATGTATACTAGCCATTACTCAACCCCTGTATCTACTGTTGCGCCACCAAGGATGTTAGCTAGTTTCTGATAAACGTGAGATTCACCTTGACCACCAGATCTAGGGATGTTTCCTCTTGGGTTGTTTTCAACTATACTGGCATGAGGGGAGTTGTTTCTAATGTTAAAGGTATTCTTAGTCATGTCTACTTTATAGAGGTCTGACATCATCAACTCTCTAGCTACCTGACGGTCTCCTGAGTACCTTCTTCGACCCTTCGCAGTCCTTTCCCTTGGAGCACCAGCAGTGTTACTTAACGTGTGGGACTCAATATAGGCACCTGTATCTACAGGGGAGTGTATTACAAGGTACTCTATAGACTGCACTAACATATCTCTGACAGCATCTTCTGTTATAGTATCTAAGTCTGATATGACCTCTTCAAAAGTACCTGTAAGTTTAGTTTTAGCCATGACTACTCCTGCACAGTACACAAATGACAGATGGGGATACCAGCAGAGAAGATAGTGGTCACAAGTATTATCTTTACAGTGTCGCCGTTACCTATAACGAGATCTTCATCATCAGGAGTTATAGCTAACCCTTGAGCAGAGATAAGAAGCTTACGAGACCCTCTTACGATTTCATCAGTGTTTCCAGCTATCCCTAGTGCATAGTTATAAAAGTAACCTAGTATAGAATAGTCTGTTGTAGCCTCTCCTGACCTACTGCCAGTAGCAGGGTCATAAGTACCATCTGTAGTAACCTTACGCAGAGTCAGAGACTGTCCGTGTTCGCTTACAAGTCTATATAAGTCACCAGACCTAAACATTACTTAGCCCTAACTGTTGTAGTCGTAAGAGTCGGATTCGTTATAACTTGCAGGGTTCTTAAACCTGTCTCTTCTAAAGCTGGGCTCTATTCTGTCAGTGTTATCACGAACAGCCTTAACAGCAGTTACACTAATACCACCGGCTTTGATACCTATGACAGCACCAGCAGTCTTACCTTGGTACTCAAGGGTATCTGCTAAAGTCATGTACTGCTTTGCCAGAGTAGAGTACTTAGAGGTTAAGACACCATCGAGTTCTGTGTCAACCAGTCGTGAATACTTGGAAGATATGGCCCTAGCTACCCAAGCGGCAGAGTAATAAACATTGTTGCCAGTCTGAGTAAGACTAAATTCAATCTCCTCGTTCTCTAGCTGTTTATCAAAAGTGTCTGTATCACCAGACAACAACCTAACACTATTCAATCTGCCAGCGGCAGTAGTTGTGCCAAGGGTAGTAGGATCATACGTCCAAGCCATTAACCGTTCTCCAACTCGCCGTAGTTACGCCTCCAACTACGGATCATACCTCGTTGCTTATCTAGTACCCTAGACTTCTTACAACGCTTTTTGTCATACTCTCTTGTTGTTGGTACAGCGGCTTTCACCTTTTCGTTAATACTGTCCACAAGGGCATTAAGTCCGTCTATGTCTAAAGCTTCAAGGCCGTCTCCAACCCTCATGCCAACTTCTTTAGCTGAGTTATGAAAGAGAGTTCTTTGATTGTAGAGGATACGGACTTTGTTATCGTCTATGCTAAGTTCTTTCCAAGGGAAGTGATCACCAGCAGCCCATTGTCTACCGTTAGCGGTAAAGGGCACTCTTACAAACGTAGGGCGATCTACTTGGAAAGGGAAGTCTTCTTGTCTAATCATGTCGGGGTCTCCTATGTGGGTGGGGCACCCTAAAGCATCCCACCAGTTCAACTATTATTGAACGATACCGTTGAAGAAGTAACCCAAGTCTGGGCCAACTACTTTCATGTCGTAAGACATTTTAACTTGGATGTGCTCTGCAACCTGTTGACGCTTGAGTGCATCATCAGAGAAAGACTCAACAGTAATGCCCAGATTGTTTGCTCCAGGAATTGAGTTCCATGCAAAGGTCATACCAGCAGCAGGAGTCATAAGACCTGCATTTGATGGTGTGTGACACAACATAGCATGTTTACCACCGATAAAGGCAGTAGACTCAGCAGCACCCTCTACAGCAGTGTTCTTAACTGCTTCCATGATGTAGAGGTTCTCTACTTCAAAGATCTCAGCCAACTTAGCATCTGTGATCAGAGCAGGGTTACTGACAGTCGAGCCACCGTTGAGGCGAGCTAGAATGTCTGGGTGGTTAATCAGGATGTCACGAACTTCTTTACCAATAACCATAGTGTTTGGCTTATAGCCGCCAGAGGTAAGTTGCATAGTGCGACGAGCATCTGTAACATTCTGGATAGGTGTTGAGTTAGTGTAGTCGTTCCAATAGATAGGAGTACCTGCACCAGAAGCTGCACCAGACACGCTAGTAGTCCATACAGAATTAGCAAAGAATGTCGAAGCAAACTGCTCCTCACGGTGGATCATCAGGCGCATAGCCAGAGTCTCCGCACCCGCTTGGCGGATTTGTAGTACTTCGTCTTCGTTAGCAATAGTCTGCTCATCGAAGTCCATACCAAGGCCATACACATCAGCAAAGTAGCTGCTGTTGGAGATAGCCATACCGATACGGTTAACCTCAGTACGTGGCGCAAGTTTCTTTACGTCACCAGTGCGGTTCATGTTGGCACGGTCGTAGATGTAGTACTTGTCAGACTGACGAGCTACCCCTACCGTGGGAAATACCTTATCTGCGATAAAGTTGTTTTGTGATTGTGCATAGGCCAGTGTCAAGTTAGACAACGGGCGGTCGATATGCACCTGTGATGGTGTCAATAGTGGCATAATTTAGTTTCCTTATTCTATGCTATTAAGCGTGTGCGTTGCCAGTGGAGACTAACTCGATGGCGATCAACTGGTCAGTTACGCCAGCTTCGTAGGCACGTCCGAGGATAATATCGCCAGAAGCTGAATTGACAGCTTTACCAGCAGCGTCCGAGGATACGTCATCACCAATAGTGACTACGCCACCACATTTGACCATGACTTTACCAGATACGGTAATGGTTGATGCAGCAGCGGCAGTTCCGCCGACTTCGATGACACCGAAAGCTTGGGCTCCATCACCACAAACTGCGGCTTTACCAGCAGCATCCATAGCAGCAAATAGAAATTGTGAACTGCTAAGATCAGCAGCAGCGATTAGTGTGCGGTTGTCTCGTGATTGAGTAACAGCCATTTTTATTCCCCTTTATAGGATTTAGTGATAAGAGCTTTACCTTCATCGGTCTTAGCTACAGCAGCGTAGGCCAAGGCATGTTCACTCTTCTTCATTTTATGTTCGTCCATGTAGGACTTTACGAGGGCGTCCAACTTATCAGACGCAGAGGCAAACTCTCCGTCAACGTCAGATTTACCCAGCTCAGTCATACTACCTTCAAAGGCTTTGTCGGCTGCTTTGAGTGCTTGCATGATTGTTTCTTCGTCTCCGAAATTGGCAACCAAAGATTTGGCTACTTCAAGATCAAAGTGTGGTAGTTCGGCCTCTGCATGTTTAACTAGGATAGCATCTGCCTTAGCAACTTCTGCTTCTTCTAGTGCCTTAAGAATAGGCGCAGGAATATCAGCCTTGTTGATTTGTTCATCACCGTAAGTCACATACTCAGGTTCAACCGATTTCTCGATTGAGTCTGATTTAACGATGTAACCAGCTTCTTCCAGAGACTTGCTAAGGCGATCAATCTCGGCTTTAGCTAGGTCTAGTTCAGCTTGAATGGTGTCTACCTCGTCCAACGGGCCTTGGTAGTCTTTCTTCATGTCCATGTTATACATTTTCATAGCTTCGTCCTCGGACATACCTTTGTCCATGTAAGGCTTCAGCTTGGCTTTCATGTCATCAGACATTTTTTCTACTTCGTTCTCCATAGTTTCTCCCTCGGAGTTGTCCCTTTTATAAAGAGAGACCATTGCTTGTTTGTTAGCTGGACGATCAACCAAGGACAGTTCATCTAACTCAAGTTGTTTAAGTAAATTAGGCATCATAAGATTCCTTGATTGCACGACCACCTATTGAGAAGGCCGCAAGTTCACCAGATTTGACCCTAGCCCAGACGTCATCGTCGTAGACTTTAAAAGCTACAACCCAACCCTCTCGATCACTCTGGATGCCAAGGGACTCGCCAATCTCTTTGGTGACAGGCATAGAGTGGATAACCGCCCCAATCTGATCCCCTTTGTGCATTTCTTTACCGACACGAATATTCTCCATGAAGTTATTCACGGCCTTTACAAGTGTCTCTGGTTCGATAACATCGCCTTGGCGATCAACCACAGGTTCGCCCTTTTCGGTAACGACTGAGGCCCACCCATAGACGAGACGTTGTTCGTCATCTGCCTTAAGGATTTGTCCTTCGATATTTGTTTTTGTGAGTTGTGACACTGAGGTTCCTCCCTCCCACATTCTGCAAGACCAGTATCCTGCTGTTGTTTTGTCCTTCTTTGAGTCGCAGTTATGCCTTGCACGGAAGTTGGCCCTAGCTTTCGGGTCATCCCTCCGTATCTCCATGTTGGGGTCTCCGAAAGCCACACGCTTGATCTTTCCTCCGCTTTGTACGAACACTTCAAACTTCTTATTGCCGCCTTTGATACGACGAGGCTTGTTTAAGGTAACTTGCTCTCCCTGATATTCAGCCTTTGTCACCTCTTCGTCAGACTTTTGTAAGCCTTTTGCCATTATACGCTCCTGCAACGGAGTATTACCGCCCTTTGAATAGTTGTGGATATACTTGTGGTAATTGTGCAGATAAATGTGTAGTCTCGTCTGTCTATACCACCAGCAATATAGATAATTGTGTTCTTGGCAGAAATTGCTTGAGCTATGTTTTGTATGCTGTCTACAAAAGCATTACCATTGGCAGTGTTTAAATCATAACCTGCGGGTAAAACATACTCTGTAGGATAATCATTAGACCTTACAGACCATGTAACAGAGGTTATGTTAAAGCCAACAGCTATGTCCGCCCAGTCTATACTGTAATCCAGCAGTTCATCTGGGTCTTT
>ERZ1046148.965-NODE-965-length-15634-cov-6.541627_pt1 | contig 15634 bp, 4 predicted proteins | sample MGYA00383090_ERZ1046148 | MGnify/ENA primary metagenome ERZ1046148 (study PRJEB29581, sample SAMEA5548360) | metagenome | biome: marine; feature: coastal; material: water | depth 25 m | study: Short-term variability in the microbial, nano- and picoplankton dynamics... | reverse complement strand
GCGGTCGCTGTCAGTGTGATGAGTCTGTCAAACCGAATGTTCACTGAACCGATAGAGCCTTCTGAAGATCGTATTCATTCGCAGAAGGATGATGAATGGAATCAAAAGATTCTCGAACTACTCGGCCAAGGTCGACTTGAAGATGTGGCTCAACTTTCTCGTACTATTCACAACCAGATTCGGGTGCAAAAAGTAGTGACCTTCAAACCGATGTGGTGGCTTTCAGCAATGAATGACAATCGCAATGATTTGAGTGGTGATGTATTGGCATACGATGCGATTCATGGCGCTGGTGCTGGAGTTATTATTCTCGACCCGACATCTAATGGGCAAGGAGATATCGAATACGACGAAGATGATGTAGAAGTCTTCGCTGGTGAACGCGGTGTACTATCCAATACGGAAGATGATGAGACAGTAACACAAGTGAATGACGATATATTTCACGCCACAAGCGCCCCTAAACCAGTTGGAGCATACCCTCATGCGAGAAGAGAAGGCAATCTAATCTATCTTTCAGGAATCGGTCCAAGAAATCCCGAAGATAACTCTGTACCCGGTGGCCCAATTAAAGATGGAGATGGAAAACCACTAGACTATGATATCAAAGCCCAAACCAGAGCTGTTGTTGAAAACCTTGAAATCATTCTCAAAGAGGCTGGATCCTCGCTAGAAAAAGTGATTGATGTAACTTCATTTCTAGTCGATATGGATCGTGATTTCAAGGGCTATAATGAAGTATGGGCAGAAACTTTAGGCAAAATTGGACCAACAAGAACTACACTTGCAATAAGCGCTCTACCTACACCTATTGCTGTCGAAATGAAGGTTATTGCGAAAGTATGACACCCTGATTTTGGCTGTTATTGGTTTCAATTAGTCACAATCAATAACTACCCTTTTCTTGTGCTTCGGCTTACCCGCACATGAGTAATCGTCGCCACAAGAGGAATTTTGATGAATCCACCAAGCATGAAATCAACTGGTACTAAATTGCTAAAGGGTGATGTCAAAGGTGTTGTTCAAGATGTTAAAGTCCAGATAGAACGTACTGTAGGTCTAGTGGGAGTAATTATCATCTCACTATCTGCAATGTTGGGTTCTGGATTATTCGTATTACCTTCGTTTGCAGCAATAATGATGGGTGAAGGTATTTGGTTAGCGTTCTTGCTTGCTGCTTCAGTTGTCCTACCTGGAGCGATTTCAAAAGCGGAATTAGCATCTGGAATGCCATCGAGTGGAGGATCATATGTGTATTTGGAAAGGACTTATGGGCCACTTGTTGGGACCATTAGCGGCCTCGGATTATGGGCTTCTTTCCTGTTAAAAGCGTCATTTGCCCTAATTGGTTTCACAGCATATATGTACACTATTACAACCTATTTTGACTTTGAATTAAATACATATGTAGTTTCAATAACCGCCCTGATATTAATCACAGTTGTAAATATATTAGGAGTAAAGAAAGTCAAGGCAATTCAGGCACCGATTTTGGGTGTTACCCTGTCACTATTGTTTGTGATTGCCATTATGGCACTATTCGACCAATCGACAAATCTCTCACGACCTTGGGATGCAGCCATGGGCACTGAACCGTGGAAAATCGCAGAAACAGCCGCCTTTGTTTTCGTTGCATATGCCGGAGTGACCAAAGTCGCTGCAATCGGTGGTGAAGTCAAAAACCCGGGTAAAAACCTGCCATATGGGATCTTGATTTCCTTATTGATTGCCACATTTCTTTATTGTACTATCACCTATATCATGATGGCTTCAATTCCTGGTGAATGGTGGATTGGCAATGATGGAAATGCGATCGAAGACCCAATTTACAAGTTCGTCGAAACTGTCGCTGGTCCAACTGTTGGATTAATCGCAGCAATATTAGCAGTACTTACTATGATTTCAATGGCTTTAGCGGGGATATTAGCAGCCTCAAGGTTTCTTTTTGCCATGGCTCGAGATAGTTTGCTTCCCCAGTCATTAGAGGAGTTAAATGCAAAATATGAAACACCACATTGGCCGATAATATTGACTGCATCAACTATGGCTTTGGCAATTCTATTCCTACCGGTAAAGGATGTTGCAAAACTGGCATCTGGATTTAAAATTATGATTTTTATAATGATTAATTCATGCGTAATAGTTCTAAGACAAACTAGTTACAAACACGATTGGAATCCTGAATATAGAGGTACACTATATCCTCTCATACACCTTTGGGGGATTTTCGCAGGGATTGCGCTAATTGCCATAATGGGTCAAAAGGCGTATATTGGCGCTGCTTTCGCTGTTATTTGTGGGACAATCCTTTACTATGGCTATGGAAAGAAACATACCAGACCGCGTCTTACCCCATTTACCACTTTCACAGAAATGATGTTGAGCAATAATGATGACTATGATAGAATTATGGAGGCGTTCAAAATCGCTGACATCGGCGTTCAGGGCCGCCTTACACTTCGTGAATTTCAGAAAGCAATCAAGATATTAGATCTTGACATTAATGCAAAAGATTCCAGAGTGATTTTCCATCAAATAGACATAGATAAGACAGGACATATAGAGTTCGATGAATTTGTCGAAAGGTTCTCTGGCTATTTAGAATCTGAATGATTACTGCATCTTCGTCCATGATCCATCTGCACCTACAGTCCAACTACTGAGGTGACCATCGACATCGATGTACCATCCTGTCTTACCCTGCTCGGTTCCTGGAGCAGCTTGCATAACTCCTGTCTGCTTTGCTATAGCAGCAAGCCTGACACGTAAATCCTCTTGAGACTCATATCCTTGTGTTGGTACAACCGCCTGATAGGGGGTGCTATTTGCTGCAATATTCTCGACATCAGGTGCGACTATGGGTTGTGCTGCCACAACCGGAGCTACAGGGGTGACCTCTTGCACTGGTTGTTGTGTTTCACTTATGGTAGCCACTTCAGTATAGTCCTTGGAATATGTGTCTTCAACATCTTCAGACCAAATATCATCTGAATTGGCTTTAACTAAACGTCGAACAATAATCATCATTACTCCAACCAATAGGAACATTAGCAACATGATTACAGATAGTGCAGCATCTGTATCACCTAGACTTCCACCAAGTAATACCGCTTCAACATCAAAGAAGCGTTGAGCGGCTAGGTTATCCATCTTCACAGTACAAGCATGATCGGTTCCAGATTCATCGACTGTCAATTCCCAAGTATCATTTCCTAAATGGATGACTTCTCCCGCACTACAGGCTACTACAATTTTCGACGGGTCGAACTCAACTCTATTTTCAGCAGAATCACGTGCTGTCACAATGATAGCCATCTTGCCACCCTGCTCAGGAGAATTATCTGGCAGAATAGCTTCTAATCTAATAATAGTTCCAGGTGAGACGGTTATAGGAATTATATGTGATGCTGCCCCTTCGGTCATTCGTAATTCCCATTGACCTGCAACACCACCTTTTAGATTCCACATCCCAGTACCATTAGCAGATGCCGTTACTTCTCCAAGAGGATCGCTCAGGAGAAATTCAATATTGTCTGCAGGTGCTGAATTACCATGAACATCTAATGCCGAAATCGAGAATGTCATACTCAAACCAGAAATTACAGTGATACCATCGTCGAAATTGGTCTGTAGGTGTCTTGGAGCACCTGGAATCACTTCGATTTCGACAACCGCATAGATTCCATCTGCCATCACCCTAATCTCATGTATCCCCAATTCGGTTGGTGCCCACGAAAGATTAGACAACCGCATTTCCATGGTTTTGACTTCACCATCAATTGTCCAATTAACTGGCATTGCCATAATTCGATTGCCGTGCTGGTCTTCAAATGTAGGCAATAAGTCGATTGTTGAATCACTTGCCACCTTAGTTCCAGCCTCTACAATACTTATCCTTGCTAGAGCCCCATGAATTATCTCGATCTGTTTGTCGATGTGCATAGAACTATTCGACTCATTATCATACCAAGTGGCTGAGATATTGAATAAACCAATTTCTTGTGGATTGAGGACTACCCATTCAGGTAAAACCTCAGCATTAAGTCCTCCATCTATATCCCATGAGCCATTAACCGGACGTTGATTGCCTACTGCGTCAACAACATTCAAATTAGAAATTATTGACTCCCCTGATTGTAATGGTTTTGAAAAACCAATATCAAGACTGGATGCTGGTCCATAATCAACATCGAAGGTAACTGTTGAACTGAAACCTTGGTCTTCAACTGCAATGATAGTTGGACCAATTGAATACGGAGTCCATATTATGTCGTCACCAGAAGTACCTAAAGCACCTGTACTTACCGTCCAATTCTCAATTGGTAAATCCATTTGGGCGAAATTTCCCCACGTATCCTCGCGAATCGCAACAAGTACTACAGGGATACCTGCACGGATGGTTTGATTGCCCAAATCGATAGATAGTCCAACCGCAGGACCTGGCAACACTTTCACTGTAGTGCTACCATTAGCCCCAGAACTGCTATTCAGAGAGATATTCCAAACACCTGGTTGTGAGGCGATATAATCACCGGATGAAGAGATACTACCATCTTCGACATCCCAAAATAATTGTCCGGCTAGAGATAGCGCCATAGAATTACCAAGCGAATCAACCAAAGTTGGAGTAATTTGTAAATGAGTACCACTCTGAGTTATTAGTTCATCGTTGAATAGTAACTTTTCAGGCGCTCCTGCTATTACATTCATTGTAACAACGGTCTCTAATTCAAACCAAGTTGCTACCAAATTTGTACTACCTAGTACCGAAGGCATCCACATATCAGTCGCTGAATCATAACTACCGCTATTTACGCGCCATGTTACATCACCAGCCACTTGATTATCAGCGCGGTCGGCCAGATGAGCTACTAACTGTATTGAGTCATCAATTGCTATTTCACTGATTGAGATATCACTGATAATCTTCATTGGCCAACCAGTTGTTACCTCGATCGTTTTAGTCATATTTACAGTACCACTTGTGGCTTTTATGACTACTGAACCTTGGCTCCAACCAGTGAATATACCCTCAGTCGTAATTGTGCCATTTGTTGCGCTCCAGGAGACAGGTTCATCGATTACTGTGCCACTCGAGTCTCGAACTTCAGCCGTAAATTGAATTGCACCATCAACCGAAACCGAATCGCTATCAGAAGATATGTTGACGGAAGCAGGAGTTCCTGCTTCTGCTAAAGGAATGGCCTGCAATACTGTCGAAAGTAGTAAAATTACGACAAATGTTGCGCGCATCTCTACTCACCGCGTAAATCAATCGACCCATTCGTCCCAGTCAGATGATCCAGGGTCACGGTAATACCATACCCCTCCACTATCTTGACCCCATTCAGTACCGTCTTCATCTACACGGTGATCGACCATCCATGAGGTATCTTCCTCTGGTATTTCTTGTTGCGGTGGTGGCGAACTTGGTTCTGGTTGTGAAGGATTGAGTAAGGTGTCGATATTTGGCCTATCCAATCGCAGACTACCTCGGCTGCGTACTTCCTCCTCTTCATCATCCTCATACTCATCCCATTCGTCGTCATCACCAGAACGCATGACCATCACTATCACTACTAACAATACTAGAATAATAAGCGCACCTAAGCCAGCACCGGCATAATACAGAGTGCCTCCAGCAGCAAAGAAACCGGCAACAGTTTGAGTGACCGTCACCTCACCACTTTCCTCAATGGAACCTATCTTGACAATAACCATGTGAGTGCCTGCTTCAACAGCAACTATCTCCCATGCTGAACTATTGACGTCGGTTATTATCATCTCACCAGTGACCTCTATCTTGATTTCAGGAGGCACTGGTATCTCATTGCCAAATTCATCAAAGGTTCTAACTTGAATCAAAAATTTACCCTGTTGTTCTACTGCTTCAGAACTGAATGCCAAATCTATTTTATCGACAATATAACTTGCAGAAACACTGACTGTCCAATCTCCTGATACAGAACCATCTTCCGATTCATATTTCAGAGTGTAACTTCCTGCTTTCTCAGCATTAAATATGAATTCTCCACTTACAACTGTAGGACTTATTTGATTAGCCAGTGAACCATCGAGTTTCCAGAATGCATCGTATTTCCATTCGTTTCCGTCTTCATCAATTGCAGTAGTAGTTATTTCGATGCTATATCCGGCAGTAACAGTATTTGCTGCTGCTTCATGGTAAAGAGAGAATATCTCACCATGCGAAACTGATATCTCAATAGGAGGATCGACACTTATAGAGTAATTAGATGCAGAGAGTTGCGAGATGTGAATTGTATATTCCCCAACTAAATCTGCATACCAATCACCATTATTTTCATTGATCTGAGTAGTTATATTGGTCATATTACCAGTTGCATCTTCTAAGAAGTAGTTTAATTCACTAGAATCTAAGGTATTGCCATCCTCATCATATGATTTGCAAACAAAGGTTAACTTTTCATCTGCAGTTATGTTCTGAATATTCGATTGCGGGGATTGTAACTCGATTGTATAGAGGTCTCCTCCGTCTACCATCACTGTCAGATTAGCCTCTCTATACAGTAATCCGTCTGTGAAATAGCCAGTTATCGTATATGGGGTTGGACTTGCTTTATTCGGAGTGAAAACCAATGTATTACTATTGGTTGTACCGATAAGAACAGATTGATCATTGTATAATTGATGGCTCAAAGTCCAGTCGATATTTTCGAACCATACGTTACCATCTGCATCATATGCCCTTACTCTTACAGTTAATTCATCATCTGCTGTCATTGACAATTCCAATCCGGTAGCAACATTATTATCAACTAATAATTCAAGATCTTGTAGTGCTCCTTGGGTAACAATAATCTTGACATTAGTTTGTAATCCTTCATATGAAGCGGTTATAGTTGTGTTTGCAGAACGAGTTACCGGGCTCCAAACAGCGATATCACCAGCTATGAGTACACCGTCAGCAACACTCCAATTTTCTTGAGCGAGAGTAACATTTAGTTCATTGCCCATTACATCGATACGCTTTGTGGTAAGATTGACTACATCATCAGCACTAACTATTGTACTTGATACATCGACTACCAGTTCCGCTATTTGACCGTAAAGGACTGACAATGATACCGTGTCACCTAGGCCAATTGCAGAATCTAACTCGATGGTGTAATCACCTACAGCATAACCCATGTAAACCCCAGTCACATTATCAAAAGTACCGTTTTCAATCGTCCATGTCAAACTTCCTGCAAGTGAAATATCTAATTCGTTTTGGAATTGATCATATAGATGCCATTCTAATGTACAGGTTGTTCCAGCAGGTAGGTCTGCATCGCAACCTGTAACATCTAGGCTAACAGCTTGGCCACCAGTGACCTCGATTGGAACATCAATAGTCTGAGAATTCCAATTTACCGTGATTGTATGATTGCCAACTGCTTGCGGGAAGAACTCATTGTTGACTACATTTCCATTACTAGCGGCCATTGTAATAGTTTGACCAGGTACGATATTAGAGAATTGGTCATAAACGACTGCAGTGAGATTCATGGTTTGATCCGCATTTATGACAGTAGCACTAGCCGAAACATCGAGAGTGGTAGGAGTGCCAAAAGTAACCTCGATATCTACAGTTTCACAATTCACACCGAAGCATGCTGTGACCTGATGGGCACCCATCTGTGCAGGAGTGAATAAACCATTAGCATCAATACTACCGCTATTACTACTCCAAATGACATCACCACTAACGGCATTATTATCTAAATCAAATAATTCATGAGTGTATTGTAAAGTATCGTCTGCAGAAACAACTGCAGTTGAATCAGGGCTTACTTCTACTCTTTCTACATCTGTGTAGTTTAGTAAGAATAGAGGTCGAGCAAAGACATCATTATCTTCAGAATGAGTCAAGGTTAAACTCGCAGCAGTATTTCCATTATCTGCGATTATAATCCATGAATGATCATCTGCTATATTCATCATAGCATAACTCAAGTCGAGCCAAACTTCACTCTGACCTGGAGTGACAATTGTTGTTGATGTCGCATCAGTAGCATAATCAACTCCAGCCTGCATTCCTGCAGCAGACCATGCATTACCAGTCGAAGAGTCATCCCAAGTGGAACCTGATTGGGACCAATCAGATGTTAGGAGAGGATAGGCTGAAATCGACATCGAACTCGCACTACTGAAATCTTCATTCACAATCGTGAATTTAACAGAAGCAGAATGAACAAGTGCTGTTGAAGGCAATGGTATCTGCCCTGCGTCTACTGCTATGACTATACGACATTCAGTAGCAGTAGCGCCACAATTACCTCCTAATTCCAAGGTATCAGAGCCATGGTTTACAGATGGATTATCTTCATCGAGGTAAGAATCTCTAACATTGGTATGGCCGATACTAGACACTTCATTACCAGTTTGATACTGATAAGTCCAGGTGTGATCACCATTATCGGTATTTTGTACCGGAGCGCCAATTGCGAAAGTCCAACGTGCAGATGATGGCCCAGTGATTGTGCCATTTACAGCTTGGACCCACCATTCGTAAAAAGAACCTACCTCCAGATCATCCGTCATAGTATAATTGGTATCTAGTATAGATTGTATTTTGTTGATACCACTTGTGTTTGAGATGAAAAGTGTGTAACTAGTAGCGTATGGAACTGCGTTCCACTCTAATCTAGGAGATACATCAGGTTGTAGAATCCACGAACTGGTGTTGTATAGTATAGCACTATCTGCAGGATAGAGTAAACTAGCCTGTGCAGGAGGCACAATACCATCGACGTTGTCAACATATTCGAATACTAATTGTGGTCTTGTATCACTATTGGAACTTTCCGAACTTGAGAACTTGTGACTTGACATTGGAGTTCCTACAGATTTGAGTAGCACTGTAAGAGTCTTATTTCCATTAGCAATATTTGATTGGGCTAAACCGGTTATATCCCATTCAACTATGCCAGATATAGTACTTAGTCCAAGTGTCGAACGAGTAATCTCGCTAGAAGAACAAATAGGAGCGTTATTCCAAGTTGCAGTGTCTTCTGAGAAACTTGAACAGGCATGCGCACTTACTGTCAATGCTGAGGTTCCAGTTATCATTGTACGATTAAGTCTAATCAAAACATTAGTTGGAGTTGTTGCTGCTGGTAATGGGAATTCATTAAGATCAAATTCCAATAAAATCTGGGATTCACCGCTACCTGAGGTAGAGATCCCAAGGTTGAGATCGAGTGAAGCACCAAGTGGAGTTGATGCGGAGGTTGAATCCAAAGTAGTATCAGGTATGGATGGGAGATATCCAGTCTCATCGAAGATACTACCCCTATATATGGTCATAGAATTATTTCCAGCACCGTCATCAGTCCCTTGCAGAGTTGGGACACGGAAGTTATTCACCGCACTCCAGTCACCAAAGCGATGGTCTTGTATTGCTCTAGTGCGGATGTAATACCATGCATCACCCCATATGATATTCTTTGGAGCAGTATACTTCAAGGATGCTTCATCCCAGGTGCCATTATACGTATTGCTGTCAGAAAAGTTGTAAGTCCAAGTATTATCCATAAACCTATCATCAGTTGAGATTTCAAGTATCCAATCTGTCACATTGGTTTCAGATGAAGACCAATTGATGACTACGTTTTCAATTCCAGTAGGTATTGAAGAACTCATATTCCAAAGGGTACTATCAAGGCCAGGCATGAATGCAGAAGGAGCCGATGGCAACCAAGATGCACCTGTACGATAAGTGATATTGAGTATCGGCCTACGGTTTTCATACAAACTGTATTCTGAGGATGCAAAGGTCCAAATTACTGGGCTTGAACCCTCGTCGCGAAGAACTAGTTCCACATTATCGCCGCCATTGTGATGAGCCCTCTGTACTATCTCTGTGACGTCAAAGGAGAACCAATCAGTAGTGTAACCGATGGATTTAATTCCGGTTGGACTACTAGAATCTAATTGACCAAGTGCACCAGGAGCATCCCATGCCCCAGCAACTCCTGTTGAATCCCATGAAGCAGATTCATTCCAATCAACGGTTGTTTCTGAGATACTAATCGACAATTCTTCCTCTCCAGGAGTTGAAGAACCACCTTCGAGTCGTAACATTTCTATCTCAGCACTAATAATCTCAAAACCTACAGGTATTGGAAGAGAAGAGAAATTAACACCCAAAAGAGTGGTCAAAGAACCATTATCACCTATTTTCAAGAAATCGCTAGATCCAGAGGTTAATGTTGGCGAACCACTGAAGATATTGGTGTCCTTGAACATCACTGGATATTGGAGACCAGAAACAATTGTTCCTTCTTGCATCTCAAACCAAGCATCGGTAGCATTCAATTCACCGCCAGTATCGTCGGGTATGTAGAAGATTGTAGATGTGCTGTGTTCACCGAGAATATCTTCAGATATTGCTTGCACACCCCATTTGATGGCTTGATTGGAATTCATTGGCGTATTTGGAGTGTAGGTTAGTGCAGCCAAATCAAAACCAGCATCACTACGAGAATCGTAAACCGTCCAACCAGCACGGTCATCATCAATATCATTCCAAATCAATACACGCCAAGCATCAACACTTGCCGGTGAGGGATGTGTCCATCCAAATATCGGTGTTAAATCCGGTATTAATCCATGTCCAGATGTATCCCACATTATCTCATCAAGAGTTGGCTGTGAGGCATTTGCAGCATCAGGAGAACTAACAGCAGCACCGGTTTCCCATGTCAAATTGAGGAAAGGTCTCTCAGAGACAACGCCATCGACTGTCGCAAATGAAACAGGGCCAGCACCGGAATGACCAGTAAACATCATAGACACATGAGTCTGACTATTTTCTAATGCATCTTGCACTAAATTAGTGATATTGAAATGAACCCAGCCGTTGTTAACTCCCGCTTGGACATCGATAAAGGAATCTCTATCTGCATCTGAGTCACCGCCTACAGTCGACCAATTATCAGTGGAATTGTAAGCAGTTGAATTTGCCATATCAGTCCAGGGAATCAAAGTTTTGTGGACACCTACTCTTTGGTCGCTAGAACTGCCACCTAAACTCCACATGGATAGTTGAGCGCCCGAGATATGGGCATTACTTGGAGATGGTAATGCCGATAAAGGAATTCGCAATAAGCCGATGCTATTGATAGCTTGGCCTAAAGGCCCAATATTCATTTGCGTACTAGTTGCATGAGTTACATTGGCATCCGGACCAGCATTAGCAACCCAAGTATCTTCGAATTGAGGGATGTTGAGAGCAGGCATTGCCATCTCGTGTTCTATTATCAAAGATGAACTTGTAGCCGTAAGCAAATGAGTTTCCAAATCCGGTAGTAAGAAATTATTTGTTGCAGACCACTGCCCAATTTGGAAAGTAGAGGATATTGCTAGGACTCTCCAATACCAAGTCTTTCCTGTGTCCAAATCACTTTGCAGGGTATATGTGAGAGCCGTAGAGTCGAATCCAGGGTCATTCCAACTGGTGCGTGATTGCAAATTTGTCGAGTCAAACGTATCTGTAGTATCGATTTCAATTGTCCATCCTGCTAATGAAACACTAGATGAAAAACTCCAATTCAGAACAGGAGTGGTGTCTGGTGCAACCTCGATTCCATCCTCGACAGCCCAACTTCCATTAGCGGGTGAAAGAAGAACTGGTTTTGGAGGTACCTCATCGCTTCCTTCAACATAGACAAAGGAAATTTCCGGACGATTATTCATCACAGTATTACTATTTGGACTAAAGTATGCATCACGGTTCCCACCGCTTCCAACACCTACTATCCCAAGGAATAAATCAACACTCGATTCATCCCGCATTGAATTTTGCACTGCCTGTGTGATATTGAGATCCACCCAAGTGCCGAAACCTTCTGTGCCTTGGAATTGGTAGGTTGAACTTAGACCACCGCGCTCAGTTCCTTTCCCGCCAGGAACATCCCATGTATTGATTCCATCATAAGTATTCCAAGTAGCATCGCCTTCGGACCAATTATCAAGATTGCTCTCCCACACACCAAGTAAAGGACCGCCGGAATAGAAATCAGAAACTCTAACAGAGAGTGAAGCAGATTCAATTGCGTAACCATCTGGTAATAGATGGGAACGCAAATCGCATCCAATCAAAATCGTCGCTTCAGATGTCGAGGAATATGATGCCTGTAAAATTCCATCTTCATTATAATTCGAGTTAGGAAGTCCACTGTCGATAAAGGTGTCTTTACAAACTGGCATTGAACCATCGGTGGTAGCATTACCATCTCTTAGCCTAAGTTCATAGCGGTCATTACCGAGATACGAAGATTCCAGTTGACTTACGACAAAGGAAGATGAATTCCACCAACCTTGATGGTTAAATCCATCCATCATGCCAATGCGCCAATAATAGACATTTCCAACGTTAAGTTCATTCGGGCTATCTAATAATAGGGTGCCATCTTGCAATGTGAAAATACCAGATGATGTAGAATCTTCATTCAAAACTATATCACGGAATTCTCGATCGGTGGCAATTTGCAAAATACCAGAATTAGAACCAACATTTGTCGAATCCCATATGAGATTAGGCGAGGTATTACCAGATAGATTGTGGTCGGTAATATTCCACACTGCAGTTCCATCTGCAGGAGAGGTTTGGATTACTAAAGGAGGGGGAATACTACTTCCTTGTTGATAGGTAATTGATACATTTAGAGCATCAGAGCCAACATGTTCTGAACTGTAGAAGTTTACAAAACTCGCTGACAGAATTGATTCATCAGCCCCTGAAGCAGTAATCATAAACTCCAATGAATCAGAATTACCAGAATCTGTATCTATCCAGTATTGGACTGCACGGGAGATGTCAAATTCAATTAACGTCGTTCCAGAATTTGTCTGAAACAAACTCTCTGCTGAAGACGTTATACCACGGCCACCGTCATCCCATGGTGAAACTCCATCGCTTCTCAGCCAGGTAACTGTATCCTCATCCCACTGACCATCTGCAAATATTGGATGAATACTCAAATCTACATTGCCACTAAGATCAAACACATTCAGAATTAGTTTTGCTTCGGTCACAGCAGAATCAAAATGCATTCCTATATCGCTCATACGTAGACGAACATAGGAGTTCTGTGCCTTATTTCCAGTTGTTCCAGCCGTCAAGTAATTCAAATCATAATTTGTGTTCTTACCTGCAGTAGTTCCATTGACGAAAGCATCTTCCAGTGAATTATCATCAAGACCTAAATTATCTACATTAACGAAAAACGTGAATGTTCCATCGCCATTATTGGTTATATCATGACTTGGTAAATCGAAATATCCTTCCGACCAATCTCCGATGGTCCCTGTCTGACCAATGGAACGTATTCGATAGAACATTGTTCGTCCTTCGAGCAAAGGGTTTGCAGAAGGAACCTGAAAATCACCACTACTTCCTGTAGTGAATAAAGACTGATCAGTTATTGAATTCCAATGCCAAATACCATCGCTAGAATCTAACCAATCACTTGAATTTGAAAAATGAACCTCGACATTAGAACCATTGTGAGAATTCCAAGTAACCAGTGGGGTCACATCAGCTGCAAGAAATATATTCGAATCCATCAATGCCTTACCATCATCTATGAAATCAGGAACTAATGTGCCGCTAGGGCCAGGCGCAGTTGCCGTGTATTCGATTGAAAGGGACGGCCGATCAGTAGCCGATGCTTCTTTGGTCGAACAACTATATTCAGTATTGGTTCCTGTTATGACGAAAGATAGTGTAGTCGCGTTTTCGGATGCTGCTTCTTGAGCGAACTTAGTGACATTGAATTGAATTATGCCTGAACCTGGCAATAATACTGGCAATTCCCAATCACTACGATCTGAAGCGCCGTTAGCTCCACCCTCATCCCAATCTGTACTGTTTTCGGAAACCTCCCAATTTGAATAAAGCTCTTCCCAAAATGGTTCAAGGCGTGCGACAGAAGAATGCATAGAGCCAGCAGTATTGCCATTAATTGCGCAAACAAGACCAAGTGTAGCAGATTGAATACTTTCTCCAGTTGTTAGAGAAAAGGGGAATTCCATGATTATTCTTGACTCTTCACCATTATTTTCTCCAAGTTTAACTGCTGGTGCTTGACCATTATTCTTATTCGAAACTGCTGAACTGATACCATTATCTTTGGTCGGCACCAAATTTTGAGTTACATAATCTGGCTCCTCGTTTTCATCGAGATCTTGGCTCCATGTTTCAACTAACTCTGATTTGACCAAATCAGCAATCAAGAACATGAGTATTATCAGTACGGCCTTGGACAGCATTTTCTTGTCGGGACTATTGGATATCATCGGGCTCACCCTGCCATGGACAGAGGAGGTATAGGTTCCTTTCGGCTGGCCACCCGTAGGGTGGCCGCGAACATCGCTTCAATTTAGGTCTCAAGCCAATGTTCATGAGCGACCGACAATCATCCCCCACAGATGAGCGAACTATGGGTCGAGAAACACCGTCCTCGGACAGTCGATGAGATTCGAGGTCAGTCCGCAGTAGTTCAGAGATTGAGCGTTTATGCCACATCTGCAAGTTTCCCACATCTATTATTCGCTGGACCCCCAGGTACTGGTAAAACAACTGCGGCAATGGCTCTGACCAGAGACGTATATGGGGATGATTATCGCCAAAACCTACTGGAGATGAATGCATCTGACGAAAGGAAGTTGGAAAGCATCCGTTCAAAGGTTAAGCAATTCGCTAGAACCAAGCCATATGGGCAAGCAGCGTTCAAGGTTATTTTCCTCGATGAAGCCGATGCCTTAACCCATGACGCACAGGGAGCTCTACGTAGAATTATGGAGCAATATGCTGAGACATGTCGCTTTATTCTCAGTTGTAATTATTCTTCAAAAATCATAGAACCAATACAATCACGATGTGCTGTTTTCCGTTTCCGACCACTAAGCGATGCTGACGTTAATAATCAGGTGTGCCATGTAGCAAAAATCGAAGGTGTTGAACTCGATGAAGATGCTGCTGAAGCATTGGTTCGTATCAGCCAAGGAGATTTACGAAAAGCATTGACTGCTTTACAAGTTGCTGCAGCATTAGACAATGAAGTCACCCGTCAATCGATATACGAAACAAGCGCTACTGCGCCGCCTGAAGCTCTGCACCAGTACCTGATGGCTTGTCGCAAAGATGGATTCCACGCAGCAAGGCGACGTGCTAGAGAAATTCTCGACCGCTACGGACTAGCAGGAACAGACTTTGTCAACCAACTTCATCGTGAATTATACAATGCTGACTTCCTTTCTGAAGAGCAAAAATTAGATCTGACTGAATTGATGGCTGAAATCGATTACAGATTGGTCGAAGGAGGCGGTGAAGCGATTCAACTCGATGCTCTTACTGCACGCCTTTCAACCACACTTTCATGATTCGAGAATATCTTTGTGGGCAAGCAATATGCCATTTAATAACTCACTGATTATAATTTTCTCAGTGTCAAAACTTTGACGCTTTCTTCTATGATGCCTAATAAGTTCTGCAAGAGGAGTCCAGCAAAGTACGTCATTTAGGTGAGGCATTGATTATTGGTTATTCCATCCCACCATGTCTTTTTCGGTGGGGGGTAAGTGAAAGTGAAAGTGATTATTCTTC
>ERZ1046148.959-NODE-959-length-15665-cov-18.870404_pt1 | contig 15665 bp, 6 predicted proteins | sample MGYA00383090_ERZ1046148 | MGnify/ENA primary metagenome ERZ1046148 (study PRJEB29581, sample SAMEA5548360) | metagenome | biome: marine; feature: coastal; material: water | depth 25 m | study: Short-term variability in the microbial, nano- and picoplankton... | reverse complement strand
TTGGAGCAAAGTGTGCTGATGTAGCATTCTGTACTAAGTTCATGACCGCTGGAACGCGCTATGGCGCTCAACCGAAAGGTACCTTGGTTCCAATCCATCACAACCCTGGAGTAAATTGTGCTCATAGAATGGCAAACCTACGTGAAGTTGGATTCTTTGAAGAAGGATGTATTGGAGCAGAAGATGTTGTACTTGATGCTAAGATTCAACGTGCTGGGCACAAGATATTCATCGACCCAACAAATGTCATGCCACATCGTCGTCGTCTTCCATTTAGACCATATATGAAACAGATGAGAAATTATGGTTATACCAGAATGGTAGCCAATAAGAGATGGCCAGAAATTGCCGAGAAATCACATACTGCTATCGGATTTTTCCCTTGGTTAGTAATTGCTTCAATCACTGCCTTGTGTTGGGGATTGGCAACTGGTGGAGCTGCTGATGAATATTGGTTGACACTTTCAGGTGAGTGGACAATGTCTCGAATCGCGTTCCATATCCCTGGCGGACTGATGGCGTTTTACATCGGACTTTCATGGCTTGGTGCTGCTATTGGAACATCTCCTCACAGAAGTATTGGCACGGTATTCTTTGCACCACTATTCGTATTCTTAGCACACTGGGCATATGGCCAAGGTGTTAACAAGGCTTGGAGAGAGATTCGTAAGACCGGTGGATCTGCTGGTGTTGGAAACCAAATTGATGACCGAGTTAGAACTGCTTAATCATCTAGTGGAGATTCATCCTCACTTCAATAACTGATGATTTAGTCTTGGAGGGAAGGGCAATGCCTTTGGTGGGCACAGGTAGCCGATAATCATGGCTGGCAAATCTATCACTGAGAGGATTGCCGCACTAGAAGAGCCCGATGAGATTAGTGATGCGCAAGAAATATGGGCGACTATCAAAACAGTTCTAGTAATACTAAGAGTATTGTTATTTGTGGCAATAATCGCTGTTTCCGAAATATTGGAAGATTATTTTTTCAAGCAATTGAGCCTAGCAGTCTGGTCTTTAATCATAGGAATCCCTTTGTTTATTCTCTTATCTGTAATAATTATCAATGGTGATAAAAAGTTTGACCCTGCGGCAGATGAAAAAAGAAAAGCATCTACAGATAAATTCATTGAGAAATATAGCGACCCAAAAACGGCAATGAAAAATCCAATTCGTAAGCGTAAATGAAACTAGATCAATAATTGCTAACATCACCAGTTTGAATATTCCATTGACTAGCATAAACTCCAGAGTTCTCAATTAACTGTTCATGATTCCCTCTCTCAACGATTGCACCATCGACCATAGAAAGTATTTCATTGGCATTTCTAATAGTGCTTAGACGGTGAGCAACTGCAATAGTTGCTCTATCTGTGCCACTACTCAGTAAATTCTCTTGAATTCTCTTTTCTGTTTCAGCATCTAATGCACTACTCGCTTCATCAAGAATTAGCAGACTTGGTTTCTTTAGCAGGGCTCGGGCAAGTGAAACTCTTGCTTTTTGTCCACCTGATAATTTTGCACCTCTATCTCCAACCATTGTCTGCATTCCATTTTCCAATTTTGATACGAATTCTAATGCACCTGCTAATTCAAGTGCAACTTCTAATTCCTCATCACTGGCTTTTTGATTATAGATGACATTGTCTTTTATTGAACCATAGAAAAGGAATGGGTCTTGGCTAACAAAGCCGATAGCTTCACGAACAGATTCTAATGTATATGCATTGATATCCTTTCCATTGACTAGAACTTCGCCAGAATCAGGAACATAATATCTCATCAATAATTTGAGAATCGTAGTCTTTCCCGCTCCTGTGTGACCCATTACTCCCAAAAATTCACCACCACTTACTTTGAAAGAAATTCCGCTTAGAACTTTTGTCGTAGTATTAGGATAAGTAAAATGAACATTATTGAATTCAATAGTATTGATTCCTCCTTCCAATACAATTGCATCTTCTGCATCAAAGATTGTTGGCTCTAAATCAACTGCAGCAAATACTCTGCATGCTGCTGCCTCACCTCTTTGTAATTGATTTACTAAGATTCCAAAAATGAACATTGGCATTGTCATTCTTGTTGAAATTAATAGGAATGTCACCAATTCACCAGTGGATATTTCTCCAGTTGAAGTAAGGTATCCTCCTGCGGTCACAAGCAAGCCAAAAGCAATACCTGCTACAACATAAATCATCGGCACAAAGCGATTTCTATCCTTGCTTGCAGCCATTGCTTGGTCGCGATATGAACCTGATTCTCGACTTACTCTATTTGCTTCCCAATCTTGTGCGTTAAAGGCTTGAACAACTGAAATTCCAGAAATTAAATTCTCAAGAACTGCGTGGATGTCCCCTGTTGATTCTCTTTGTTTCCTGTATTTTCGCTGAACAGATGTACTAAACCAAAACACGATTGGAATGATTAGTAAGATTGGTCCGAATAATACTGCTACAAGTTTCCAAGACATCGTAACCAATATCAAAAAAGCGGTGGAAAAGGTTGCGATGATTCTAATTATCGAAGTTGAAGAATCCGAAACAACATCTTCTAGTTGATTGACATCACTTGATAATACTGACATTATTTGGCCCGTTTGCCTCATGTCATAGTAGGACGCTTCCATTGCGATTAGCGACTTTGTTGCATCCATTCTCAAATCGTGTTGAATATTATATCCTAATGTCTGCCAAGCATATTCTGAAATTCCTTGGAAAATTGCTAAACAGAAAAATCCGAGAAAAATCAAAAACCCATAACCATATGCTGGATCGGGATTTATTGCAAGAATCATATCTTGGAATATCTGCGGTCCGACCATTGAATTGGTTGTAAAGTAATCAACAGCAAATCCGATTGCAACAAAGGGCATCAAATCAAAAATGCGGGCGATGAAATTTCCTAGAATTCCGGCTATGACTCTTTTTGGATATTTTTTTGCATAAGGAATTACTCTCCAAATTTGCTTTCCAAGCACCTGCCTTTGGGCGTTTATCTCATCAGGCGTCATCAAATCAGACTTTGCGCCACCTTGAATCATTCTGCTCATAGCATCGGCCTGTTGCGCTGGCATTTCAACCCTCGTCTTTGAATCTAATCAAAACTGACCGTCAACCAAATCTTTCATGTGGTAGCGCTGTTAGTAGAGGTCATGCACGATACGAAGGTCAAACTACCACTCGTCCTTTTGATACTATTATTGGTTCAAACAATTGCTCCTCTATCAGGTGCGTTAATCAGCCCTCCAATCGAAACCGAAATAGTCACAAATGCAGATTTATCAACTCTGGAATTAGTTGGAATCTCACCTTCCGGTATGCCTGAAAATGGCTGGATTGCTGATGAATTTGCAGCCGGACAAGTCAATTTGTTGTATAGAGAAGCAAACCTTCTTTCTCCTGATGATTGGGCTTCAGTTAGTGGATCTTCTACAATCTCTGGCTGGCATATCCTAAGCCATTCCTATCCAGTTCCAAGTGAATGGTTTGGGCAACTTGCTGATGCTGGAATAGAATGTCAATCATTCCTACCTCCAACTTCATTCAATTGTAAATTAAATGGACACAAAGTAAGCAGTTTGGAAAATCTTGAAGTTGAAGGAATAATGCAATTAGATTCTACTGATAAAATTCGAGACCAACTAGCCATTGGTCTAAGTGGTAGCCAAATGAATTTCTTCAATCCTTATGTCAATGATGTTGGTGCATTGGTAAATATTGTTCTATCAGGTAATGAATTACCTGAAGGAATATATCAAAGAGACGATATTGAAATTGACTCACACTCTACAAGATATGCTACCTTAGCGATCGAGGCCAGTGCTTTGTCGTGGCTCGCACAACAGGATGAAGTAGAATGGATTGAGGAAAAGCCATTCTTTGTCGTTCTAAATAATGTTAGTTCACAAATAATGAATGCTGATGACCTAAGAGACCCCACTCTAATGAGTAGTGCAAACTCTGCATGGGGCGATGTCGATGGTAGTGGAATTATTGTTACAGTAGCAGATACCGGATTGGATAATGGAGTAAATAATACCAATATGCATCCTGATTTCAAAGACCATATCAAGGGAATATTATCTTGGCCTATGCCAACTGCAACTTGCGCAGCCTACGGTATGACTGGAAGTTGTGATGATGGTGCAGAAGATTTCTATGGCCACGGAACACATGTTGCTGGGTCTGTCCTAGGAGACGGCACGGACAGTAATGGTTCAATTATCGGTACTGCTCCTGAAGCACAACTATTGTTCCATTCAATTGCTAATACTATTGGTGGTTCGGAATTGTTAACAGGCATTCCAAATGATTTAGATGATATGTTCAAATTAGCTTGGGAAAATGGTTCAAGAGTTCACACCAATTCTTGGGGTAGTCCGGTTTATGGAGCATATACTACCAGTTCGATGCAAGCCGATGATAGTGCGAGAACATATGATGAACTCGTCATCCTATTTTCTGCAGGAAACAAAGGAATTGATAGTGACTCCGATGGTGAAATTGACCTTGATAGTATTGGAAGTCCTGGAACTGCCAAGAACGTATTAACTGTTGGTGCATCTGAAAATAACCGCCCAACTATAGTGTATAATCACAATGGGTGGCAAGACACTTGGGGTGAACTATGGTCTAGTAAGTACCCTGCCGACCCCGTTGCCGGTGATAAAGCAGCCAATAACACAGAAGGAATGTCTGCGTTTTCTAGTCGCGGACCTACGGATGATGGAAGATTAAAACCTGATATTTCAGCACCAGGTTCATTTATACTTTCAACCAAATCAAGAAGTACAACCAGTACAGGGTGGGCTTCATTCAACTCATCTTATACCTACATGGGTGGAACTAGTATGTCGACTCCACTAACTGCTGGTGCTACTGCATTAATGCTTGAACACCTAATGGTTAACAGAGGCCATTCAGCTCCATCATCTGCTCTTGTCAAGGCTATCTTTACAGCGAGTGCTCATGATATGACTGGACAATATGGCAGTGCTACCAATGGTGCTGGAGAAACTGCTCCCAATAACCACGAAGGATGGGGTTTAGTAGACATGTGGTCTGCTAAAGATGCTAGTTGGGTTGACGGTGAAACTGTATCCACTGGCGATGATAGAGGATGGTCGTTCATTGTACCAAGTTCTGCAGCCGACTTCACAATCGCTTTGTCTTGGACAGACCCTAAATCAACTCCATCAGCATCGACCAATTTAGTCAATGACCTTGACCTATCTGTAAAAGATCCTAGTGGAACATGGACTAATCTTTCAAACAATGTCGATAATCTACGTGGACTAACATTCTTAAATCCTGGACAAGGACTTTGGGAAGTACATGTCAATGGAACAAATGTTCCTACTGGGCCTCAAGCCTTTGCACTGGCCATTGATGCAAATTACTCGCTAACCAATCTAACACAAGATGCTGATTTCGATGGAGTACAAGACGACCTTGATGATTGTGTAAATACATTTGGAAGTTCGACACAGGATAGAGTTGGATGCCCTGATACCGATGCTGACGGATATTCCAATCCTGATCTTTCATGGACTGTAAACAATGGTGCTGATGCATTCCCAGCAGACATTACTCAATGGGCTGATGGGGACTTTGATGGCTATGGAGACAATCCTTCGGGAACTACTCCTGATGCTTGTACTACGGTAATTGGCAATTCAACACTTGACAGATATGGTTGCATTGATAGTGATGGCGATGGATATTCTGATGATGAAATATTTTGGACAGTGTCGCAAGGCGCGGATGCTTGTAAGACCGTTTCCGGTACAAGTTCTGCCGATAGAAATGGATGCCCTGATACAGATGGTGATACATACTCCGATGCTGATTTGGGATGGACTATTGCCTCAGGTGCTGACGCTTATCCAAATGATATTACACAATGGATAGATACTGATGCAGATGGCTATGGTGATAATCCACCACCTGCGACCCAAGGTGATTCTTGCCCTACTAGCGCAGGAACTTCAACAATAGATCGATTCGGATGCCTAGATAATGATGGCGACGGATACTCCGATGCTGATTTGAGTTGGACTATCGGAGATGGCGCTGATGCATTCCCTGCTGAACCAAGTCAGTGGTCTGATGGAGATAGTGATGGATATGGTGATAATTCAACTGGAGTAAATCCAGATGCTTGTCCTCTTGTTTGGGGGAATTCTACCGAAGCTGGAAGATTAGGTTGCTCTGATATTGATGGAGATGGTTATGCAGATATTGATGATTTGTTCCCTAATGAGAAGTCACAATGGAATGATACTGATGCTGATGGATATGGAGATAATATCACTGGTAATGAACCAGATATGTGTCCCTCTGTAGCTGGAGATTCATGGAGGGATAGATTTGGCTGTCCTGATTCTGATGGAGATGGAGCGAGTGATGCTGACACCTCTGGAACTAACGGCCCTGTATGGGATGTTGGTGATGGTGCTGACATGTGGCCTGCTGATGTAACACAATGGGCTGATACTGATGGCGACGGATACGGCGACAATCCAACGGGAACAAATGGAGATGATTGTCCTGGAGTTGCTGGAAATTCAACTGCTGACAGACAAGGTTGTCTTGATGGAGATGGAGATGGTTATTCTGACCCAGAGTTGGGTTGGGGCGTAGCCGATGGTGCTGATGCATATCCAACCGACTCTGCACGTTGGAGCGATTCTGACGGCGATGGAATCGATGATCAAATTAGTGATGCGTGTCCAAACTATTACGGCAACTCTACTGTTGATAGAATTGGTTGTCCTGATACTGATGGAGATGGATATTCTGATGCTGATTCGGGATGGAATGTCTCCGATGGTGCTGATGCATTCAAGACAGACCCAACTCAATGGGCTGACGCTGATGGAGATGGATTTGGTGATAATGCGACCGGATACCTTGCCGATGATTGCCCAACAGAAGCAGGTGATTCATGGCAAAATAGCACATTGGGATGTCCTGATTTAGATATGGATGGGTGGGCAGACCAACAAGATTCATTTCCAGACGATATCACTCAATGGCATGATATTGACGGCGATGGATACGGTGATAATGCTGGAGGAAATTCTCCTGATGCTTGTACTGGACAATGGGGTAATTCAACTCAAGGAAATAGGCTAGGTTGCCCTGATAGTGATGGTGATGGATGGGATGACCTCATCGACCAATTACCATCTACCCCAAGTCAATGGTTAGACCAAGATGGCGATGGCTATGGTGATAATGCTAGTGGAATATTCCCTGATGCTTGTCCTGGTGTTGCTGGAAATTCAACAATAGATGGTTATGGTTGTCCTGATGCTGATGGTGATGGAATGTCTGATGACAATGATGCATTCCCTGATGACCCTACACGTTCACAAGATTCTGATGGTGACGGCTTTGATGACCTTGAAGATGATTGCCGCTTTGCCGCTGGAAATTCAACTGAGGATAGGTTAGCCTGCCCCGATACTGATGGAGATGGATATTCAGATGTTACAATTGCAATAGGCAATGAAACTGGATGGTATGTATCCGATGGAGCTGATGCATTCCCGACTGAACCAAGTCAATGGAATGATACCGATGGCGATGGTTATGGTGATGAATTAGATGGTTTCCAAGGTGACGATTGTCCGACTGAAGAAGGGTATTCCAATATCGGCACATTCGGTTGCCCTGATGGTGATAACGATGGAGTTTCACAAGGCGGAGATGCATTCCCTAATGATGAAACTCAATGGGAGGATGCTGATGGTGATGGCTATGGTGATAATCCTAATGGAACAAACCCTGATGCCTGTATACTCGTTGTTGGAATTTCAACAATTGATAGATTTGGCTGTCCTGATGAGGATGGAGATGGTGCAAGTGATTTGAATGACCTGTGGCTAGGTGATAGCACCCAATACTTTGATTCAGATAACGATTCATTTGGAGATTTAGTCGATGGAACTGACGGAGATTACTGTCCTAGTCTATTCGGAACTGCAACTCAAGGACTGATGAGAGGTTGTCCTGATGCAGATGGCGATGGCTATGCGGATGATGATGATGCTTTCCCTAATGAAGAAAGTCAGTGGTCCGATGGTGATGGAGATGGATGGGGAGATAACCAAAGTGCTGGTTCATACAAACCAGACCATTATCCTAATGACCCAACCAGAAATGCTGGAGAAGCACAGTTAACTTGTTCTCCAACTTCGATTGAATTAGATCTTGTTGGAGGCGATTACTTCACATTCTCCTGTACCGTAACAACCGATATGGTTGGAGATTTCACTGTCCGTATTGAATGGCAGGCTATGACTGCAATAAATGCTGCATCTCGCGTTCAAGTTGTCAGTTTTTCAGCAACTTCTGGCCAGACACAAACAATTGTCTTTACAGGTGAGGCTAACTATTACGGATTACACACTTTGGTATTGACTGCAACCGAACCTGGTTCTGAAGTTGCACTGGATACTGTGACAATCAGTCTGGATGCAATGGATTCGAGTATTGATGTAAAGCCAACTAAATCAAGTGATAATAGTGACTTACAGGTGCTGATGGAGAATCCATTGCTTCAAGCTGCAATTGGAGGATTACTTCTGTTCTTTTTGATAGGTCTATTGATTATTCGTGGCAAATCAAATCGTGTCAAGGATGCAGCAAATCGTCAAAGACGTGCAGAGGAATTAGTTCGAGCACGAATTGAGAATGGAATGAATCATCCAACGAGGAAAAATTTCGGATTGACTGGACAAGTACCACCGATTCCACCTCCAAATCAGTAATCACCAATTTCAACCCTAGAATATAGGTAGTTAGAAAACCGAATCACTCAAAGAGGAGTGGCTTTTGGAACGGATTACCAGCGGATATGGTGAAGTGGTATCATAGGAGGTTTCCAACCTTTTGCCGGGGGTTCGACTCCCCCTATCCGCACCTAATTTTAATTTCATAAGTTGCGGTGCGTATAGGTAATCGCGTGAACGGTTGCATCGATAATTAATATTCAGTTCACGTTGAATTCAGAGTTTTTGCGAAGAATTATGATGGCCCAAATCTCTCTAAACTCTCCCTATCCACACCTTTTTTTCTTTCACTTGATGCGGATATTTCCGCATTTAGTGAGAAGGCATATCAAGTAGGGCTGAGGGCAACAAACGGGGAGCATCATGTCTAAGTCGGTCCAATCCTTTGCAATTGTTGCAATTATTTTCCTTGCTCCACTCGCTGGTTGCTTTGGTGAAAACGAATCACCTGATGTTGATTTGAAGGAAATTCTCCTAATTGACTACCTTGCTCCAGGTGAAGTCACTATCAAGACTGGCCAATGGCATGACATCTTACTGGAAGGCGATGGCTACCGTTTACAGGCACCTAGAGACATTCTATTATTCGTTAATGGAAGCATCATAATAGACGGAATGATAGAGGTCATAGGAGACGATGTCCTCAAGGCAAAGCTTCTCACCACCCCATACACTACCGATGCAAACCTAACCCTAATTCATCCAGATGGTTCATCGAGTAAGGTCATACTCGAAATTGAAGAAGCATTACCGATTGTAAATGGTGAAGAATGGTTCGATAAGATGGATTTCATCACAAGTATTTGTACCGATTCCACTGAATGTGGTGGATATGTCAATCGTTGGATGGGAAGCCCTAATCCTGCATTCGAAAGAGCGGCATCCTTCTTCCAAGGTCACTTCGAAGGACTTGGATATGACACCCATATTCTCAGAGTTACCGACCACGGCAACCCTACTGAACCAGAGAGCCTGAATGTCATTGCTTGGAAACAAGGACGTAACGATAACTGCGTTCAAGGAATGGGTGCCCACATGGATATCGCACCACCCGGCGGTCCACCTGGCGGTGGCACATACGAAGGTGCTTACGACAATACTGCAGGTACTGTTTCTATGATGCTATTCGCAAAAGCAATGGTCGACTTAGAATTTGAATGCGATACATTCCTCGCCCTTTGGTCGAGTGAGGAAGAAGGTTTGAGAGGTTCTAATGCCTTTGCAAATAACGATTGTGATTACTGTCTTCCTCATGATAAAGAACTTGAATTCTACATCAATATGGATATGATGGGAATGTCTTGGCCTGCACACAAGTCAAACGGAGACCCATTCCCTTACCATGCATGGTCGGGGCCTGATGCTGATCCAGAGGTACAAGATGTCGCCATTACAACTGTTCTTGAGGATGTCCACTTCAACATTCTAAAGGCACCTAGAAATCTGACCATTGATGGTTCATATGGTGCAGGTTGTGACCAGCATTGGGATGAACACGACAATTTAGTAATGGACGTTCACGAAGATACCTTTGGTCGTTCAGACCACGTTACATTCCGTGATTTAGGAGCTCAAACAATCTTCCACCTAGGTGCTTACGATGCAGATTATGATGCATATCATTCCCCTTCAGATACCCTAGACAACATGGTGGCAGAAGTAGGTGGCCAACAGGAATTGGAACAGAGTATGGAATTTGTAATGTGGGCTGCAATGCTTGAATTCCTATTAGCAGACCAAACACCAGAAGTTCGCAATATTGATTTTTGAGATTATCAATAGGAAGATGAGAATATGAGCGATTTAGAAGAAGAACCTTCTTCAGAAATTGAGCCGCTAACTATTCTTGATGAGTCAAAATCGCTGTGGAAACTAATCTCAGGTTCTGCAATTCTTGCATCAATGTGTTGTCTTCCTTCAATTGTATTGGTTCTATTCGGACTTGCTAGTGTTTCTACTGCAGCAGCAGTTTCTGATAGCCTATATTGGGGTCTTGATGGATTTCAGTGGTTTAGACCTGCACTATCGCTAATCTCTGTGATCTTAGTAATTACCGGATTGGTAATCTACTTTCGTTCAAGAGGTATTTGTAGCATTGAGCAGGCAAAACGAGAGAGAAAACGAATCATCAATATTTCATTAACTGTATTAATCACATCTTACCTACTCTATCTTGTATTCAATTATGTAATTCTAACAGAAATTGGAATTGCGCTTGGACTGCCTTGGCAAGAAAGTCGTTTTTGGAACAAATAATATTAGCAATTATTCCTCGTTGAGTTACAACCGATTTGCCATTCTTGCCCAGATTCCATCGCCTCCCTTGTAGCATCTAATAGGTCATCTTCAGCGCTACGGATTTGACCTTCTCCAACCTTCCATGAGAGACTAATATGAACCTCTTGATGAACCCAATTTCTCAATTGCAAAATTGATTTTTCAATTGAAATATCGCATACTTGTGTATCAATAGGAATTTTAATTTTGCGGGGGTTTAACTTCATCCCCATTCGCATCGCTTTCTGCACTGATTCTTTAGCGGTCCAACTACGGATTGCTTGTTGGGGATTCTGTCTTAACTGCTGTAATTCATTTCCGCTCGCCATTAGATCTAATGCATTTTCAGCAATACCCCTATCACTTGGTTCTGCATCGATTCCAATGGTCCAATTGGATTCAACGATTGCAACATATGCCCATCCATTTCCATGACCGATGGAAATACTTGGTAGTGGCTCATTTCTCCACACTCCATTGATGAATGCCAAACTCGGTGCTCGCAATTCATTTCTTCTTACTTCAATTTCATCAATTGATTGGATCCCCCATTGAATAAGAGCATGTTGCAATAGCCAGCGTCCACTCAAATGTTCCATTCTCCTTTTGCTGGTTGCAAAGGAAGATACTTCGTCCACATCTACGAAAACAAGATCATCCAAAGTGAAATCCTGAACCCTACATCTGTAGCAGGCAATAGACGGAGCATCCGGTAATTGAGGAGGACTAAGCACCTCTACCTGTGGCTGCATGGATGACCCACCACACCCGAGTCAATTCAACCCATTCCCTAATTATCGTGGCAATGTGAACTGTTGGTATTCCGGAATTGGCGCCATAGCCTTCAGACGTAGGCCTTTCAAAGCCAATACAGGAGCATCATCATCTCCGACGATAACGACATCGTGAACGGATACTCCTGCATCTTCAACCGCTGTACGAATACTGCGTAATCTTAGAACTTCATCTTTTTCTGGAACTCGTAAATTGCAAGACCATTCAATACCGACTGGCAGAGAAGAGAAGTTTTCACTTTCCATTGTTACCAAGCCAGCATTTTGGAATCCTGCCTCGATCAACATCGGGAGCGACTCTAAGAGAATTGATTCTCCTTGAGATTCTCTTGTCCATTGGTCACTCTTAGGTAATTGATGTCGCATTAATGCAATACCATCGATTCCTGGCATTGTATCATCTCCTACTCCTCTAATTACTCCACCATGTGATTGGAATCTAGGGCCATGGAAATATCTCAGATAAATGAAAACGGGCGTGTGCATCAATTCACCTATTGGCGGCGTACCAATGGTTGGAATCATGCTGACTTCCGATTCAAGGAATGGACAGATATCATCGCACATCTCGACCAAACGAACTGTGGCTTGATGATGTTCTCTCTCGCCAAATACTTCTCCCTTTGAATTGGTTAAATCACTCACTAAACGACATTTGACCCATGATAATTGGTCTTCTTGCTTCTCCAATACAGACTCTACTCTAACGGTCATTTCGCCCTTTAGCAACTTAACTGGTAATCCGAATTGAACATCTTCAAATCCTGCTAAGCAGGTTTGCGGGCGCAATAGTAATGCATTCTCTGCAAACATTTCCAGAGCCATTACACCTGGGTGATATGGAACTCCTTCGATGGCATGGTCTACTAAGAATGGATGATCTGCTGCGCTCAGTGTAGATTGTGTGACCAAGGATTGGCCTTCGTCAACCTTGTTGACCTTGTCAATAAATGGGAATCTCATAGGGTCGGCAATCAAAGCCGACATATCTGCTGGAAGTCGTAACGGAGCATCTCTGAATACATCAAAACGATTCATTATTCCAAGACTACCACAGCCAATGACTCTTCTCTTACCACCTGCTAGTGCTTCATCAACGAAAATTGACACTCCATCCTCAACCGATAATGTCTCAATTCCAGCTGCTTCAAAGACTGCCTCAATAGAACCTCTGGTTGCCATTCCGACATCTCTCCAACCCGTCCAACCAATTGCGACAGCACGACAGGTGCCAGATGCTGTCAAACGTGCCATCTCGCTATCTAGAATACAATTTGCTGCTGCATAATCGGTTTGGCCACCGTTTCCAAAGCGGCCTGCAACACTGGTAAAACAACAAGCAAAACTTGGGTTATCATTACCACTTGCATGTACTGCACCTAATAATGCTCTCCAGCCATCAACCTTGACTCTGACTACTTTGTTGAATACATCAGTGGATTTATCTGCAACTAATTTTGAATCTTCAAGACCTGCTCCATGGAGAATACCGGTTATTTTTCTTCCCAAATTTGCTCCAATCTCTGCCAAACCTTCAGCGTCTGTCACATCTACTGAACAATACTGTGCTGTATTTCCAGATTCACTAATTTGCTGTATGGTACTGTAGATATCGAGTGAACGAGTATATTTTTGCCACTCTCTTTCCCACTCAACCATTGTGATTTTGCCACTTTCGCTGGCTTCACTCATCGTTTGTCGCAATGCCATTTTCTCATCGCTTAGTTGCTGGTCGCTCCAGCCAATCCATTCTTGACACTTTTCAATAATACTAGACCGGCCGAGTAATACAAAGTGGGCGCCTGCATCTTTACTGGCCTCTGAAACTCCAATAACAGATGCTGCGGTTACTCCCGAACCTCCCCCAGATACTATCCAAGTATCCTTGCTGTTCAATGGTTCTCTTTGTGATTCTAAGTCTTCAGCAAATGCAACTAATGTCCAACGTCGTGAATCTCTATCAATTCCAATTTCTATTTCTCCACCAATTTCAAACAAGTCTTCATCAATAATTTGTGCCGCTTGTTGTGATTGCAATATTAATTCTGGATGTAAGTCAAAGGCTCTACAACGTAAGTGTGGTTGCTCAAATGAATATGATTTGGTAATTCCAGTAGCAGCGCATTGTAGCGAATTAAATCTCTCTCCAAGATTACCATGACGACCGTCCAATGAAGTTACTGATGCGACAATACCTGTTGACTGCCCCGCAAGTTTGCTATCTAATCCCTTTAGTAGCGAAAAGAAACCATGTGCCGACATGGCAATTTGGCTTGAAGGATAGGTGTCACTTGCCCAGGACTCACTGGCTAATTTCAATGATGCCATATGGATCACAGCGGTGATATTATGTTGATTCAATTGTTGACAGACTTCTTCAAGATGCTGAGTATTTTCAGGGTCACAGCGGTAAACTGTTCTTCCAGATTCTTGTTGTGTCGACATATCTCTAATTGCAGATTCAAAACCAACTAATACGGTTTTTAATCCTCTTTGTTCCATTCTTTGAGCGAATGCTTCAGAGATTCCCCAGCCATCAACTGTGATTACTACAGTTCCATCAAGAGAAATTGGTTGGCTGGCACCAAGGCATTCCTCAATTTCTATTTGCCATCTTCTAGTTCCTGAAATAGCCTCGGCCTTCGGAGTAATAATTGCGGCTTCCTCCGCCTTTGGTTGAGCTGGTGGCTCATCGCTAACGACTACTTCTTCCACAGCACTACCGCCGACCATCTTGGTGATATATGCGCTAAAGTGATTCAATGTTGGATGGTCGCTAAGTACGAAATCATCATCGACTGGGAGTGCAAAGATATCCCTTATTTCTCCCATGATTTCTGCTTGCTTAACAGTATCAATTCCCAATTCACCTTCAAGGTCCTGGTCCATTTCAATGAAATCTGCAGGATATCCTGTATGTTTGACTACAACTTCAACCAATTTCTCTTCAATATCTGCGGAGCCTGCTGTTGGAGAAGTGGTGACTGGCGCTGCCTTGACAACCTCTTCCACAGGTTGTGGAATTGCCTCAACTGCAGCGACTACAGGCATAGCAACTACAGTAGCAGCCCCTCCGGTCATCTTTGTGATATAGTCAATCATATGGTTAAGTGTAGGATAATCAGATAGAACGAAGTCATCATCAATTGGTAAAGAGAACTTTTCACGAATATCTGCCATTATCTCTGCTTGCTTAACAGTATCAATTCCCAATTCGCCTTCAAGGTCTTGGTCTAGTTCAATGAAATCTGCTGGATATCCTGTGTGGTCGACTACGACCTCTACCACTACTGGAGTGATTTCTGTTGTTGCCATTTGCGGTGTGCTGGCAGCAACTGGTGCTGCGACTGGCTGTGGTTGCGGTATTGCTTCTACTGCAGCAACTGCAGCAGCAATAGGTGCAGCGACTACTGTAGCAACTCCTCCGGTCATTTTGTTGATATATTCAATCATATGATTGAGTGTAGGATAATCAGAAAGAACAAACTCCTCATCAATTGGCAAGGAGAACTTTTCACGAATATCGGCCATTATCTCTGCTTGCTTGACCGTATCAATCCCCAATTCACCTTCAAGGTCTTGGTCCAATTCGACAAAGTCTGCTGGATATCCTGTATGGTCTACTACAACATCGATTACCGTAGAAACGACATCGCCTGATGCCGTAGCCTCAACAGCGCTTGGCTGTGGCTCAATTTGTTCTACAACCGGTGCAGGCGTCGCAACCGGTACTGGTGCTGGAACTGGCACTGGCACTGGTGCTAGTGCTTCGCTCTTCACCACTGCAGGAGCAGGGG
>ERZ1046148.954-NODE-954-length-15754-cov-6.535703_pt1 | contig 15754 bp, 5 predicted proteins | sample MGYA00383090_ERZ1046148 | MGnify/ENA primary metagenome ERZ1046148 (study PRJEB29581, sample SAMEA5548360) | metagenome | biome: marine; feature: coastal; material: water | depth 25 m | study: Short-term variability in the microbial, nano- and picoplankton dynamics... | reverse complement strand
CACCATGCCCCAGGGTAGGTCGCCATTGTGTTTCATACGTCCATACTCTTCACCGTTGATCAGGTTGTCATTCCAATCCAAACCGGCCAAAGATAAGGCTACACGACTTGCTTCTGCTCGTCCAGGAATCGGAAAATAATACAATTGATACGGTGCTTCTGTGTTTGCGCTGTTCGCCATATACCTTCCAACGTAATACGATATTCAATCATTCCGTATGGACAATAATCAATTGGATGCAAGGATGAAATCAACTATGGAGATTCAATCTTCGTCATAGCCGTCGTCGTCATCATCATCGTAATCCTCATACTCATCGCCTTCGAACTCATCTGAATCTACCATCTCGTATAGGTGATCATCGCGACCGCCAGTACTGGCAGTGGTAATCCGCAACCACGTCAATCCAAGTCCGACTAAGATTACAACCATGAAAATCGAAATACCAAGAAGAACTGGATTTGCATTACCCATCACTCCGTCGAAAACTCCATCTTCTTGGGCTATGTTGACGTTTATCCATTCAGAATGGGTGGGTTCTGAATCTGGTAGTGATGCTTCGATCCACTGGATTCCAGATTCGGTTGGGCGCCAATCAATGACGAGATTTTCAAGGCCATTAGCCCCTACTTTTACCATGTCACGCTTGATTAACTCACGACTGCCATCGAGTTTTACCAACTCTACTGTAACCTCAATCTCACCTTCTCTATCACCCGTATTTAGTACCGCAACCTGAATCGCTGCGGTTTCATCAACCTCTAAATTGGCTTTGGAAATCTCAACCCCACCATTCTGAATATCAAACTCAGGAGTGATGTGATGTAAGTCCCAGGTTGCAAATGGTTTGTTAGCACTATTGAAAGTTGGACTACTCTGGAAATTATTACCTGCTAAGTCCCGACCAACTAAGCGAATATGGCATTGCAACTTTTCATATTGTAACTCGATGTCGATTTCCGATAAATCCATTATTCCCTCAAATGCAACTTTTTGGCCCGAGTTTTCGGTGCCAATTAGAGTCATCTCATCGCTTCCTTCGGTAATGGTTAGTCCGGTCTCAATCGATGTAACCCACCATATGACTTCCACACTTTGAGTATCTATACCGAAATCATCTGATATCTCAAGTTGCAATAGTTGTGTTTGGGCCTCAAGAACTGAACCTGGCCTTGGAGCGTCGATTGTCGTGGGCATTGGTCCGCTAGCATCGACTCCAATCCAATAAACCGAGGTGATTTGGTTAGTTGCATCTCTACCTTCTGCTGGAAGACAGCCAACCGCCCACGTCAAGGGGTAAGAGCCGGTTTCGGAGGGGGCTCTAACCGATGCGGTAAAGCGTCCATTCTCTACTATTGGATAGACGACATTACCATCGAGATTAACTCGGGCAGTACATTCGAATTGAGGGACTTCATCGCTTTCAGCAAAGACTACTGAACCACTTAATTCAACATTTGAAGAAGCAGATACCCTTGCACCATCCTGTTCAATAGTACCGCTCTCGACCCATAATTCGACATTCTCTCCAACCTTCATCGCCGGGCTAAAACGCCATCTTGATTCAGGATAGGTCAGGTGGTCTTGCGCTCCTGCTCTATCGATAATTTTCACACTAGGTTCTCTTCTGCTCTCGCCTAATTCCGGCATAGACCAAGAGAAGCTCAAGTCGATTGAAAGGGTTAGGTCTGGTTCAAACGCTGTTGCGACAGTTGATCCAGAATAGATGGTACAACCTGAAATTATTATGTGATTTGAGGTAGTAGTACAGCGTTTATCGGTTTGGCTCCAAACGACTAATAGTGGATCGCTCTGGATATTACTGGCTAGTTCAACCTCAATACGTTCTACGTCGGAAACACCATTCGGTTCTTCAAACTCTATGTCGAGCGTATAGGCTTGATTTGGGTGTAACCAAGCACTACGTCCATGTTGCCATGAAAATGTGTCTGAATCAACATCTGGTGCTCCGTCAGCATTTATCTGATACATGAATAAGAATTGCCCTATTGCATCAGAACCTCCACTTTTAATCTCTAAACCAGAGGCGTCAGAACCTGTGACATAACCTGCAACTTTCATCCCATTAAAGCCGAGTGTGTCATCAATTTTAGCGGTGTAAAAGCCATAATTAGTTTCTATTGATTGAGGGACGGTCAATCCACGCGCTAGATATTCACCTGGACCTGGTTGGCCATCACCATTGACATCGTCTGCCCATTCACGCCAGACCATCAAAGTCAGACTCGAAGGAAGAACTGGTTGATCGGTGACATTGATGCTAACCAGTTGTTGAGTAGATGATTCGCGGTGGTCAAAATGCCTGATATTTGCCGAGGTTACCTTAGGTGATAATGAATCAATTACGAATGTTCGGTTCACCGATGTCGTATCGCTATTACCGCCACCAGCGGTTGCTGTCAAAGTGACATTCCATTCTAAATCGCCAGCAAGAAACGGAACTGTGTCATTAAAAGTAAAGGTGTTTGATCCTATTTCGCTCAGATTAGCCAACAATTGACCGCCCCGGGTAATTATCAAATCGTATTCATTATCATAGGGTGCATCCGCAATATTACCATTCTCAAAGCCAAATGTGATGTCCATTGAAATATTTTCATCATAACGCAAGTAAATATGATTATTTGCCATTACTCCTGCTTCATCATTCCAGGTTATTCCATTGATGATTAAATCATTCTCAACAGCAAGCACAGAGCCGCCCCACTCATAGCGCGCTGGCATTGAAACGATACCGTTTATCAATCTCAATCTAGCATCGATTACGAGGCTTTGTTGATCATCCCAACTTTGTGCTGTTCTGAATCTAACCGTAATTTCATATTCAACTCCGTTATTGACAATTGAGAATGCAGGGTCATCGAAGATTAAGACTTCAGAATCGCCAGATGAGATCACGTTTCCACCGATAAATGGAATGATCCATTGTGATATATTATCATCTGATTCTAGGTCGAGAATCATTGCTCCTGGAACCGAAGACGTGACATCGATAGTCGTTGTCAATTCTCGCCAACGATATGAAGGAGTAAGAGTAGCACTATCGTTAGCAACATCGATTCTCGTTATCATTGTCGAACTATCACCGGAAATTGTATTGACATCTACTCGCATCTGGCTACGACTATCAGATTGCAGAGGCAAGGGAATCTCATGATTACCGCTTCCACCCATGCTCAATCTTGCTGCATTGATTGACTTGACAAACGGGTCGAGAGCTTCTACGTCAATCACGCTAGTGGGGTGATGACCGACTCCTAATCCAAGCATAGAGTAATAGCCACTGGAGGCTATCAATTCGATTTCACCGTAAACATAGGCTTGGCCCCATTGATCGAAAATTGCAGGACGGAAGTCTAGTTCTGTGGCTAGAGAATCTAGTTGGTTTTGGTCGAGAGAAAGACTGAGTAGAGTTTCATTATTGGAAGATAACTCCCCTACGACTTGGTTGCCCACCCAAAGAGCCAGACCGTCTATGCCATTGCCTAGATGATCTATTGCACTAACTTGGAAATGTTTGACCTCATCCTTGGGAATCCATACTGGAACTTTGGTTGAAGTACTCATAGTCTGACTGACAATTACTTCTTTGCTACCATCAGCGAATACATCTTGCCAACCCCAAGTTCCGATTGCATCATCGCTAAATTGCCATTCAACATCTCCATCTAAATCAACATCTAAGTTCGGAGATTTAGGCAATAATGCAGGCACTAAATCAATCTCTAGAGAGGATATACTCCAACCTCTGGTAGTCCCCGTAAATCTGAATTGAATATTATGGGCGCTATCGTTGAAATCTGAAACTACATTCAAAGAGAACTCTTGCCAAGCCTCACCATCGATGGAATATTCAGCCATGATTCCTCCATCTTTTGAGGCTGTAACTAAAAGTCCCTGTATTGGCACTCCTGGAGTGAATGTTGGTGATGTCAGAGACTCACTGTGACGTCCAGACAAATTGTAACTACTTTCGCTCCATATCGGATGCCATCTCTGATCATCTGTAGGGAAAATATCACTGTTATCACCGGCACCGTCAGAATCGCTATCAATCCACTCAAACGGATTGTTTGGGAACTCGTCATCTGTATCTGCATAACCATCACCGTCTGCATCTGGGCAACCAAAGATACCATTCTGATTCGAACTACCAACGGTATTATCACAATTATCGAGATTGTCGCCAAATCCATCGCTATCGCTATCTGTCCATTCACTTGCATCGTTAGGGAATTCATCAGCATTATTACCAACTCCGTCACCATCACTGTCTAGCCATTCACTTGCATCGTTAGGGAAGTCATCATCGGTATTGGCATAACCATCTCCGTCACTATCTGGGCAACCAAAGATACCATTCTGATTCGAACTACCAAATGAATTATCACAATCATCAGCATTATTGCCATAGCCATCACCATCACTGTCTAGCCATTCACTAGCATCGTTAGGGAAGTCATCATCGGTATTGGCATAACCATCTCCGTCACTATCTGGGCAACCAAAGATACCATTCTTGTTAGAAGTCCCAAATGTATTGACACAAGTGTCCACATCGTCATCATAACCATCGCCATCTGTATCACTAGTCGAACGACCTGAACTACCAGAGTTTGGAGGAGGTGAGTTAGAGGTTGTATCTTTCACTCCACTTCCAGAAGCAGGTGGATTCCAATTAGGCACAGGCCAGCCAGTTGCATTGGTTGTCCAACCCTCTAAGAGAGGTGATGTGTAGAATTGATCCATTATCCTGCCCCCACCAGTGATTGAGTAAACAGAAGGGCTTTCACCGGCCGCATTTTGCGTGATTAGAACCTTTATTCGCAAAGCCTCATGGGTCTCCCAATCTATCGAGGAAAGGTCGACGATTGGTCCAGTTCTATTGACAAGACCTGGTAAGGAGTCACCGCTCCAAGCATCGACAACCGTCCATTCAAGGGATGCACCCAATGGTACAAAACTGTCTATGTACATAGTAGAATAAGGTCCTATCTCTCGTGACTCTGTTGCATTAGAAGCATGACCAAATGAAGGAGAACTCCACACTGAGGTTCCAGGAATCATTATGCTGACGTCGTCAACAAACCAATAATCACATGAACCACAAGTGGCACTGCTTAGCCTAGCTCTTATCTTAAAATCAGAGTGTAAGGCATCAGCAGGTAATTGCTGAAATAATTGCCTAGCAACTTGTGTGCTGTAACCAGAATTAACATATCTTTGCAATTGATGCCAAACTTTTGCTGCATCTTGATATTCGAAATACAGGTCTTCATTGGCATCGGGTGGCTCATTACAGCTGTTAGAACCATCAATTGCCCATCCAGCAACATAAGCCTCAGAAATTGCGGAAAGATCGTGACTTGGACTTACAAAAGACATCGCTGAAGAATGAAGTGCCAAGGAGCCACCAGATGAACCGTTCACACCACAGGCCAAAGTATTGTGATTTCCAGGTCCTGTGGTAGTCCAACCATTAACCCCGGCAGTAAAGTCATAATCAATCAATGAAATCACCGATTCACCAGAAGATAACATTACTCCGTCTATGACATCAATTCCTACTATCGATGCATCTGGATGATTCCAATTATTCCACGTAAATGCACTTGGTCGACTAAGTGGTGTAGGAGAAATACTCATGTCTAATTCCTGAAGGGTTTCAAGTGCTGGTAATTGAAGTTTCAATTGACTGGAAATTGCACCTTGCGATGCTATTTGCACCTGCATACTCTCTCCTGCTGAGATACTTGACATCGGATAATATTCAGAGATTTCATTCTCATCCCAAGTGGCCGAGTTAACCAAGGTGGAAAACGAACCACCAAGGATGAAAAGTGCCACAAGCACAATCGATTGCAACGAGTCGCGCATCGACGCCATGTATCGGCGAGGCACCTCAACTAATTCAAACACTTCCCTCCGGGCCAGAGGCTGATATATCACGGTGGCATTGAAATCGGATATCGATGTCGCAAGCACCATGGCGATACCACAACCGGCTGGAGATTATGACCCGGTCGGGTTAGAATCGTCTATGCTCACAACTTGGGCGGAGGAAAAAACCTTCGAGAAATCAGTTGAATCTCGAAGTTCTGGTGAGCCTTTCATCTTCCTAGAAGGGCCGCCAACCGCTAATGGAAAACCCGGTATTCACCACGTAGTAGCCCGTACTTTCAAAGATCTGGTTTGTCGATGGAAAACAATGCAAGGGAACTTTGTTGAGAGAAAAGGTGGCTGGGATACCCACGGATTACCAGTTGAAATCGAAGTTCAGAAAAGGCTGGATCTCAAGTCGAATCAAGATATTATCGAATATGGTATGGCTAAATTCAACAAGGCCTGTCGGGAATCGGTTTGGACCTACGAGGGTGCTTGGCGTGAAATGACTGAGCGCATGGCATATTGGTGTGATTTGGATAATCCCTATGTTACACTTGAGAATAATTATGTCGAAAGTTGCTGGTGGGCAATAAAGAAAATGTTCGATCAAGATTTGCTTTACCTAGGTCACAAAGTATTGCCTTATTGTCCTGGAACAGGCACGTCATATTCTAGCCACGAGGTCGCTCTGGGATACAAGGAAGTCGAGGAGCCCTCGGTCTATGTGAAATTCAAATTAGTCGATGATGACGCATCGATATTAGCATGGACTACCACTCCATGGACTCTGCCTGGAAATGTCGGTCTTGCAGTAGGGCCTGAAGTCGAGTATGTGCGTGTGCGCGTTACCTCTGAACCTGAGAGTTGGCAAGGAAGCGGTGGAGCTAAAGTCGGTGAAGAACTGATTTTAGCCAAAGAATTATTCAAAGAGGTAATCCGTCATCATTGTGATGAGATTTCTATTCACAAAGGTAGTGAATTAGTTGGTAAATCCTACCAGCCATTATTCCCTGATGCAGTTGAAAGAGGAGATTCAAAAACCGCTTGGACTGTAATCGAAGCCGATTGGGTAACTACCACTGATGGAACAGGAGTTGTTCACACCGCAGTAATGTATGGTGAAGACGATTACAATCTCGGTATGGAAGTTGGGCTACCTGCACAACATACCGTCGATATGAAAGGTGAATTCATCACTGGTACCCATCCAAAACTAGACGGTCGTTATGTCAAAGATTGTGACTCGGAAATCATAACGATTCTTCACGATGCAGGTCTATTATACCGTGAGAAGATGTACATTCACGATTATCCACATTGCTGGAGAACTGGTGACCCACTGCTATACTATGCCATGGATTCATGGTTCGTGCGTATGACTGCTGTAAAAGAAAGGCTACTGGAATTCAATGAACAAGTCGAGTGGGCTCCTGATTGGGTTGGGGAAGGAAGATTTGGTGAATGGCTGCGTAATGTCAAAGATTGGGCTATTTCTAGAGAGCGTTTCTGGGGAACTCCTTTACCCGTTTGGCGTAGTGAATCCGGCGAAATGAAATGTATCGGTTCTATTGCTGAATTACAAGAGGAGGTTGACAAAGCAAATTCTGCAGGAATAAGTAATCCTGATTGCCCTGATGATGTCGATTTACATCGGCCAATAGTCGATGATTTCACCTTGTTATCAACCACAGGCGAGGCAATGAAACGAGAGCCTTTCGTCATGGATTGTTGGTTTGATTCGGGTTGTGCATCATTCGCTCAGTGGCACCATCCGTTCGATGGTGGCGATAAATTTGCTAATAACTTCCCAATCGATTACATCTGTGAAGGTGTTGACCAAACCAGAGGTTGGTTCTACACATTATTGGCGGTTTCAACCACTGTCTTTGATTCGATTTGCTACAAGCGATGCTTATCGCTCGGATTAATCCTCGATGCAGAAGGTAAGAAGATGTCGAAATCCAAGGGCAATATAGTCGACCCGTGGGATCATTTCAACAACGAAGGTGCTGATGCAACAAGATGGTACATGGTCACTGCAGGTGCACCATGGAATCCCATGAAATTCGATGCTAATGGTCTCAAAGAAACCTATGCTAAGATGTTCCTAACACTTTGGAATGTCTACCGATTCCATGCTGATTATGCTGCATTAGATGGCTTTGATGCTGATAGTGCTGAAGAAGGAAATCCAAGTGAACTGGACTTGTGGATTCGCAGTCGTTTACAACAATTGATCACTGGAACTACTGAACAATTTGAGCAATGGAATTTCCACAAAGCAGGCCGTGACATAGAGAACTTCGTGGTTAACGACCTCTCGAATTGGTATGTTAGAAGAAGTCGAAGGCGCCTATGGGATGAAGCTGAAAGTGGCGACAAATTAGCGTGTCAACAAACCCTTCACGAAGTATTGGTGACACTTTGTCGCCTAATGGCTCCTGTTTCACCTTTCATCTCCGATTCGATTCATCGCAATCTCGTCGGCGAGTCAGTTCACTTTAGTGACTGGCCTATCGCTGGTGATATCGATGAGGAAATCATCGCTAAAATGGCGTTGGTGAGAGAACTTGCTGAGACCGGTCGTAAGATTAGAGTCGATGCGAACCGTCGCCAACGTTTGCCTTGTGCCGAAGGGTGGATAGTAGCAGGTCCAGACCTTTCAGAATACCATGATATCTTAGCTGAAGAATTGAATGTCGAAACCATCAGCATAGAAAATGATCTCGACCGCTTCCAACGTATCGAGTTAAATCCAAATCGACGTGCTCTAGGAGCCAAATGCCGACAGGATTTGCCACAGGTTCTAGCAGAGATTGCGACTGCAGATCACGAGTCGATGTGGGCCCAGATTCAAGCAGGAGATAACCCCGTCATATCAGGCTACGAAATCAGTGCTGATGACATCGAATTACGACGGGTCGAAAGAGATGGTTTTGCAGCAAAAACCATCACTAGTGATGATGGTAAAGACGTGTCACTGGTACTTGATATGGCCGATTCTCCGGAGTTGCTCTCCAAAGGACTTGCCCGTGACATTACCCGTCGAATTCAAGCAAAGAGAAAAGAATTAGATTTAGAGATTGAAGCGACTATCTCGTTGCGGGTTTGGACTGCTGATGCACCTGAGATTTTCTCGGCTGATGAACAATGGATTACCAGTGAAACTCGCGCATCTAGTTCACAATTTGCGACCGGTGAAGGCGAAGGTGATTTCTTCGAGGTCGACGGTGCTAAAGTTTGGTTCCAAGTCGAATAATCCTAATCGGTCCTACGGACCGTTCGACGACTAGTTCAAGTCTGATAGGGATTTGCACGATGCATGCGCAGGACTATTCTGGCAGCCTTAATCATGTTTAACATGATGTTTGCTGGTTGCTTTGAAGAGGCTACTGAGCCGATTATTGAGCCTATTACTCCTCTTTTCAGCACGTATGTTCCGGTCAACGACACAATACCCGGTGATGAATGGACTTTTAACACCACAATGATTGACGGAAGCGCTGAAATGCAATTCCCATGGTCGGTTTATGACAAGAATTTCGGTGGCAATTGCTGTGAACATTATCTTGCAACCACCAAGGAAGGATGGATTCTAAACTTTGGTGGAGAATATCCAACCTGGAGTGAAGACAGAGGGCATACTTGGAAAGAATACCTTCCCTCAACAGTCACAAGTTTCGGCTGTCGTACTGTGAAATATACAATTGAGGGCCAAGAAGGTCTTGGCGAAGGCAGTATTGTTCAAGCCACAAATGGGGACTTAATCTCGATGGGATGGTTCCCATATCCATCAAATAGCGGTGGTGACCAATTCTATGCATTCCTTTACGATGCAGAAGAGGAAGAATGGCAATGGTGCTATAATCGATTGACTGAGCCATTTTATGATCGCTCTTGGCAAGTTGAAGTCATAGGTCCAATCAGTTCAGGAATTGGTAGTGGACCTTATGCTAGTCTTGTGATTTCCAACTTCTGGCACCAATCGACTAATCGTGGTGGACAAATCAGTGTTGATGGTCTAAATTATTATTATTTCCAGTTCCCAGATAGAGACGATAGTTCTCTTGATACAATGAATGTTGATTTGAAATTCGAAGACTTGGGTGTCGAATGGGACCACACAAGACCACACAAAGAGATGCGAGCATTCCCGGTTCCTAGTGGTGGACTATATTTCCCCAACTTTTTCTCCGATGGCGGTGATGCATTCCTCGATACAAGCCTTGAATGGTGGCGAGCAACTACAGCAGATGGAAATACTCTACCATCGGAATATTGTGCGTTCGACTCAAGTTCTTCCCTGCATTGTATAACCAATACTGGCAATAATTTCATCCATCAGTTATCTTGGGATGGGGGAGAGACTTGGGAGGAATATATCTACAATCTTTCAAGTGAGGCGGAAAGTATCGAAGAGTGGGAATTCCATGCCAATGGTGCCCATGATCTCTTTGTACTGAATGTTCGCTATCAATCAACAGAAGGACCTGATGTAGACTTGGTGTATCACACCAGAGATTACAGTCAAGACATCATGCCTGATACTGTTACTCACGTTGGACTTGGAGATCTGGATAGTACTTCAGGTGCCGGTCAAGACATACGATTTGATTTTGCAACTTTAGCGATTCTAAACGATGGTGGAGTGGTAGTAGCTTACCATGATTCAAGTGATGAAGACCCACTATTCGCAGTAGAACATGTATTACCTGAATATGGACCATATCCGGGAATTTAAGATTAAAAACGATATTGGAGAGATTTATAATGCGAAAATCAATAATAATTTCAGCGCTTTTGCTAATGGTTTTAATTCCGGTTCAAGCAGAACCTGCCAGCACTGGTGGCATCGTAATTAGCGAGGTCCTAGTATCGGTAAATGGCGAGGGTTTCGAGGACAGCACCGATTGGAATGGTGATGGCGTATACGGTAGTGAATCAGACCAATTCGTTGAATTGTGGAATAGTGGAACTAGCGCAATTGACATCGGAGGATGGTGGCTCGATGATGCCAGTGGATTTGGCTCACAACCCTGTGAAATAGCAGAGGGGACAAGTGTTCCAGCCGATGGTCGAGTTGTAATCTTCCGGGCCGATTCGGGTATTGCAATCAGTTGGTTTGAGGGTGATTCCGTGATTATATCCGATGCATCAGGTAGTGAAATAGATCGGATGGAAATTCCAGCCAATGATTCATTCTTTGGCGAGTCATTCATTCCCAATGCAAGTGGAACATCCTTGGACAAAGTTGAGCCCCCGACCCCTGGTTCTGCAACTGGTGAAACCGTAACAGGCAATGTATCTGGTATTTCCTGTGAAAGTCAAATCGATGCAAGTGGCATTTCTATCGCTGACATCCAGCAAGGTAATATTGCAGTCAATTCAACCGTTTCGCTGAATAATGTGGTTATCACAAGCCAAACCAGTAATGATAAATTCCACATTCAGGACCTTGGCGGTGGTGATTACAGTGGTATTGTAGTCTACATTATGTCAGGCCCTTACACTGCGATAATTGGTAATACTATCGATCTAACAGGAATGTATGTTGAATTTTATGACCTTAGTGAAATCAAGGTTAATGTTGCTGATATAGTTGCTAATTCAACCGCAACTCCCGTTCCTTCCCAAATCACTAGTACCCCTCCTGATTGGGAGGTTTACGAAGGATGTTTAGTCACGATTACCGATGCCACAGTTACTGACACTGTCAATAACTATGGCGAAGTTACTCTTTCAACCGGTGTGAAAATGGATGATGAATACTTTGACCATACAACTGAAAAAGATGATGTCATCAACGTTACCGGAATCATAACCTATAGCTATTCGAAATTTATTATCAATCCAAGATCAGGTGCTGACCTAAGTGGAGAGAATATCGTCGACTTAGGAAATACGGTAAAAGCAATTCAAAGAGGAATGATCCCTGCAGGGACTGAAGTAAACCTCACCGGTTTGATAGTCACCGGTGAAACCGCATTTGGAGCATTCTACGTGCAAGATGCAGGTGGCGGAGAATATTCAGGGATTCTAGTACAGGTTGACCAGGGATGGGCAGAAGTCATCGTTGGTGACGAGGTTTCTGTAATTGGCACAGTCGCTGAGGACTATGGCCGAACTCAGATTGAGATGGCCGATCTCACACAAATGAGTATCACAGGCAGCGGCACACCAGAGGCTACAACAATCTCGAGTAAGCCCTCAAATTGGGAACCTTACGAAGGCTGCTTAGTCACAATTCTTGGTTCAAAAGCAAATACTGGGGAAGACCAATATGGTCAAGCTGAACTGAATTATGATATTCTGATGGATGACGTGTACTATGATTTTGACATCAACCCCGGTCAGGGTTTCACAAGTATTACTGGACCGGTAGATTTCACTTATGGTAAGTATGTGGTTCTTCCAAGAACCCAGGTAGACCTTGTCAAAGGTACAGTAAGTAGCGATACTACCGGCGATACAAATACCGATGATAGTAGTACCAATACAAACCAATCGGTTGACAATACAGTGGATAACACAACTAATGATGATGAAAGTGACCCATTCCATCGTGAACTCAAAAGTGGTGAATCAGAACAGGATTCCGGGGCATTACTAATCGTGATGATCGCTATCGCATTCTTAGCAGGGATAATCGGCGGTGGCATGTATCTGCTCAATAATTCAGGCAGTTCAGAGAACGAATTTACTTCTCTTGAACAGGCGTCATTAATCGAGTCTGAGGAAAAAGAAAGCTCTGCATTAGATGATAAAGAGAAAATAGCAGATGACGATGACAACAGTGCAGAAGTGTTTGTTCCACCAATTCCTAGCGGACCACCACCAAAGTGAATTTAGTTCAACACATGGGAAGAATTACCCGATGGAGAATGGCTTGATAGCGATGAAGAAGGCGTAAACTGGTATCTTGACAATGCTGGTAACTACTGGCATTCAACAGATGAGGGATACTGTTTTTGGGATGAATCGCAGTGAATTTGCGTGTCCCAAGAATTAAGTGAGTTTTGCAGTTGGCATTGATGATGTCAGATGAGGTCTGGGTAATTATCTCATTTCTCGTTTTCATGCTCCTATTTGCAGGAGTAGGAATGGCTAGTATTCGAGTGAAGAAAGATACTACCGATGATTATCTAGTTGCAGGCAGAGGAATGCATCCAGCATTGGCTGCACTCTCTGCAGTTTCAACGTGGAATTCAGGCTACATGTTCATCGGTTTCATTGGATTCATGTGGCTAATGGGATATTCTGCTATATGGATCTCAGTCATATCGACAATAGGCCAGTTAGTCGCTTGGATTTGGCTATACAAGTACATCCAAGATGAAGGCAGTGAGAGAAATATTCGCTCACTTTCTTCACTGGTTGCGAATGTTAAGGGTGCTCCTGAAGCGAAGATGGCAGCGATTTGTTCGGTGGCATTTCTTCTGATTTATGCTGGTGCTCAACTATCCAGTGGTGGTAAGGCATTATTCGCAATGCTAGGATGGGCTGAATGGATTGGAATCATTATCGGTTTCGTTCTCGTAGTTGCATATTGTTACGCTGGAGGAATACGGGCATCCATCTGGACAGATGCAGCCCAGTCCTGTGTGATGCTCATCGGTTCTACCCTGCTATGCTATGTTGCGTTGAGTGAAGTCGGCTGGTTTAGTGGACTTCACGATTCACTGAACAATATCGACCCCGTATTGACATCGGTTACACCACCAGATCTTGCGATGGGTTTCAGTTTGTGGGTTTTCGCTTTCTTCCTTGGAGGATTGGGAGTGGCTGGTCAACCGCAAGTTGTCTCAAGAATCATGACACTCGAATCTGAAGAAGACCGTAAGCAGGCTTGTGTATGGTTCTTCGTATGGCAAACCCCGTTTCTTGCCTTGATGATTTTAATCGGATTAGCATCCAGGGTAATTTTCCCCGAAGAAGGAAGTTTCGACCCAGAATTAGCGCTACCAATGCTAGCGATGGACGTCTTAGGTCCATTCTGGGTCGGATTGATTCTAGCTTCTATTTTTGCTGCAACAATGTCAACTGCGGATTCGCAGGTTCTCGCCTGCACTGCAGCGATTACAGACGATGTGATTCCAGAATGGTCTACCGACCACAAGAAAACAAAAATCACCACTATGGTGATGGCTTTCTTCGCAACCTGTTTATCCCTAGGCGCTTACTATTCGGGTAACAATTCGGTATTCTCACTAGTTGTGCTTGCAGTGTATGGATTAGGTGGTATGTTCATCCCGCTAATCATTATTAGAATGTCAGGATACAAGCCATCATCCAAACATTCGATAGTGATGATGAGTGCTGCTTTAATCGCGGTTATCGGTTGGAGAATATTGGGGTTAAACGTACATATTTTCGAGTCGGTTCCCGGAATGGCTGCAGCATTCATCGCTCACTTCATCATGGTGTTCAAGAACCAAGACCCTTGGTTAGAAAAGTTACCAGCAAGGGATAAAATAGCTACATTTGGAATTGGAATCCTAATTGTCATCATTCCTATGGAATACTACTATGCAAACTATGCTCCAAACTCAATGAGTTCTTCAAGTCCAAATCCTGATTCGATGTGGAACCTTACTGCAGAGTTTGAATTTTCATATGATGAATTGACAATAGACATAGATGATGGTTCAACTGCTAGTTTCGATTTCGATGTTCCAAGCGATGTGATTGGTGTCATATTCATGCTTAATTACACCGAATCAAATGAAGGAGGATTATCTTCCCAGTGTGATAATGTCGATTCTAGTTATGATGCCGCCGGAGTACCTGACGCGTTTACCAAATGGGATTTACAGAATATTTCTGGTGAAAATTGTGGTGAAAATATACTAGGAGGATTCAGTACGTGGAATTCCTTCACACAGACGGACTCTTATGAAAATCAGCAAAGCACAGTCCAAAACTTGACCGTTGCTAAGGATGATGGTCAGATTGTTTTCAGCGTCGAAGTGGATGTCAATACAGCGACCCCATTAAACGGAGACGGTGGTGAGGAAGTGACAATGTCTGTGATATACACGACTCTTGTATCGTATGATTTAACCGAGGCAGCATGAAATTTAGGCTTCTAACCCAAGTTTATTATCAATTACAAATAGTTGCAAGATACTAATAAAGTCAGTTCTGAGATTGACGACGGATTAGAACCTCTTCGATTTCCCCAATGTGCTGTAAGGTTTTGATACCCATCATTTCCTCGGGTTCAGAACAGGGTAATCCATCAACGCCAAACCCTGCTGCAAGACATGCTCTAACCATTTCATTGGGATATCCAAGTTCACCAGATGCGGTGTCATAACAGGAACTCTTAGCGTTCCAGCGCGTGGATGACATTGGGTATAGTACATCTTTCAGGGCTTGCATACTAGCCCAATAACCGCCTACATTGGCTTCACCAAATTCAAGTTTCTTTGAACCTTCAAGATGGGTTTCAACTGAATCACAAACCACACCATTCTCATCTCGAACCAATGGTGCATAGGGATTTTTGACCATTGTCGTGGGCAAGGTAAATGCCAAATTATTAGCAACATGATGATCGAGACTCAAAGAAATACTAACATTCCGGACCAATGGTTGAGTGCCAAAGGAAACGTAGACGTGCTCAGTATCATCTGGTATCGAACCAATAGCTTGTATCACCGCATCACCTGTGCCTAGAGCAGTACTCTGTCCGACGATTATTACATCATAGTCCGAAGTTGCATCTTCGTATTGCTCGATACGTTCTGTAGGTACAACGATAATAATCGAAGAGAAATCGATTGTAGAATCGGATAATTGGTCGATTACACAAAGCAGAGAAGGTTTACCGAGTAAAGGCTGGAGC
>ERZ1046148.953-NODE-953-length-15761-cov-6.056157_pt1 | contig 15761 bp, 21 predicted proteins | sample MGYA00383090_ERZ1046148 | MGnify/ENA primary metagenome ERZ1046148 (study PRJEB29581, sample SAMEA5548360) | metagenome | biome: marine; feature: coastal; material: water | depth 25 m | study: Short-term variability in the microbial, nano- and picoplankton... | reverse complement strand
CCTAAGCAATTTAAAAAAGCAATAAAAGAATCGAATAGCAAATGTGTTAACGGATTCCATTTTGACTTCTAATTGGCCCATATCCGGTTTACTTTTACTAGCAAGCCTAGTAATATAAATATTAATGTGAGTCTTACATCCAACATCTATAACCCTAAAGGCATCAGCCAAACTTCTATTGACTTACTTAAAGACATTTATAAGTCTGCAGGTAGTTACGATACTGATAATATGCAAAAACTTGCAGGCAGTAAAGAAGCAAAAGAAGTATTGCGTAACGAGTCAAGTATAGATGTAGACAGAATTACAGTTTGTCATTTTTATAAACATAGTCACCCATATTTTCCTCATACAGATTTTCATACTAATGAAAAAGAAAATATTGTTATTCCGTTAGAAGTTGTTAATGGGCCAAATCCATATCTAGTTATCTTTGACCAATGGTTCGATGGTGACGGCAGAACTTGGACATTTAGAGAAAATTTAAACTTTGAATTTAATAAATCATTAAAAGGCAGACCATGTGATTTTAGTATACATGAAAAGACTGAAGAAGATCTACCAAGTAATTTGTATAAGTATCTAAGCCATCATCCAAGGAACTATTGGTATGGCTTAACAGGTTACGCATACGAATTTAAAGTAGGTTCTTATATAAAGTTTGACTCAAAGAAAATACATGCAACAAGCAGATTATTTTGCGAATCAAAACTAGGATTAACAATTAGATACCGTGCGTAAAGTAGTAGATAATATTTTAAATAATAATCAAATTAAACAACTGATATTATTTGCACAAAATGATTTAAAAGATCATGTAACAAATCATGCTGGCCATGTTGTTCCTAGAAGATACACAAACGAGCAATGGAAGTATGTATTTACAAGATACGACCAAAACGAATTTGTTGATATTGCTGAATCTATTAATATAGCATTTCCGGACTATGACATTGTTAGTGTAAGAACTATGCATTATTCTAAAGGATCAAGTATAGGCATGCATATAGATAGTTCAGAAGAAAAAGAAGGATTGTCCGATCATGGTTTAATAATTATGTTATCTAACCCTAACGATTTCACAGGTGGTGACTTAATTATGAGTAAGGAACTTATGGATTTAAAAATGGGCTCAGGCGTATTGTATTCATACGTAGGTGAACCTCATGCAGTTACACCAGTAAAAGAAGGAACTAGATGGATTGCTAGTGTGAGAATGCTTCGCAAATAGCATAAATACATATATATAATAACACACATTGTGGTTAGGTAGGAGTAACAACACATGGCAGTAAAAGATATGAGTTACCGTGAACGCGGTTTACTATTAAGCATGTTCGCACATCAATGCTATTGCGAACCAAAAAATATTTTAAAACCAAGACCAGGCATCAAAGACTTGGCACCTCTCAAAAAATTCTTAAACAAACCTCTACCTCCAACATATATAGATGTCGAAGGCGCACAGGCTTATGTAATGAGTGATAAAGATGATGTTCTTATTGCATGTAGAGGAACAGAGCCAACAGCACTTAATGATGTTGTTGCAGACTTAAAAATGTTTCCAGTGGAACATCATTTAGGCGGCAGAGTACATAGAGGTTTCTATGATGAGTATGTTAAAGTTATTCCTAGCATCAAAGAGGCACTAACAAAACACGACAAGAAAGGAACCAAAACAGTATGGGTAACAGGACACAGTTTAGGTGGTGCAATGGCAGTATTAGTTGCGGCAGAATTACAACCAAACGGTGGACTACATACATTTGGACAACCAAGAGTAGGTAATAAAGAATTCCTTAATTGTGTATCAGAACTTTCTTACTACAGATATAGAAATAACAACGACCTAGTTACAGCAGTTCCGCCAAGTTGGTTATTCTTTAGACACGGTGGTGTACTAAGATACATTAACACATATGGCAACATTAGAAAAGCATCATGGGCACAAAGATTCAAAGACAAATGCAGAGGACATTGGCAAGCATTAAAATCGTTTAACTTAATAGACGGCTTTGCTGATCACTCCATGGGCAACTATCATGAGTTTCTTTATAACATGGATGACAACGGCGAGCAACTACCAAAGTAGGTATATAACTATTTTCATTGCCGTCGATAAATATTAGCATGTCAAAAACACCATACGAAATTAGATTGGACTTAGTCAAAGAAGCAAAAGAAATTCTTCAAGCGAAGGCTAAGAATCCAGAAGATATGCCCACCACAGAAGACGTACTCAAAGAGGCTGAACGCCTAAATGAGTTTGTTTCGAAAAAACCATTCCAAGAAAGATAAAACCATTAAATACTAGTTGAATTAAGTAATATAATTTGGCTCGGATAGCTCAGTTGGTAGAGCAGGGGTTTTGTAAACCTCAGGTCGTAGGTTCGAATCCTATTCCGAGCTCCATTACTTTATTAATAACAAAACGTTGCACGAGCAACAGGATAAGAAAATGGTAAAAGCAACCAAAAAAACAGTAGCAAAAAAAGTTACTAAAAAAGCAACAACTAAGAAAGATAAAATCGTAGCAATTGATTTTGATTGGACTAAAGTTGGTGAAAACGTTCAAAAGAACGCAGAGCAAATCAGCAAGAACATTATGAAGAATGCTGAAACAATTGGCAACAATGTTGCTAAAAACTCTAAAGCAGTTGGTGATAGAATGACTGCATACTTAAATAGAAATAATAAGTAATCACACTCCGGTGGGGGAATTGGTGAAATGGGATCACGGCTCCCTTGCACGGAGCAGTTAAGAGTTCGACTCTCTTATTCTCCACCACTTTAAAGGAATACACACATGGAACCAAATAAATTAGACCCTCGTTGGGATAACCAAATTGTAAATTATGATTTAGATAAGCACAACTGGCGTCAATATTTCTTAGAAGCAGTTCAAGAAAAGTACCCTCAAATAGAAACACTAGAGACTACCCATAAAGTAATGGACCCAAAGGACTTGAACGACTTTGCATGGAACATACAACGTATATGTAAAACAGAAGAATTTGCAAGAAAGTTAGATGACTTTTTTGAAGATGTTATATCACCACAGATAGACGGTGAAGATTTTATGATACAAGATGTAGTTGGTTTGCGTATGGTAATACCTGATCAAGCAAAGCATGGTAGAACATTAAACTTCCATCAAGGCATTTGGTATGGTCATGGGCCAGGTATGTATAGTATTTGGACACCTCTTACAGAAGCATGGGACACAAACACTATGCAAATACTCCCATGGGAAGAAAGCAGAATGGTTACACAAAAGACTTATGATGAACAATTAAGTTATCAAGAGATACAAGCATTGTGTTTAGAACATTCGATACCTTGCACTACATCTCCTGGACAAAGTTGGTTATTCCAGCAAGGGCATATACACGGAAACGTAAACAACGATACAGATATAACACGTTGGAGTTTCGACACAAGAATTTTAGTTAAAGGTGGCAACTATGGTAGACGTAGACCAGGTGCTTACTTTAGACTATTTAGAAACTACAGACAGTCTATAAGTGATGTAGACACAAGTAGAACATGGATTAACTACATTGACATGAACAGTCGTTTTTGTAAAACAACACCATTCTTTATCACAAGCATACAGATGGATAAGTTTTGTAAAGACGTAGGCATTGTGCCAGTGGACTATCCATTAGAATTAAGTTTTTGTCATTGGGAACCAATGCTAGAAGACTTTATTAACGACCCTAATATAACTGGTATAGTATTACCAAGTATTTTAGGATTAACTGAAGACAAAGAAAGGCGAGATTATCTATTTAATTTAGCATTAAGTAATGATACCCATTTACTTTTTGCTGATGAGAGTATATACTTAAACAATGACTCAGAATTAAACTATATCAATGCGATTTTCGAATATATAAACAATGAAGAAGATCCAGATTTATTATTAGGACACACAAGGTAACCAACAATGGCCAAAAAGAAAAAAACTACAGCAACAAAGAAAACAACTGCTCCTGCAAAGGCACCACAGACAACCTCAGCAGAAGATGATTCTCTGTTTCAACTCTTAGATTCAAAAATTGAAATTCCACTTTCTACACTAAGAGACAAACACATTTTTATAGCAACACCTTGCTATGGTGGACAAATAGGAGAACCATACTTCAGAAGTATGATGAGGCTTGTCATTTTGTGCAACAAGTATAATATTCAGTACACAGTTAGCACACTAGCAAATGAAAGTTTAATTACAAGAGGTAGAAACACATTAACAAGTTTCTTTATGGAAAATACCTCAGCAACACATTTATTCTTCATTGATGCAGATATTGAATTCAATCCAGAAGATATTTTAAGAATGGTTGCATACGACAAACCAATCACAGTAGGTGCGTATCCTAAGAAAGCAATTAATTGGACAAGCATACTAGGTGCCGCAAGAAACCCAGACATGAATGAAGATGCAGAAACTATTGAAGGCCACAGTTCCAACTATGTTGTAAACTTTGAGTTCTTGCAAGATAAAGACGGCAATCCTACACCACAAGTTCAAGTACAGGACAATCTTGTAAAACTAAAAGATGCTGGCACAGGCTTTATGTGTATTAAGAAAGAAGTTATCCAGCAAATGTTTGATAAACATCCTGAAACAAAATATGTAAATGATATTAATGTAGATATGAAGTTTGAACCATTTATGTATGCATTATTTGATTGTATCATTGATCCAGATAGCAGACGTTACTTATCAGAGGACTACACATTCTGCAGACGATGGCAGGAAATGGGCGGTGATGTTTGGCTAGATCCTAGAACAGCACTTAACCATGTAGGGCATTATACCTTCAGAGGAAACATTAGAAAATTGTTTACAGGTGAGAATAATCATAGAAGAGGTCAGGAGGCAGGATAATGAAAATATCAGTATTGCTTCCAACAAGAGGAAGAACAGAAGTATTAAAAACAAGTATCATGACTCTCTTAGATAACGTTAAAGAACCAAAACAAATTGAAATTATTTTAGGTATGGACGAAGATGACCAAGAAGTAATTGAGTATGTTAAGTCAGAACTAGGTCCTATCTTACAAGAAAAAGGCGTTGAAACAAAAGCAAATATTTTTAAACCATTAGGTTATGAAAACTTACATCAGTATGTAAATACATTGGCCGGCAATGCATCAGGAGATTGGTTATTCTTTTGGAATGATGATTGCTTAATGGAAACAAAAGATTGGGATGAAGTAATTAACTCTCATACAGGCGAATTCAAATTACTTGCTCCACATGATAACCATGACGGACATCCTTATGCTATACTACCGATTGTCCCTAAAGATTGGTTTATACTTATGGGACACCTAAGTCAAAATGCACAGAACGATGCTTGGTTAAGTCATATTGCATACATGTTAGATATCTTTGAACGCATTGATGTTGAGTTTATACACGACAGAGCAGACATCACAGGTAACAACGATGATGAGACATTTAAGAATCGCAAGTACATGGAAGGTAATCCAGAAGATCCTAATGACTTTGGTCACCCTCAGATGCAACAAGCAAGAGTAAATACTGCTCATAAGATTGCTTGGTTCTTAGAAGCAACAGGTAAAGGAGACTTAACTTGGTGGAATAAAGTAAAAGATGGTGAGCAAGATCCTTTCGAAAAGATGCAATGGGCAGAAGGAGTCAAAGGTGCAGGTCAGTTAGATGCTGTAGGTGACGATGAACTGCCTGATGACACAATCATTACTCTGTAATGCAAACCCTAAAGCCATTTGGACCTAGTATAGGACGAGATAAAATATCGCAATCAGAATGTGATACATTAATGGCAATATGTAATCCTTCGTTGCCTGATGCAAATAAAGTATTAGTAGGTTTAGTTAAAGAAGAAAAAAGTATTTTACCTGCTTTAGAAAATAGTGATATTTTAGAACGTATTAAAAGTATTGGATTAGAATATCTCAATAATATTGATTCAGGATACTACGGAAAACTAAAACCCTTACTTACATCACACATAGACTATGCAGGTGCATGGTATAACAATCAAAAGATATACGAGCACCAACCACCACATAATCACATAGGTCACAGTATTGTAATAGTTGTATTTCCGCATGTTGTGATCAACACGCCTATACCCTATGAACGTAATGATTCTAATAAAGCAGGCTTACTAAACTTTTATCATTCAGGCAACTTAAATGATGGCTTTGGCAAGTCAGCACTTACTGTAGAGCCTAAAACAGGAGATGTATATGTATTTCCAGCAGACTTAATGCATGGAACTTTACCCATATACAGCGAAGAGGATTCTAGGTATAGTATCAGTTTTAACCTGATATTTTCCCAAAAAGCACGAAAAGATTTATCTAAAATCGTTAAAAAACAGTAACTTAAAAGTACCTTTTTAGGTTGACAAACTCGTATATTCTGCTATAATGTTTACTTAATTGGAGTATTCATATGGCCACACATGCTATGATAGACATAGAAACACTAGGTACTAAGCCTAATGCAGTTATATTGTCTGTAGGAGCAATTAAGTTTGATCCCTTTAACAGCAATGAACCGCATGATGGTAAACACTGGCGTTTAGATGTTGATGCTCAAACAGAAATAGACCGAGAAGTTAATGAAGATACATTGGCTTGGTGGGCAAAGCAAGATCTTGAAATACAGGAAGATGCGTTTGGTGAATCTGGAAGAACTGATGTTTATCAGTTTATGAAGGAACTAAATGGTTGGCTCACAGGGTGTGAGGCTGTTTGGTGTCAAGGTCCGCAGTTTGATATGGTTATATTAGAAAACTTCTTTGATGCGTTTGGACATCATAAAAATTGGTTCTACTGGCAGATTAGTGATTGCAGAACACTATTTAAAATCATGCCTAGAGATCCACGTAAAGATATCCAGCAAAACTTACATAATGCCTTAGAAGATTCTAGGTGGCAGGCAGTATGTGTACAGAAGTTCTTTAAGGACTTCAATGTGCTACCTAGGTAGTGAGAGTATGTACGAATGGTCTTTCGTAAATTGGGTTGGACATAGTCCTGTAAATTCCCTAAGTGGACTACATACTCACACGTTTTTTTGCTCCCTTCGTCTAGTGGTCAGGACCCGAGATTTTCATTTTCGTAACAGGAGTTCGACTCTCCTAGGGAGTACCACTAAATAATAGTATGGGACAGTATACAGAAAAAATTAATAAAATCGCTGAAGATTTTAAAATTATAGAAGAGTACGAAACTTGTACGAGCCTACTTGCTCAAAATGGCTGTCTAGTTATTACATACAAGCATGGCGGATATAGGATTACAGCAGGAGATAAAGGCGGCGAATATAACGGGTACGAGTTAGGCCCAAACGAAATAAAAACAATCCCAGCAACAGAAGATTATTACATAAAACTAAAAAAGCAATACGGAGAAAAAGAAGGCAGGACTTTTTCAGAACAATTAGGTGTGTGGAAAAAACAACTAAATAATTTTATTGAAAGGAAATTTAAATGATTTGGGTAGACATACACGGACAACTTAAAAACAAACAACAAGTTACTGAAATTTCAGAGCAAATTCTCAACGACTACTTACCTAAAACAAAAACAACTAAGTTTGTAGATGTATATGTAAACACAGTGATTGATGATGAGTGTGCAGGTCTTTGCTCTGGAGATAAGTATGGTGCAGAGATTGAGATTGCTAGAACATCATATGGTCAACGTTACACATACTCAGAAATGCTAAGAACTTTATGTCACGAACTTATACACGCCAAGCAATTCTTGAAAGGCGAACTGCATGGAGTAAACATGAACCGTTGGTACAAGAAAGATTTCTCAGAAGTTTCTTATAGAAAACTTCCATGGGAAATGGAGGCATACGGTAGTGAACGATGGTTATTTAAAACATTTTTTAAAGACGAACTTAAAATAGATTAATAAATATGAGTATGGAAATAAATTTAGTAGATCCAAAGCACCCAGCACTACATACTAAAGCAGTATTAGATCCTTTTGAAAACAACACCATTGATTGGGAAGAAACAGAACAAAAAATGTTTCAACTTATGAAAGATAGGTTTGGTATAGGTCTTGCTAGTCCACAATGTGGTTTAAGTCATAAGATGTTTGTAATGACTTTATCAACAGGTGAGAACATAGGTGTTTACAATCCAAAGATACTAGAAGTAAGCGAAGAAACTGTGCCAATGGAAGAAGGCTGTTTAACTTTTCCTTTGTTATACTTTATAGTTACAAGGCCAGTAAAAGTAAGAGTAACATTTCAAACAGCAGACCAAGAAGTAGTTGAGGATTGGTTGGAAGGCATGGATGCAAGATGTTTCCAGCACGAATTTGATCATTTGCAAGGCAAAACATATTTAGAATATGCTAGTGATATGAAATTGCAAAGAGCAATGAAAAAACGTGAGAAGCACCTCAAAATTTTACAAACAGATCAAGCATTGCAAAAATTAGAAAATGAGTCTTGATTACCCATTTTGGGTTAACGACTTTGATAGAGTTAGAGACCACAAACAAAACTTTCCGTTAGCAAGTAAAATATTCGAATATCCTACAGCATTCTGGTACGGTGAACGCAACGGAAAGGAAATGAAGGCCTTAGATAAAAGTTTAAAAAGACTTTTTAAACGAACATCACCACAATTACCTGTACTAGTTTGTTATAATTTACCAAACAGAGATATAGGACAATATAGCAAAGGTGGAGCAAAGACTAAAGACAGTTATCTAAACTTTATAGAAAGTTTTGCTAAAGGCATCGGTGAATTATCCCCAATAGTAATCTTTGAGCCAGACGCATTACCTCACCTAGGTGAGATGGAAAAACAAGATCGAGAGTACAGACTCGAACTTATGAAGGAAGGTCTAGAGATATTTACAAGACTATCTAAGGCTCATGTTTACATAGACATAGGGCATAGTAATTGGTTAAGTCCTTTAGAAGCAAGTGGTTTAATAAGTTCTGTTACAAATGAGTATGTAAGAGGCTTTGCAGTCAATGTAAGCAACTACAGAACGTCTAAGGAGTCTTTAAACTGGAGTTTAAAGGTATGCGAGTACAATAAAGACTTATATTTTGTAATAGATACTAGTCGTAATGGTAACGGTCCACATGGTAACGACTGGTGCAATCCTCCGGGAAGATCATTAGGAACGCCGCCTACTTGTGATACAGGTTACGAAAAATGTGATGCTTTTTTATGGGTCAAAGTGCCTGGCGAAAGCGATGGCAAGTCTAATGGCGGACCTAGAGCAGGAAGGTTTTGGGGAGAAATGGCAGACGAACTAGTAAAGAATACTAGTTGGATTTCTTAGTTCTTCGTTTAATACTTCTTTGCCTGTGTGCTTTGTAAAATGAAACATTCTAAAATCATTACCGTCGCAACGTTCAAATTCTTCTCTGTTTCTCACTAACGTATTAAACTCTGGTTGGTATCTAAAAACATCAATATCTTTATACATTGTGATAAAGTTAAACATTGTTTCGTCACATATTTCTAATGCAAAGTTGCCTGCTTTACCGTATACTTCTTTAATTGTATTTAGATAATCCATTTTTTTCCATACATCTTTTGTTAAAGTTATCACACCATTATTGTTTTGCCATATCATTCTATTGGGTGCAAAGTTAAATATTTCACATAATTTTTCTGTTTTATTATGAATCCCTTTACCAGGTAAAGGCTTAGTATAATGTATTCCGCACTCTACATCTAAAAACTTTTCTTTTAATTTTTGATTAGGCATGCCTTTGTGTATTACATCAAAGTCGATATATGTTAGTTGATCATATGTTTCAAAGTATTCTTCGAACAGCATAAACTTGATATTAAATATATCGTTATGTCCTAACATAGGGATAGAGTATTTAGAAAATAGTTGTTTACAATGCGTAGCATCGTTTACAAAATTATAATCGCTGTCAAAGTATTCTGCTAACTCTTTGTGTTTTTTAACAGACAGATCAATATAGTCTTGCGTATATTGTTCGTATATTTCCGGGACGTAAGCACCTGAAAGGTTGCTCCATGGGATAAAGAATGTAAAGAATCCGTGCATGTAAGTATTTAACTTACGTTTAACTTACGCCTGAAGGGTCTTGGTCCTTCTGCATTTCGTCATCAAAGTCTTTATCGGACATACCATCAACTTCTACCTCTTGTGGCCCAGCAGTATCTGGTAATGCAGGAACTTCTAAAGAATTTTCTAAGTAATGTTTTGCATCACTAATGTATCCTTTACTTTTAGTAATCTTAGCCTGCCACCAATGTGGGAAGTCAGAATCAGGAAGTTCGTCTAACATTTTAAAAAGTTCTATAGCATATTTGCCTATTTGATAAATGTCTCGCCTAACCATGTCTCTTTCGTTATCAACATGACCTACTGCAAGTTTCTCAACTGACCCTGCATCTTTTTCATTTACGATGCCTGCTAATTTTTGTATTCTTTCTATATCGTTCATGTAACTATTTATCTTTAAACAGATTATTTAATTTCTTTATAAACAATTTAATCTCATTTCTTTGGTTGTATAATGTTTGGTTATGTTGTAGCATATCTAGACTTTCTTTGCTGTTTAAACGGTCTTGTAGTTGCTCTAAGGGCATGGCACATATCTCATCTATAAGTTTAAAGTAACTTATTAAACATCCTTTATACGAACTATTATCAATTTCTGTATCAAAAAAGTTATCCCAACAATAATAACCTAATTCTGAAAGCATCGATGAATAATTAGGAATACCAAATCCTATAAATGGCACACCATACACAAAATTCTTATATGTTTTTTCTGTTAAAAAAGAGTTGTCTAATATTTTTAAATTTTCTTCAAACAGAGAACCGGAATCTAATCTTCTATGTGTTTCCATAGGCATGTTTATGCCTCCAGTATCAGTAACATAAGTATCAAATATCCATTCCTTATTACCCTCTATGCTATCATAGATCTCTTTTTTAATATACTCATCGTTAAACACATAAGATATATTATCTCCTATGCGAGAAACAGTTTCAGTAAAGTCATAGAAGTTCCTAGTTTCATTTACATCAAAATGCCAAGAGTAATGTGACTGCTTATCGTATCCTTTAGATCTCAAAAAGCCATTAGCAATAACTCTTAGTAGTCTTGGTCTTTTCATAAAACAAATCAAATGTTTTTCAAGTTTACGAGGCTTTATTTCTCTAAACAAGTTATCATCTGTTGCATGATTATGAAATGCTGAAGCAAACATATCATAATTGATTACTTCAAAAGGACAATAAAATTCATCTTTAAAATTTTGTATTGCTGATTGTGATGTAACAATCTTTACCTTATTTGCAGGGACGCCTCTATTAGCCATTTGAGATAGTAGTAGATAATAATTTAATCCTACAAAGTCTTCAAGTGTAGTATCTATAACAAGTATAGAAGTAGAGCACCAGCCGTCGAGTCTTACTAATTCTCTAGCAATAAAATCTAAATGCCCGTTGTCTAAATTGGATACTGCATCTAATGATAAAAAATAAAGAGTGTTCTCAAACTTATCAGACTGATATGTAAAACGAATCTCGTCATTTGGTATGCATTGTTCTAGTTTAAAACGTTTAAGTTGACCCCATGCAGACTTATCCTCACTGGCCTCATCTGAACTGAAAAATTCATTATAGATATTAATTGTCATAGTAGTATTTAAACAGAATGTTTAAATATTAGTATTTAGAGTGGCTTAAATTTATTTACACCTATTAACGTATGATGTGTAATCCATTTGTTGATCTTCTGCTGAACGTTTCATTGGCTGACCTGTTTCCATTTCTGTCTCTTTTCTCCAATCTGCAAAACTTAGTGGACTACCATCATCGTAAACTGTACAACCGTTTTTTGTTTTGGTTCCTGCTTCATCTAAACCTGATAACTTACGCAATCTATTTAGATCGTCTGTTAGTTCTTGATCTGGCGCATCACCATGGTCTTTCCAATCTGCATCATCAACTAGTTGTTCTATGTAACCTTGAACAATAGTATCTCTGTCATCGTCCATGTGTAAACTATGATCTATTGCATACTCAGTCATTTCCTGATCAAGTTGTTCCATGCTCATGCCTAAAACTTCTGCTAGGTCTTCTTCACTGTTTTCGTATGCAGTAATCAATCTGTCGTATGCTTCTTCTTCACGACTTTGTTCTGCGTTAAAATCAAAACTTTCTTGCTCTAAGTCATCTTCCTTAACACATTTGTCTACTGCACCCTCTTCCATTTCTGGTTCTTCCATTTCTGGTTCAATAAGGTTGTGTTGAGTCAATATATCTTTAGTCTCATCATCAAGTGCCCAGTCTGGTGGATTATCGTCACTATCTTCCCAAGCACTAATTATTGCTTGTTCTATATCATTTTGATCATCTACATATTTTGAAACTTTATCGTAAAATGCTTCAGCGGCATCCATTCCTGAATCTTTTACTCTGCCTTCATCAACTTCGTACTCGTCTCTGATGTCTGTTAAATCTACTGATTCTTTTCCGTCCATTGGATTTCTAATACTATCTAATGCATCTAGTTCTGTTGGCTCAGGTTTCATATCATCTTCAGGTTCACTGTCGTCGCCTGCTATTAAATCCATTTCTTTAATTGACTTCTGAACAATTTTCATAACAAACTTTTTGTCAGCATCATCTAAGGACAACAAAGTTCCCTCTTTATATCTGTCGCTTAATTTGTCAATTATTTTACTAAGTTTTGTACTTACTGCTAAACTGTTTTCATCTTTTGGATCTATTCTTTCATTGATTTCTGATAGCAAAGCCGCCGGTGACTTCATCAGTTCTTGTATAAATTGTTCTTTTTTATCTTCAGGATCGTTAGGATCTAAGTCCTGTGGGAACCTATTAGCAACACTCATCTTAGATGAACTCTTGCTTGGTTCAAGGAATAATACCTTACCAGGATTTACTTCTGTTTCAAATTCTACAGGAGCATCTTCTTGAACGTCAAGTCCTGCCATTTTTCTTAATATGTTTAGATCTTCACTCATTTTTTCGCCTACTATCTTTTTGTATACTAAATCAAATACTTGGTTATTCATTTCCCCAAATTGTTTAGTAAAAATTTGTTTTGCTGACTCTATGTCAGGTGCATCATTTAATGCTATTCTAAAAGCACTTGCACTAGAAACCTCTTCCATATCATCCAATACATTCCCTATTGGAGCAATATAACCTCTTACACTCATTGGTTGAGGATCCTGCTTATATGTATTTATCATCTGATAATACTTTGCTCGGGGTTCTCCGCGGACAGTCATGTCTAATCCTGTCTCAGAATCTAGATTATTCATTGGAAAACGTTGTAAAACATCTTTTTCTCCAACTGCAAAAAATATTTCTACTTGCGTTGGATCAAATGAATCACTCATTTCTTTGAAGTTTGCTTCATAATCCATGTTATGATAAGGCCTATTTGCAAGTAATACTTTGCTAGGATCGATACCATGTGCTTTGGCAATCATTCTTTTTTCTTCAAAACTAAATGGTGATTTGCCTGACTCTACTTTATTTGATGTGCCAATATACACATCAGCACCCGGAAATTGTGTTTGTAATGACTCAAATACTTTCACATGGTGTGAAAGCATAGGTTGAAATCTGCCTGGATATATAACTATCTTTTTCATACTACTATTTATCAGTATGGCCGCCAGAGACTAAGTTCTCCTATTTCAATATGCTGTGGTAGATTAATAACATGTGCAATTTGCTCTGCACATTCTGGAGCAGTAAGTTTATTAGCATCTACGCCTTCTGTCATCTTTGATTCAACATAGCCTGGATTAACATTAATCATTCTGCATTTTCTATTGCCCTTAAACATTAATAAAAATGCTTGATGACTAAGTGCGGCCTTGTGTGCTGAGTAACCTGAAGTATTACCACTTATGCCAGGGTACTTACTTAGACTAGAAATGTTTACGATTGTTTTAGATTTATCTCTTGCCCAAAAAGTCCACAGTCTATTTAAAATATAAACTTGTGATAAACTGTAATATGCATTATTAATAAACACATCACAGTCTAAAGACTCCTGTACTATTCTTTCAATAGTGTCATCTTCTTTTATATCGTAACCGTTTGAACGACTAAAGCACACGACTTCATGTTCTTGTGACAATATGTCGTATAGTGCTTTTCCTATTCCGCTAGTGTGTCCTGTCAGTGCTATTTTCATATCTTACTCCTACTATGTGGTATCTGTTGTCGTTTCCATAATTAACTGCTGTATGAAAACCTGATGTGTTTACAAAATAACTTTTACCTTCTTCTAAATGAAAGTGCTTAACTCCTACTTCTTTTTCGTTTATAGGAGCATGTAAGTAAAAGGCTAAAAATGCCCTCTCATTTGTTTGAACTGGTATATGTATTCTAATATTATCTTTGTTGTCTATGCTGTCCATATGGACACTATATGTTTGCTTTGGTGCAATTTTTAGTAATCGCCATCTATAATACTGATGATATCTCTTAAACAATGCTTCTACACTACTGTCTAAAAATGCTTTGTTAGTTGCGGAATAGTACCGTTCTGGATACTCGAGATCTCCCATTTTGCCTATACTACATGCCCAGTCGTTGTCGCCTGATACACTAGTAAGTGATACTTGATTTTTATCTAATAGATCATGTTCAACAAGAACAGGGTATAAGTCCTGCCAAATTTGATGTGTATCTATTTCGTCTGCAAACTCTACTAATCCCATGCAACCATTTTAAACTGTTCCGGTTCAACTCCAAAAAAATCTGATTTCCATTTGCTTTGTGCAAAAAAATCGAGTCCATGCCATTCATCCTTTCTTTTAATAAGTGTCTGTGCGGCATTGTCCCAATCAGTATTTAACACAATTTTTTCAATTTTTTCTTGTTTTGCGGCTACCTTCTTCTAAACCTTCAGTTTGTGCCTGTGCCTGTGCCTTGGTATATGCAGTAATTAATTGATTCTGACGTGATCTATATTGTGCGCCAGTGAGGTTAGGGTATTTTGTATGTGCCCATGTCCAAAACCCTTGAAAATTAAATTCATTACTTCTACTAGCGGCTCTGCTTGTTGCCTGCTTTGCTTTAGCATTATTAATTTTTGGTTCGATTGGCGGTTGTTCAGCAGGGCTCCCCTGTTTGGACTGTGCCCACTGTTTGAAGCCACTTGCTTCTGTAAGTTTTACATCATATAACATTTTAGCAGTTAATTGTATTACTTTAGCAAGTTCAGTATTTGTGCTTTCTAACTCTGCATATAGTTCGTGTGCTGTCATCTCAGTCCAACGGTTATCATCGCCTAATGCTTTAGCAATCATTTTTGCTACTGCGGCCTCATTTGAATCGCTGTCTGTTTCTTCTTCTTGAAAATCTTCAGTTTGTTCTTTTGATCTCATCCACATTTGAAGAACTTTGTCTGCTTTTTCTTTGTCTAAACCTAAGTCTTGTACAAGATACCTTGCGCCTCCAAACATGTTAGTTATACCAGAAGCCTGAAGGTCATCTAAGTATTCAAATTCTTTTTTGTATTGCCTATTGCCAAATATGTTATCAAAGGCATCATTATCATACATCTCATCAACGTCTGCCTCTGGCATTATTCCTTTTGGATCAGCACGTTTTGGAGAAGTAGTTTGTCCAGTGCCACCGCACTCAGGACAATTAGGAACAGCACCAGATGATGTTATACAATCACATACTTGAGGATTGCCGCCTTCTGGTTTTGTGTGAGCATCTGCTCCA
>ERZ1046148.950-NODE-950-length-15796-cov-5.753319_pt1 | contig 15796 bp, 27 predicted proteins | sample MGYA00383090_ERZ1046148 | MGnify/ENA primary metagenome ERZ1046148 (study PRJEB29581, sample SAMEA5548360) | metagenome | biome: marine; feature: coastal; material: water | depth 25 m | study: Short-term variability in the microbial, nano- and picoplankton... | reverse complement strand
ATAACAACAGGATATACCTGTACATCCGTAGTCGCTACGTTTGTAACAAGGTTCAGAGAACCAATTGCTTCTCCGATCTCTTCTGTTTCAGCAGTTCCTGCTTCACCATAATTAGATGAATCAGAAACAGTCTGAGAAGCCTGTGTTACAGTCTGACCAAATACTGGCGAACCATAACCCGGAGTATATGAACCCTGAGTATGGGTGATATTCGTATCCTTAATCTCAGTTCCATCTGGTTGCTTACCAAATGGTGCTGCCTGAGTTGTGAGCACGAATCTAATTACGCCAACACTACCAAGTTCACCCGGTAGCATTTGCTGACCATTGTTACTGTACTTAACATAAGGAATGAAACCCGGAAGCTTCTCAATATCCTTACGTAAATCAGTATGACCTACGGCAACATATGCCTCAGGTACTGGTTCAGTGTTATACTTGGGAGATGGAGTCATCTGCTTCGCAATCTTGCGAGCCTCATTATACTCCAGTGTGCGGACTGCCGTATCAAGGATATTGGTTGTCGAACCAGTAGTATCACCAGCCGTTCCGCCAATCTCTGCTTGTACTGTTGCACGGGTAGTTCCACCAGCATATGCTGCCTGTGTCCCTGAACGTGCGTGTAGAAAAGTAATGAAGTCCATCAGCTCGGCAGCCTGAATTGACTGACGCTCTGTAACTTGTTGAATAATAGGATCAGTCGCTGCTGCAACTAACACATCAGTAGTGGCAACGTATGAACCATATTGATTCAACTTCACCTTGATGAGTGTCTGTAGCAACGTATCGGCTGGGGGCTTAACACCTTCAGCCAATGGAACCATAGGCAGAGCGAATTTTTCAAAACGCTTCCATCTAACCTCTAGCCCTTCTTTCTGAGCCTTCGTTTCTTTTTGTGCAAAACGTGCCATTATCATGGATCGTTTCGCTATTGATAAAAATTTCTTCTGGATCTTAAATGCCTCAGTCTCATCGAGAGAACCATATTTCATGGTTCCAGCCATAGGGCTTGCACCCGTACCACCTCGATTATGAGCTGTTGCTAATCCACCTGTCCACGTTGTAGCCATTATCTTACTCTATTATATTGTTAAAATATCTAGTTAAAATGTAGAGCAAGAACTAGAGACTAATCGGGCATTGCATTAAATAACGCTTCGCCTGTAAGTCCCTGTGCAGGATCTGTAGTTGTGGTTTGAGGTTGCGAAGACCCCATTAATTGGGAGGCTTGTTGCCTTCTTAGATCTTGACGATCATTTCCAATATATGGTTGGTCACCCTGCATACTCAAGTACATTTGAATCACTTGAGCTTTTGCCTCATTATCACCTTGAGTCATACCCAGCCTACGCATTGAATCTTCATTAACCCAATCTATAAAGGGTCTATCGTCTTCAATTGCAGGCCATACTCCAAACCCAAGTTTATTATCAAAATACGATTGCTGCGATATTGCATTATACTTTTGATTTAATGCACTTATCGGTTCATCGTATTTATTTTCTACATACCTATTGATCTTGTCTTCTACATCATCAATCTGTTGTTGCTTAAACTGACTCAATTGCCTTTTAACCATTCGTTCTGCTAATTTCTCTGAAGTTTTCATAACCTCAGGAAAATCATCAAGCACTCTCTGGTCATCATCAGATAAAAAGTTTTCATCAGAATAGGGATCAGGTCTTTGAGTTTGTAAATTGATTTCCGATTCACGCTCAAGGACTGCAAGTCTAGCTCGCAATTCCTGATTTTCCGTATCCTTATCCTTCTGAGCACTAAAAGCACGATCTGCATGTGGCCTTAAATCCTCATAACTTTTTGTTACTGAATCTAGTTTATTTTTTAATTCGGCAATCTCATCTTCTCTTGCCCCTTCGTTACTTGCTTGAGAATCAAGCATTTCTCCTTCAAAAGGAGGTGCTTCTTCTTGCATGTTTTACTCTTCGTTATGGGTTAGTACGTTTCGGATAAAATTATCAAGGTCAAGAATATTCTTGATTTCTTTAATTTCACCAATCAGTACGTTAAAGGAGGCTACTTCCTTTCCGTCATAGAGGGGCTTCTCAGAGAGTCTGTCCTCTTTCCGTCTAAGTCTGTCCTCAAAAAATTCAGAGAGCTGGTTCCATCTGGGATCTTCCCTCAGTGTTAGGAGGTGCTCCAGCTTCTCCCTGTCCAGACGCACCTTGTGCTGCCTGTTCTTGTTGTTGATTCTGAACATCTTGTTGTTGTTTTTGTGCCTGAGCTTCCTGTTGCTGACGTTGCATCTCCTCTAATAACAATAAGGATGTTTGCTGCAATAAGTCAGGCAGGTTCTCTGACAACATTAAATCCCCTTCTTTTATTTTTGCCAGCCTTTCCTGTATGATTCCCTTTCGTATATCGGCTGCTACTGCTTTCTTCTCATCTACAAGAGCCTTGCCCTCGTAACTTTGATTATCCATCTCCATTTGCTGTTGAACTTGCTGAATGGCAGAAGCTTTTTCCTGCTCAGCATTTTCAGCAACTTCATTCTCAGTCTTTATCAATCCATCTATTTCTAATCCTAACCCAGCTTTTAAAGGAACGGCAAGCTTTTCAAAATTAAATCGACCTCTCATCTCAGGAACTTGACCCACAACCTGTATTAATTGTAATACCTGTTGTATCGTAACCTCCTTTGCCATGAAGGTATCATAACTTTTTGCTTGGCAAAGAAAGTCCCCTTTAATAGACATGTCATCTGAATCCGCCATTAACCAATAATATATGGCAGATACATTTGCATTAACTAAATTATTTAATGACCTTACTACTGACGTAGTTAATTTGTTTTGATTTTCATTCAGGATCTGCATTCCTGTAGCAGTCTTAGTTTGGTACTGTGCACCACTACCCATACCTATAGGTGTTTGCCCTGAAGATAAATCCGTATTCCTTTCTACTATTCTAAGTAAGTCTACTAATCCACTTGTTACATCTGGCACTAACACTGGTTTAAAAGCATCATTAACACTTTCACCAGTCTTCATTCTGAATATCTTACCGGGGAATACATCATAGAAATCATCCTGAGTACTATCAAAAGCATTAGGGTTTATTGCAAACATAGGCTGAGAAGCCATTGTTTTCCCTTCTACAATCATTCCATAAATAAAATTAACCATAGACTGGTCATCACGGATAGCTTCGTATATTCCACTACCCCATATACTATCCTCCTGTTCTTGCCAATAACAAAAATCATATGGGATTCTCCCATCAAATGGATTAGGGATAGCCCTTAATACTTTAGAACCTAATACAGTTACTACGACAGGCATATGGACTGGCCCTTCCTCGGTCATCTTGGCAGGAATTTCCATATGTTGTTCTAATTCCTGCTTCCCTATCCCCCTATGCCATAGCTCTAATACACAAAAGTTCTTATTCTTATCGTAACTTGAACTCCATCTTTTAGGAGATGTACCACCTATATCTGATACTGTTTGACCTTCTCCTGTTTCAATACATCGTTCAATTAGTTCTGGATCTAGATTCCCGTTAGAAGCCTGCGCCATTGTCCTTAATTCCTGAGCAGACATGTAACGCCTCTGGATAACCCAATCCAAATCGTTTTTCCCTGTAGCACCAGATGATGGGAAAACATCCCAAACAGAAATCCATTCTACATGTGGGTGCATTTCAGATTCTACCGCCTCCTCAATCATTTCCATTAGAGGATCTGCGTAGGCTGTCTGGTATAACGGGAAGTCAATCTTCTTTAGTACAATTGACTTGGTAACCCCTGTCCCATATAGTGTCTGCTCATTAATTACTTTAGACAGAACATCCTCATATCCTGTCATATCAAATATATCCCTAATTTTTAACTCACAGTTCTTCGCCCTTATTGTAGCTTCATCATAAGGTGAATCACTCCTTAATACATCAGGCGACATAAACTTCGGTCTACGTGCAGGTGTAATCTTAAATGGGATCTTACCCTGCTGAAATGTAGAACTCATTAACTTAGTACGAGCTTCATGCACCTTACGCTTAGTAAGGTTTACATATATACCTCGCTCCTTAGCAATTTCTACCGCCTTAGAAACCACATCTGGAAACTCGCCTCGCATAGCATGCCATGCCGCTTGCCAGATATCTTCCTTGGTTGTTCGCTCAGAATCTGAAGATGCTTCTGTATACAGCTCCTGTACAAGTAACCCTAGCGAATCTGGGAGTAGCCCCTCTGGTCTATCTTCGTCACTATCAGACGTAATATACTGGGTGCTTTCCTTAGTGTATTCTGCCATTACTTTTTCTTTTTATTCCGTATAAGTGCTGTATAATCAGTCCTCAATTTTATACCTTTCTTTTTAGCAGCTTCTATTAATTCTTTTCTTTTTCTTTCCTGTTCCGCCCTTTTCTTTTTAGCAGCGATTTTCTTTTGTGCTGCTAATCTTGCCTCAGCCATAAGCTTCTTGCTTTTTATATTTTTCTGTACTATAGCTATTCTTCCAGCTACATTTTTAACTTTACCCGACATAGCAATCTCCGTATTATTTCTTTGCTGGCCCTTGATTAATCCATTGGTTAGCTACTGCCCCAGCTCCTACCAATCCCCCGGCAGTTGCTGCCTTTGTCAACTTCTTTACTATACCTGTTCTTCCAGCTACATTCGTTTTCTTTTTGGTTGTTGTTTTTTTATTAGCCTTAACCATTTTTGCCGCATCAGATTTAGTTGTAAGTGGCTTTGGTTTATTCTTTAATTTAAGTATATCTGGCCTTTTACTTCTTGATGATCTAAAAGCTGCACCACCAGATCCTCCTATTCTTTCAAGCGTTCGGTCTAATTCTGATCCTCTTTCAGTTCCGGTACGTGAATATTTCTTTGTCTTTTTCATAGCTACCTTTTTCCTTTTCGTTTCCTTACGACTTTACGTTGATACACTGGGGTTGGATTATTCTTACTTGGATTCTTATATCCGTATTTCATGGGATTTTCAGGGGGTGTCATAGTATGCATGATAGTATTTTAATGCGATACATGGAGATCTGAGCATCTTTTTTTTAAAGATTTGATCATTATCAGCCTAAAATACAGTAAAGCGTCCGTCAATATAAATATTATTTAACCTCATCCATTTGTTTTAAAAACTCTTCATATCCCATTGTACCCTTAGACTGATTACATTTACGGCAAGCAACGACCAGATTACTTTCTTCAAGCATTTCAGCCCTAGTACTAAGTCTTGCAATAGGAACCTTGTGATCTAACACGAAATCTTCAGGTATCAACCTTGTTTTACAGTAATGGCATGGCGCAGTATTGTCAGATAGTCTTGCCTCCATCCACTTACTAATATAAGTAGATCTATTATAGCCACCCTTCTTTCCCCTTATATCCCCTGATATAACCATTTTTTCCCACGCACGTTTATCCTTACATCTCCTACTACAATATTTTTGTCGTGAAGACTGATACTTCTTTGGCATATACTTAGTACCACACTGTTCGCATACCTTAGTTACTTCCATCTACGCCCTTACATAATATTCTCTTCGTTGAGACTTTGGCTGATGTGGTAGCTCTGGCCCCGGTAAATGTGGATGCATATAACACATATATGCAGCAATAGCTAAAGACATAACCCTGTCATCGTGACATCCATGCTGTGCTGCTTCTTTCCCATTATTATGCACAACGAAAGTCTGCAGTTCATCTATTGTAGCTTTAGAATATATTTCAATCTCCTCTTCACGTATAAGCCTTCGTAACAAATCAAGGATTAACTTCCTTGTTTTTATGTTAGTATTAAACCCTAATCTCTTCTTCTGACGTTGACCACGTTCATCAAGAGCCTTCTCAATATATATATTGCCATACTGATGTATTGATGATAAAAACTTTAAAGTTAACAGCCCATGATTATTATTCTCTACTGCAACAAGTGCATTGTTATACCATGTCCCTATAGTAGCTGTTATCCATGCAAGTAGGTCTGGATCTATACGTGCACACCATGTGCCACATTCTTCATATGTTTCAGCATCTAATACAGTAACTACAGAATAATCTGCATCTCCTGTGTCCGACATTATACCTTCTGCAACATCTACTCCTATCCTATAATGTCTCCCATCTTGAGGTGGATTAAATACAGCAAACTCTCCATCAGGCTTACTGTCCATAAAATAACGCATTTTTTCTACGCCACCAATATTATGGAAGCCATTAACCGGGACTTCAAATCTTTTGGGTGGGGACTCCCTCTCCCTCTCCTCTGCTTCAAACCACATTTTAGTCAAGTTCACTGAATCAAATGCACTTCTCCCTGATGCGACAAAAGCTTCTCTCGCAGTAGTGGGATATTCCTGATGGAATACATTCAAGTCTCCCTGACATTCAGGAGAGATAATTTTATTCCTCCTCCACTTTAAATGTTCAAGTGTTACTTTAAATTCAAATACACCATCATCTGTTTCGTAAGATGTTTCTACACCAAATAAACTCTTCTCTTCGTCCCCGCCATACACAGGGTTTGTCCCTAATGATTTCTTAAACGAGTCCCCCTTAAGCTCCTCTTCACTTAGTTCTGTTTTATATTCATCAAAAACAAACCAAGGGAAGAACACAGTTTGTAATCCACTCACACTCTTATCCGCCCGCCACCACTCTTTTTCAAAATAGTTACCTACCCCCTTTGCCGTGCTCTCCAGCCAGATCTCTGTCCCATATCCTTGTACAACACAGTTCATCATACCAGTTGCGTATTCCCGGGCACGACCTCCCCAACGGGCAACCTCGGAACAATGAAGCATGTCAATCCCGGCTCCCACTACCTCAGAGCCTTCTACAGTAGACATCCCATACCTAGAGTTAAGCCCCTTCCCATCACTGGAACCCCATGTAAGTTCCTGTTTACCTGAGTAATGTGAGAGGGGTTTAATGAATTCAGGATAGTTCTGTTCCATAACTTTCGTCATGGCAAACATTTCTGAAGTTGTATTCTTGGAATGTGTGCAGATGTGCACTAACTGATTGAACTGGGTAGCGGCACGTTTAAACATACGTGCCTGCACATAGGTAGAAATACCAAATCGTCTTGCTTTCAAGACAATTATTCTTACATGGTTTTTTTCTTTCATTTGCCTCTGTGCTATACCATGTAAAATCTTCTGCACAGGATTCATTACAAAAGGGATTAACTTTTTTGTCCCTAGTTCCTGAATCTTTAAGCAATATTGAAAATAAGTATCGTGATCCTGAAGCCGATCCATCAGCTCCTGCATCGCCTCCTTATCATCCATCCTTGGAGATTGTTGTGCCATCCAGTATGTTTAACCTTAAATACCTTGCAATTAAAATGGCATCAGCAATTCCGTGATCTTTAACCCTTGTTAACCGCAACTCCGGGTAGAGCTGTGTGACCTTCTGTATTGATGCACCTTTATCCTTACCCATATCTGGCATCATGGCCTTCTTCCATGACTGAGGCCGAATTAAATGGTAGGGTAATCCATTACCCACACATAATCCACGAAGGAATCCGTAAGAAGCCATATACCTGCCACTGGAAACTATCCCCTGATTTGGCATTGTCTGGCTTTTTTCGATCCCTATAGTCATAGGTCTAAGTCTCCACCTGCTAAATATGGTAGATAACTTAGATTCATCAAGCTCACGCTTCTTACCTACCATAATAATAGGCATATCCATCACGAACTCTAGGTTTAAATCATCATCTAATACTGCTAATGCCCCTGAAAAACCGGGGTCAATTCCCATTATTTGCATTTAATCCCCTATATTTCTCCACTGCTGTCTCTTCTTCTACCTCAGTTATCTCCCACTTGGGTATGTTATCATCACTTATAACAGCAGGCTGGGAACTATACTTTATTATTTTACCCCCATTAGCAAGATATTCCTCAACCTGAGATTGTAACTCCATCCTTTCTATTGTATTAGCCTTAGTAAATTTAGCAGTATCTACAAGTGTCTTGGATATATTAATACGTATCTGCTTGTAGTGCCCGTTCTTCCTCTCCTTATTACCTGATCCCTCTGTTGTGCCTAACCCCTTAATAATCTTGCCTGATTTACGCAGGGCGGCACGTTTTTCCTTTCTACGACTTGCAACTACAATATCCCAGCAGGCTCTACTACATGAGGCATGGCGTTCAGTCTTTGGCTTAAATGCCTTACCACAGCCTGCACAACTCTTAGGAGCAAGTAAAGTACTAAGCCTTAGAGAATTCCTCTTTCTCCGTATACTATCGTGATAGTCTGAACAACTAATTGAACAGAACCTAGTCCTCCCAGCCGGGAGAGCACTACTACATATAAAGCAAGTTGTTCTTTTCACCCTTCACTTTCCAACATATAAATCATAGTCCCAACTGTATCTGCTATCTCCAGCCAAAATGTTTCTGGAGAGGTGTCGGCTTTATGTGCCTCCATCATTAGCTCCTGAAACGATACACCAGATTTCCATGAAGCAGCAGCACATCCTAACATCAATGCCAACTGCCTGCGTGAATCCATTATTGAATCACTTTCCAGTTTCTGTTCCTTCGCTGTCTTCTGCCTTCTTCCTTTTCCCATCGTTGCTTATCTCTAATAAGGGTGAGTTGTTATTTGGCTCGGCAATAATTTCCCCCTCAATCACCTCCCCATGCATTTGCACATTTAGTTCCTTAAGGGCATCTTCAACCCTATATACATTCTCGTTCTTCTGTTCTATATACTTATACTCGTTAGGCATTGCCAGTGCTATCCTCTCGCTACGTATCAGCTTCATGACAGTATCAGCCTTTGCAGACCAGATACTTAGCTCCCCTGCATCCTTAGAACTGAGAACCTTTTCCTTTAAGTTGTTCAACTCATCAAGGTGCTGATGGGAAATATTTGCCCGGTCGTCTGCATACTTCTGGATCATCCTTGTATGCATACCAGTAAGGGCTTCCTCCCTCTTTGATGCATACTTCCAGTCACCTGCATTAATATACTTAGTCAGTGTACTTTGCCAGAACCCATACTTCTCACATATCTGAGAGCGTGTTAGTATCCCGGCCTCATAGTCAACTTTAACTGCTGACTTCATTACTTCCCTGTGATGTTTAGCTTCATGCTTAGACCCAGTAGTTACCTTAGTGGCATTACTGTTCCCTCTTTTCTTTACAGGCTTCCTCATAGTTACTCAATTTCCCTAATGTCATACTCAGCCCCTTCGCAACATGGTTCTACATTAGTACCACAATTAACGCATTGCTCGTGACCATGAACTCTTACCGATACAGTAACCATACCACAGTAGTTGCATCTAGGCTTCGCTTCCATATTTGTGGATATCACCTGCGGGATGTTCATCGAAAATTTCCTTCCATAGAGTTTCTTTTTTTTCTCCATAAATCTCTAAATCAACTCGTATTTCCTTATCTTTATTATGAGGGATGCTATCCCAACTTAACTTACCACCCTTCATAATATTAAACAACTCCTCTTCTGTAATTGGGATATTGATTTTAATCATTATTCTTCCTCTACTAGATTGAGTTTAATTCTAGAATAAACTGCTCAACTCCAAACAGCTTATCTATAGGAAGGTTGATGCATGACTCCTTACATATCCAACCATTACTTTCATCTACCTCATCCTTCATCACAGTAACACCTTCCTTCTCAATGAAATCATAGGTGGTCATACCTAAGATGTATGCATCCTTATAAAGTGTATCAATCCTGTAGAGTGATAGGAATATGAACCAGTCAGGTTTCTGATGAGAGTGATTGTAGAGAGGTATAGAACACTCGTAGAATGACTTTGGTGGTACTGTTCGATCCTTAGTCTTTACCTCCACACTCTTGCCATTAATAAGGAAATCATACTGTGTTGCTGTCCCCGCACCTCTGTTGTCTGATACAGCCAGCCCGAAACCCTCTAGGTATTCCTTAGCTACATACTCGCCTATAGCTCCAATATTAGTACCTTCTTCTCCCCGCATACTCCTTTTATACGTCTTACCCTTGGAGTATTCTTTTGCCTTACTTAAAACTTCATCCGATAACTTTATTTTCTTCACATTCATTTCTCATTTCCCTATCTCTATTAACTGACATAGTTCAATGGGGATGTTATAGAAGTCCTCCCCCTCTGGATACCTAGTATTAGGTATATTACTAACATACTCCTCCTTCATGTACTTGCCATCTATGTGCCAAGCTTTATTACATTCCTTATTTAACACCCAAAACATCACCCGCCTACCACCATCTAGGTACTTCTTCTTCCTATATGGTACATGAATAGTAGTCCATATAGCAGGCCACTCATCCTCCCAAGAGGATTTGATCTCAACTTCATGGTAAATACTTACCCATGAATGGATGTCAGGCCCATAGTCCTCTTGGATATTAGTAAATATATCCTTGGAGTCTAGGTATGCCCTTACTGCTGTCTTTGCTTTATTGTCGCAAGCTTGATACGCCTGCTTGTTGAAATATGCCATTATAAAAATCGTCCATGATTACCTCCTAATAGCTCTTCTAGTGGGATGTTAAAGTCGTTACCTTCAGGTTTATACACCTGAGGTGGGGGTGGCTCTACTCTTTCTTGTACTGGCTTCGACTCTTTAAGACTTTCCTTAGCTAATACCCTCTCAAACATGGCCTTCTCCTCAGACATAGCTACTTCATGCCACGATGGTTGGCTGTAGCTCTTCTTATAGGCTGCTGTCTGTGCAAAAAAACCATAGACCATCAATGGAATAAGTCCAGAGAATATTATAAATACTGCCTTGGGATAAAAATAATCCCAAACGTCATCAAAATTTTTCATGTGAAACCCCTTAGAAAGCAGGCTACCGAGTCAGATCTGAAACCACAAAGATGATGACCAAGCAGCCCACTTGCTGTTGATATTGGCGTACTTTACAAACGCCAGTTGATACCTCTCCAACACAGTTGAAGCTGGTTAGGTAAACTATAGTATACACCATAAGATAATGGGGGGTCAAGTATTATTTTCATGGGGGAGGTATGACGATACTATGATTTGGGTTTTCGGAAGGGGGGGTGTACGAGAGTAGGAGTCCCATATATATATATGTACGGGCGGAGGTGCGCCTATGGGGGGGACATTTTTGCACGATCAGTTTTTATTTAGCCGAGTGGATCGGTTGGATCTGGAAAAACCCTTCGGGGCAATCGAGCCACTTTCCCAAAAAAATTCTGGTAGAATGAAATCAGGGATTCCGGCAGAACACTCTGGAATTTCAGGCACATACCCGCACACACAGTGCGTGTGTATGGATGCCGACCAACTCACACACAGGAGTGAGATATGTCCAGATACGTAACCGAAGCTCAGTTAGCGAAGATAGTTGAAGAAGCATCCCAGAAGGTGCTTATGCAATACCTCAGCGAAGCTGATGCACCAAAGCCGAAGGCTGACAATACGAAGCCTGAGCCTATAGCGTGTGTAGTGATCGAAGGTCACCCCACACGTAAGACTTGGACGAAGAAGATGAAGTCCGAGAACGACAAGGCTTACAAGGCTGGGCTTAAGGCGGGTGATGATTACCCCACTCGCCTTACAGCAGGGCTTGAAGCTGCGAAGAAGGTTGCTTAAGTAGCCTAACCTAGAACCCCTTGTGGATCTAACGATCTGCAGGGGGTTTTTTTATGCCTACTGGAATTAACCCTCAGTAGATAGTATGCAATAGTGCATAAAGCGGTGGTATAACAGTTGCTTATACTAGCGATGATTAATCTAGTAAACGGAGCCTAAGATATGCAAGTAATCCAGAACCTAATTTACCTAGCGATAGTTGTTCTAGGCGTAGTAATCATGTTAAGACTAACCTTCATTATGGAGAGTTTATGATAGATCCAGTTGATTTAATGTGTTACATCCTATACGTAGTAGGAGGTAGTTTACTAACAATAGGCTTGCTTGGGATAGCAGGTTTAATCTAACAGAGGAGAGTATATGACTGAAAGGGAAGCGAGGCAGAAGAAGGCAGTAGCCCAATTCTGCCATGCCATTGGCAATTCTATGCAACCTGAGAGGTTGTTAGAGGTTGCCAAACATCTTGAAGAGGCTCAGCAGGGCATAGACCTTCGGGATGACATCATCAAGGGCTTGCTTAAGGCAGGTGAGTCCGTAGGGATTTTAGATCCTGATGATGAAAACATCAAGGCTATTAAGTCTTTGGTGTTTTACTAGGGCCAAAGTGTGGGCTGATAGTTGGCAAGGGGTTTAAGCCAGTACCAGCCCATGACCCCTCGAGGGTGAGGGTTCATTAAAGGGTTTATAACAGATCCAATTAGCTCTAGCTAAGTGGTTGTTTTATAGGTCTTTTACGTTAAGCTAGAACAAGAACACATTTTCAAGGCTATATATATAGTTTATTTACTTAAGAGATATATAACTAAAGAAAAAGAAAGTATAAAGAAAAAGAAAGCTTAACACCTACCTTTCTACACAATTCCAATTCATCGTTAAAACCACGCTACATTGAAACGAAACCTTTACACTAGGTATTCGATGCTTAGTTACGTCTTCGTTTCATTCTAGGGTTGTTTTAAGCAACCTATGGCGACAACGTGGTGTTGTTGTCATCAACATTAACTCCTAACATGGAGATCAAGATGAATACATTAACTCAATACAAGGGCATAATATCCTTGCTGACTCACTCTGTTACTAAAGCAGGAGGTCTTCCAGTTCTCTCATTAGAGAATTGCAAACGTAACAAGCCTGCTTTAAGGCACGTTGCTCAGCCTGAGATGAAGCATGAAGCAACAAGCTTTCTCGTAGATAAGAAGCGAGAAGATAAACTTGCTAATGCTAAGGGTATAACGACCTTCGATTCTCATGCTACTGGGAATCACCTTATGCAGTATATGGAAACCTCAAAGAATAATCGTATACTGCTTGATGGCAGGGTAATTAACCCTGAAGGTGAAACCATCAGGTACTGGAAGGATGAACTGTTACAAGAGGGCGTAGAGTCTATTGAAATATAGCCTACCTGAAGTAACATCCTTCACAGTATATATCGGAGCCTTGCCTAGCAAGGTTTCCCGACTTGATTACTGAGGTTGGGTTGCATCACCTAGCCTCAGTAACACGAGGAGTTTTAACTATTACCGAGTTGCTCCTCAATAGCTTAAGTCAGATCTGAGCTATTGATGTGCAATTCTACAGAGGGATTGTATTAGTGTCAAGTTATTATTTACAACAACGGAGGATATATGATTAGGGAGTGGGATAAACGTATACAAAATCATCACCTGATGCAAGCGTTGAAGGATAAGGCTATATATAATGTTATATCTAATTTAATCGAGGAGACTCTTGCTGATGCTGTACGTTACGATTCAGACAATGAGGCTAAACGTACCCTTAAGAAAGAAGCCACTGAAAAGTTGCGAGGGGCAATCAAAATACTAGAGAGGTTAAATGACGACTTCTGGCAAGCCTTAAAGTCAGGGGATTTGCCATTTGATTACAGCATACCCCTTTCAGCATACGATGAGGAGGATGAATGAGTGACAAAGTAATACTCGGTAATAGAAAGTTATATGGCGAGCAACATTACAATGAGCTACTACATATAATCAGGATACTCAAGGAAGGTCTTGAGGACATAGCTAGTGACGACTCGTCAGAGGGTGAGCTAGCAGTTGAAATCTTACAAACAATGGAGGATACATGCAAACAAAGCAACCTAATAGACATACTACTAATACCGACACGATTGAATACATAGAGAAGCCTGCTAAGGCAGAGCCTTCTGTGACATTCGATGAGGTAGATGAAGACTTAATGGATCACCTAGTAGACAGGAGGTTACATGAGCATAGTTAAAGAGCTTGTCGATGAGCAATTTCAAGGACGTATTGACAGGACAATAAATAGGTTTGTTAAAGACATGGGTCGAGATGAACTTGAACATAGACTGATAGGACATCTCGATGATTTTTATAATAACGTAGCTTCTGACGACTTACGTGAGGCATTTCTACGTCAGCATGAGTATATACCATTCTAAAGGAGGAACCATGATTGAATTAATTGAATGTCCACGCTGTCACTCTGATAACGTGGATCAATTTGTAAACAATGATCACCTATGGCATTGTCATACCTGCTCTGAGATGTGGGAAGGTGGTGATCGCATAGAGTTTATTGAAGTTAAACCAACTATATATCCCGAACCAATGGAGGGGTTCAGCTTATGAAAGTAATAGTTAAAATCACCCCAACTTCTACATTGATAAATGAAGATATGAATGATGATTGGGTTGATGAGGGAGTAGATATTAAAGTTCGTAAATGCCCCCCTAATTATGAACCAAAGACCAGTATTAAATGGTATGAATTAATTGTTGGGGTTGATGACTATAGTGAGGAGGATATCAAGGAGTACTTCCCTGAAGAAGAGGAACAATTTATAAGCCTTATGCATTATGAGGAATAATAAGCCATGTAAAATAATACTTGACATGGACTAACTACTGGTATATCCTAGTGATAGCACCAGTCTCGGGTAACACATAACAAGGGAGTATCAATGGAAGTATTGATAGTGGTCATTATAATCGCTGTGATTGTAATGGTACAAGATCTTAACGATAAATATTAAATGGAGACATATGAAAATATTAAATTTCAATGAGACACAGACTGCAATAGCACTCTGTATGAAGGCTGATGTTGTAGCATTTATCTTTGGACATCAGGGTATGGGTAAGTCAGCATGCATTAAGCAACTGGCTAACCATATTAATAATGGTAGGAAGAAACCATTTAACCTGTTAGATATGAGGCTCTCACAGATCGAGGGTATAGATCTAAGAGGGCTGATGAAAATTGATGATGGTATGACTAAGTATTATCCACCCTCATTCTTAGCACCACTGCTCAAGGATGATTGGGAAGGCATACTATTTCAGGATGAGTATATGCTGGGTGATACTGACACAAGGAAAGCCTCAATGCAGTTGACTACTGACCGGAAGATCGGTGAGTTTGTGTTCTCTGATACAGTGTATCCTGTGATGGCATCGAACAGGACTCAGGATGAAACCATGCAAGGTAAACTGTCTGGCCCAGAGGCTAACAGGTTTGCTATATGGGAGATGGATTATGATATAGATCAGTTCAACCAAGCTGCTGTAGCTGGGTTTGAATCTGACTATCTTCATCTGCCGGTATGGGAGGATTTACCTGACTCCATATCACGAGAAGATAAAGTCCCTATAGATGGACGGATTAGATTCTTCATTGCCAATCAGGACACAACTAACAACCCTGTATTCAAGAACTTTGACCGAGCATCGTTCAAGGCTGGATCATTTGCTCATGCAACACCACGTTCATGGCATGCTGTTAGCAGAATACTACAAGTCTGTGACAGAGATCAGGATATATGGGAGAACCTACCTAACTTCAAGGAAATCCGTAGAGCATTAGTCTGTGGGTTAGTTGGTGATGGTGTAGGTAGTAGCTTCACTGGAATGATTGATCAGCTTGATAAGTTGGTTGACATTGAGGATGTGAAGAAGCGTGGTGATAAGGCTAAACTGCCAGACCAGAAAGATCCTATGTGTGTAGGTATCTGCTGGATATCAGTTGGCGTACTCACTAATGAACGGCACTTCAACTCTGAGACTGCTGATAATATTATCAAGTACATCAAGAAGCTCGGAGAAATATGCAAGGAGTTGCCACCAACAGCAAAGGCTATGATAGAAGGTACTAACTGTGACTCTATTCAGAAAGCAATAGAAGGTAGCAAGGAGTATCACAAACTAGCTGCTGCGTAA
>ERZ1046148.944-NODE-944-length-15837-cov-17.898809_pt1 | contig 15837 bp, 16 predicted proteins | sample MGYA00383090_ERZ1046148 | MGnify/ENA primary metagenome ERZ1046148 (study PRJEB29581, sample SAMEA5548360) | metagenome | biome: marine; feature: coastal; material: water | depth 25 m | study: Short-term variability in the microbial, nano- and picoplankton... | reverse complement strand
TTATTGATTTAGTTGGCGCAGGGACTGTAAAACCCCCTGCGCTTTTGTTTTAACTAAAATCATCACTTAAATATGTAGCAGACACAAAAACACTATCACCGGACGCTATGGTTGTACAATCAATGTAAACCCTTATTGATGTTGCGCCTTCCAGTATAGCGCCAGCCTGCGATGTCACGCCCCCGCCACTCGCAAAATAAGCCACTCCAACAGGTGCATTCCCCGCTCTTTCTGTCGCGTTGATTGGAGAGAACGGTAGTCCGTCAATATTAAAGTATATACCTGTTGGCGCAACAACACTTAAAACATCAACTCTACCTGTCACAGTAACTTCCTGACCTTGCCTTGTGTATGATAACAGGTCAGCAGTTGGGTCTATTGTGATAGTTCCCCCGCCTGTTCCTACACTCATAGTTACAGTTTGCGTCTTAATCGTAGGGTTTATTCTTATGCCGTTCTCAGAAAAATAGCTATTTGTTAAACTTCTACCGCCGCCGCCGCCGCTTGATTGTAACGGGCGGTCAATAGTAACATTAGAGCCAGTAGCTACAATATCAGCAGCCCAGCCGCTAGTCTGGTTAACTTGCCCGTTTATTGTTATATCTGAATTATCACACTCTAAAAGATTTTCGCCGCCTGCCTGCCCTTGTGTAAACCATTGGTCGATAATTAGAGCGTCAGTATCAGCAACTTTTAAGCCTTTGAATGATCGCTCAAAATATAGCCCGTTTATGATATTGCCTTTGGCGTTTGTAGATGCTGACCCTCCCCCTTCGATTTGCATACATGTTGACACCTGCCCGAGTGGTATTGTTTGGTTGGGTATAGCGCCAGATCGCTCATAGTTTTGTGCAGTGATATTTCTAAATGTACAGCCTTGAATAGCACCCCAAAAACCAATCTCGCCGCGACCACCGCTTGACTCTTTGTCACCATTAAAGATGATAGTGTCGAATGAATTCACATTGTGGAACCATCCATCCCCATCGTTCCAGTTGCCTGCCGGGCTTGGGCTTGTTTGATCTTCCATGTCACTACTACGCGCTAATTTAATGCCACACAAGTTACCGTTATACGTAACTTTTCTGTAAACGTTCCATAAGCTAAAGCGCTGTAAATTACCGAATTTAAACCACCAAATATCTAAATCTTCAAACCTACACTTACGACATTGACTGTTAGACCTTAAAGCTACGCCCGTATATTTTGTTACGCCATCAGTGCCACGTTGAGCAATAGACAGGCTTCTCATTGAGAAATTATCTTGATGCGTAAACATATCAATGTTTTGGTCAGTGAATAACTCAGTGGAATTTATGCCAGTACCCACGTTGTAAACTGGATTGGTTCCCAAGCCATCATTTACAATTGGTTGATTTACATTTGATGCAAAGTAATATCTACCATTACCCCACGAACACAACCCCACCCCGTTAGTGGTCATGTAATTATAAATAGCTTGGGTTATTGTTGAGTTATCAAAGCCTGTGGTTGTACCTGCTGCTGATGTTTGTGCGCCCCACTGTTTCGGGATGATTTCACCAAAAACCTGTAAAGCAGCATGACCGCCACCAACCATTGCAGGACTGCCGATATCTGGTGTTGCTCCGGCAGTCTGTACGTACTCAGCCCCGCCACCATCACCAGTGGCGTAATAGCCTAAAGTTTCTAGCTTTTTACCCACTGGAAATGTGATTGTACTGGCTATCATTAATGCAACCGTAGCAAACTCATAAGCTTGTGATAGGTCGTTGATTAATGATGTATTTAGAGAGTTAATGTCATCAGCCAAACGAATAGCGTTATTTGTGTCGTTAGTATCCGCTTCATCTTCAGTAGGAAATAGCCATAAATCATAATTACCGTCAATGTAAGGTATAACCAAAGCATCGCCAGCGGAAGCTAAAAAGCCATCAGCGTTTAATTGAAGTTTAGCTACCTGTGTCACGCCACCCGAGTCAAGAGCCATTGACTTTGGTGTGGTGGTTCCCGGTTCGTATGCTTTGAGCCATTCGTTTTTATAGTCTCTGTAGTTTGGTGCTGTAAATGCTATTGGTGAGTATGCCATGTTATTTATCCTGATTGGTTGTTGGTGTAACTAGCGCACCAGTTAAGCCTAATTCGTTAATTTTTGTTTGTAGTTGCGCGTCAATAATCGCTCTAGATTTAGCGGTCTTGGCCGCTCTTCTTTTTATTAGCATATTCCTAATTGGTTTGGATTCAACGAACCCTTGTATAACCCCGGGTATTAAAGCTTCCGGCAACGCCAGAGCTGCACCTATTGTTAGTTGTTGCCCTGTAGGTGTCGCCACTGAAGCATCTTGTGCGCGTCTAGTTTTCGCTAGCTGATCTCTTAATGCAAAAATAGCCTTTCTTTCTTCAGGGTTAAACATCTTTCCTATTTGATTTCTGCTTTTATTTAACTGAGTTAGAAATTTGTTAGGGTTTATATCGTCGCCATCAATAGAAGATTTTTCCAAAGCCCTTTGCAGTATTCTTTGCTTGGCTGCTTGCTTGCCCGTAACATCTAAATTAGATGACAAAAACTCTAAGTCAGAATTCTTATTGCTAAACAGCAGGCTATCAACAACTTCAGGGGTTGCGTCACCATTTTTAATGATGGATTTAGCACCGCGCTTGCTTGTTCCTGTTGCGAATTCAGATACTACGTTATTGGCTTTCTTCCAGTTAGTCGCAAGTTTAGGGTCTGCCGCTTCTGCAAACCCCGTCATATCATCAGTTAACTGAGCATAGGTTCTTTTTAACAAACCTGTGTCAGTATTCCCAGCGACTGGCGCACCTCTATTAACTTTTTCTAAATTAGCTCCTACACCTGTACGAATTTCTTTTACCAACTCAAACGATAGATCATCAGGCGCATCAACAAAGCCTTGCATATCATCAATAACAGATTGATTTGCTTTAGTGCCTTTCTTTAATTCTCTATCAATAACTTCTTGAGCAAACTTTTTAGTTTTTGATAATGGCACGCTACCTAACTGATCTAGTTTAGATGTTGATTCATCGTAGAGCTTACCAATCGCTTTTTTGCTTTCGCTAATTGAGTCCTTTAACCCTTTCACTATCTTGGACTCAAAACCAACACCCTCGGCAATATCAAATTTATTAATTAGGTTTTCAATGGATTTTACTCGCTGCCCTTGCTGTCCTTTTCTTTGAAAGCCTGCCACTAATTCACCTTGAGACTGCAAAAGCTTGCCTAGCCTAGTTTCTGGCGGTAGTACATCGCTAGTTAGCTGAGTTATACCTGTCAAATCATCAGCCTTTGATACTTTTGATAGTGCCGCTTTTTTGGCTTGAGATGTTACTGGAGATATTGCCGAACCTTTAGCTAATCTTTTGCCAAGTCCGGCCCCGCCAACTTCAGCTATAATATCAGGGATAATATTCACAAACGTTGCAAATGCTGGACTGCCTGTTATGTCTAAACCTTGTTGGCCAGCCTCGTCTTTGAATTTCTTAACAGCACTAATTAAAGGCTCTGCTGGCTTGATTATTTCGGCCAATTGGTTTAATGCCGCCTCACCGCCAATAGTAGGTTCTAACCTGAATTTATCTTGTATGCTTTTTATTAATTGAGTGGGGTCATTATCTGTAAATGGATTTAACACATCAACAAGCGCTGTTAAGCCACCAACACTAGTCCCAACAATGTCAGAAGCCAAAGTAGCTGCACCACTGACTCCCCCAATAATTTGCTCAGTCGTGGAAAGATCATTTTGTACCTCGCTTGATTGATCAATAGTAAAGCCTTGCGGTAAATCGCTTTGCCCTGCTTGATCTAAAGTAAACCCCTGTGGTAATTCGTTAGTCATTATAAGCCCACCCATTGACCGCTTTTGAATACGATTTTTTCACCATTAGGCCCTGTTGCTGTTTGACCTTCTTGAAATTGCGAGGTTGGCGCGACCTCTTCGGACGCTTCGGCCTCAATGCGATCTTTAGTTTCACGCTTTAACTGGTTTCTGTCGCTAGCATCCTCAAAAACACGCTTGATTTTTCTTAACTCTCTACGTGCGCGATCATCACTAATTAAGGGGTTATCTAAAACAGTAGCAGACTGAGCAAGTATTTTTTGCTCGCTATCTGTTATTGTTCCTTGCCCTTTTAGTTTCTGTCTTGACTCTAAGGTAATTAACCCTTTAATCTGATCAACATCTGCAACGGCATCGATAACACTTTCTTTTCTTAGTAACTCAGGAGTTATAGCGGTCTGCTTACCAAAAGCTTGAGAAAACCTATCATCTTTAAGTAAACTGTCTATTTGAATTATTGCTGAGTCCGCCTCTTTTCGCCTTGCATTTTTAGCATTGATTACCTGATCACGCCTCTCTGCATTTTTAAACTTAGTTTCATCAATATTTATTTTTTGCTTTTCTATTTCCTGTGCTTTTTGCTTTGACTCTTCTTCGAGTCGCTTAACCTCACCCACCTTCACATCTGAAACTACCTGAGCGCCCTTTCCTTTTTGCTCAACTTTAACTTGTAATGCTTTATTTAAGGCGTCAGTTCTTGCGTTACCTTCAAGTGCCTGCCCTGATGGTGATATAACATTGGTGCCACCAGTAGACAATGATTGAACAGTTGTTCCGTCATCCAGTATTCTAGACGAAGTAACCCTTACTTGTCTGCCTTGCTGCTGATTAAACAAATTAACAGAATCACCTAGCGCAGATATAACCTGATTGCCTTGACCTGCATCAATAAGGGTTATGCCTTCGTCGGTCGTTTCAGTTGGTAACCCTTGTTGCTGTAATTGCGCCTTTCTTTGCTCTAAAGCGCCTCTTAATTGCGTGAAGTCACCAGTAGCTTGAGCGCCCTGTATTAGCGATTGGTTGCCTAAAGCGAAATCATTAACGCTTTTAAGTATTTGCTGCTGCCTAGCTTGATTGGCTTGCTGCTGACCTTGCGCTACTTGTTGCTCTAACAATTGTTGCTTAAAGGGCTGTAGCTCGGCTTGCTGCTGGGCTTGCTGGCCTCTAATATCACGCGCTTGCTGTTGGTTTAAAGCGTTCTGAAACATATTTAAAACAGGTGCATTATTCCTAACACCTATTTGCTGTATAATTCGATGATCAATAGCCATTACACTTTAACTCCTATCATCCCGTAATCAACCTTCATAAATCCTCGGTCAACTGTTACAGCTTCAGGTTTGATTGCTTTAACCTCGTCCGCCATGACCCCGTAAGACTCACCGTATAAACCAAGACCGTTAGCCATTTCGTTCCAAGTCCATGAGTATTTATTAAACCCGTTATCGACACCTGTAAACTGTATATTTTCTTTTAAAGAAGGGTCTGAAAACATACTGAACATTTGTGCGGCTAATTGATTTTGATTTGCAGTAGTATCTGCTTGTATTTGATTTCGGCCTTGAATTCCTGCCGCTGCAACATTACCCTGATCTTGTATCAAGTTTGACACGGACGAACCTTGACCTAATGCTGTGTTAGCTTGTGAACGAGCGATACCAGAGCCAAAGTTTAATAAATCAGCTATTGATTGTTTTTGCCCTGCTATTAATGGTGAGGCAGTCAATAAGGCATTTTGATTTAATTGCTGAAGTGTATCGCCAGCAGACAGTCTACCTCTAGCCGCTGCAAATTGATTGGTTTGCGTATTAGCATTATCCAGCCCCATTTGAAATAAAGGGTTGTTTTGTAGAAAATCAAACTGCGCCTGCGGGTCTGTTAAGAATCCAGCTTGCTCAACTCCCGATAAGCCAACATCTCCGAAAGGAGCTAGAAAGCCTTGGCCTTCTGTAGTAGCTCTTTGTGTTTCAGCGATAGCCCTGCCAAGTGCGTCTTGTTGTGCCGCTTCTGCTTTTTTACTTGCCTCTTTAGCCTGTTTAGCTCTATCAGTGCCAGCTAAATCACCCGGATCAACAAGAGATGTTAATGTCCCCGGTGTTGCTGCCCCTAAGCCTCTATCTCTTAAAAAACCCATTGTTAAACCTCAATATATTGTCGTTGTATGATTTGCCATTTTTAACGTATGAATTAAGCTTTTTATCTATGACTTTAAAACCAAAGTGTTTAGCGAATTCTAAAACGTTTTTATACAAATCAGGTATCACAGCATAAAGTGGTAGAGTTCCCCGAAACAATAGAGATTGTTCTCCAAATTTTAGCGCGTATTCTTTTCTAAACTCCGGTAAAACCTGCACATGACAAGAGTTTCCGTCTAGGTATTTATGATAAACCATTAAGGCCATTATTTCGCCCTTAACATAGCCACCAATATATAGGTTTTCGCCACCCATATCAGGCTCGTAATCATCGGCATTTACACTGTTATCATCTGTAATTGTATCATATATGTGCTTGTTGCATAATACCGCTTTGATTTCGTTAATATCGGTCGTTGGCTTAACTATCATAAATCAATTATCGTAGCTGTAATATTGATATTAATAGAGTCGTTAGCCTCTGCTTTTCCCTGTATAATTCCGCCTGTTATAAGTGCTTGGCCTATCATTGCAGGAGCAAGGTTATTATCTTTAGCTCTGATATTAACCCCTGAAATTATTTCATTTAAGTCGTTAGGCGTTCCATTTTGAATTAGCCTAATACTGTAATGACGACTTGTTGCTGTGTAATTATTTAAAACTACAGCATCAATGCCTATGCCTTTTTTACCAGTAGGTACAGTATAGAGGTCAACCCAATCAGTCGTTAAGCCTTTATTAAATACTATTGGCTGTAGTGGTGTAGTTGCCATGTTATTTATCCTCTTTCCATGTCATAGATGAAATCATTTCACTTGCTGGGCTTCCTGACACCTTTGCTGATACTGAGATATAATCTTGCGGGCCTACCCTGCCGACGATGTCAGACAAGTCTAGTGAAAAAGGGTTGCTAGATTTAACCAAGAAACACCCGATTAGCTCACCACTGGTTATAGATACCGCGTCTGTAGAAGTTTCTGCTATTGATGTTGATTCGTCTTTATAGTCCCACTCGAACGCCTCAGATGAGCTTGTTTTTGGGTTTTTCCAAATCTCATATATAGCCGTCTTTGCTGTATCTGTTGCAAGCGATAAAAAAACAGTCCCTATGGATGCGCGGTTAGGCACATCATTAAGCACCATTCTATTTCTTAACGCTATTATATTTGTTGCTGTGGTGCCTACTGATGGTTGAGTGTGACAAATACCCATTGGCGGGCCATGTATAACATTCTTACCTTCCACAAACACCGCTACTGATGCGCCTTCTACCGATATATCTGTGGTATTTCCTGTGTTTCTTGTTGCCCACCCGCACCTAAAAATAGGGTTTGGAACTGAAGGTAGTGTCGATGTGTTTGCATACTCTATAGTATGAACGTGCTTAAACTCCGTTGACTCTTTTTCTTCAATAAAGAATTTTATACCACCAAAGCCTAAGTATTGAAACTGTATTTTATACACATTACCTAGTGCTGGGTTTATATCGAAATTCGGCAAGACATTCCAACTCTCTATTGGGTACCATGTTTCTGCTGGAATTACGGGCTCTTCTTTTTCAACCCATGCCGCTACCGCTGTCGAGCTGGAGAAGGCAAAAGAGACTGTGCCGAGTTCTGGCAAGTTTCCGAGACATGTAACTATATCTTGATTTGATGTGAAGTCGAAGCCGGGTACTTGTGCATTTAAAGATTCTGAAATTTGAAAGGCGTTAAAATTAACCGTCCCAGATGTTAACGCTACAGTGTAAGGGTTGCCATCTATTGTTATTGTCGCGTTTTCAGAGCCACCAGCAGGAGTTGTTATTGTTAATTCTTGTATGCTTAAAGCACCATTTGTAGCGTAACCAATACCGAAAGATGTGCCGTTGTAACCAAATCCTATCAACGCTTCACTGTTTTGCAACCCTGCAAATTGAGTGTTATTAGCCACTCCTTCGCTAAATAAGGCTGTAAACATAGCTTTTAAGCCTTGCCCGGCCTTGTATTGGACTTGTTTTTTTGTTGATATTACTGATACACCGTTTGCGCTTGTGCCTGTTGATGCTTTGAATTTTGAATCTACAGTCTCAACTGTGCCGCCAAGCGTTACAGTAAAGACGTTATCTAGCAATCCATACTGACCTGTTACTTGTGTGATGGGGGTTGATTCTGACACCGCTAAGTCACCGAACGAAGTTGTCTGCATTGCGTTTTGTTCAGTTATATTTACATTAAGCGGGTCAGGTAAAACATTATTAGCCATTAAATAGAACTCCAGTCGGTACCATCAAAAACATAGTGTGATGACCAGTTTAGCACATTTATAATCTGGTCGTTATCCCCATCAATAAGCCCAATAACTATCACTTGCTCGCCCCTTCTTTTGATGTGAACTTCGTCATCCTCCACCGCCTGAGGGTCTAGCGTGACCTCTATTGGCGATGTGTTCTTGCAGATAATAATCTGATTTCTGTCGGTTGTTGTGTTTGTTAGCGCGGTTACTATTTCAAATTCTTTTAGTTCCAGTGAGTTAATCCTTGCTGCGTTCCTACTTACACGGCTTGACGCGCCTGTTACATTCTGTTGCGTGTCGTCTATTATATCTGTATTTCCACCCATACGCTGCCATAACTGAAACAGGATTGTATCTCGCTGCCTTTCGTATGCTAACCACTCCCTATCTGCTAGTATGGCTTTAGGTATTTGTAGTTGCGGTGGTGGGTTTACTTTATTAGCCATTATTTGCCCGCCAATCTCAAGTCGATAGATGCTGAAAATATAGAGTAATTAACAGGGTCGGTAGTTGATATTCTAAATATACGATCGTAAAACGTACCCAAATCAAACCACTCTACTTGTAATGTAAATTCACCAAGTCGCCCAACTCTAGGCCATGAGCCTCCATTCCAAGAATTGCCACCATCGTCCGAATATTCGATCATTATTCTAGGGTTGTCGCCTTGCCCGTCAATAACGCCCACCCCTGTTTCCATTATAAGTTTAAGTGCTGACATCTGAACTCGCTTGCCTTTTACACCTAACATCTCACTATTAGCGCTCTGTGTTACGCGCACTCTTTGTAGCGCCTCACTATTATTAGTATAAGTATCCAAATCTAACTCGTAAACATTGCCGTTTGCAGTATCCGCAACGATGTTTAAGCCGTAAGCATTAATAAATGATGTGCCTTGATATTTTTTAGACTGTAACGGGCTATTTACGCCCGAAGATAATTCAAACCAGCCACTCGAGCCTAGCGACTCACTAAGTACGAAGGTTTTATTTCCTGAAGGAAAGGTTATTTGATAAAAATTCTGACCTTCAAATGTGAAAGTATTTGCTATCGCGTCATTAACCATCGAGTATTTTTTTATCTCGTTTGATATGGCATCGGTGCTTATTCTTTCCTCGCTACCGCCTGATGCTCTGTATATTGCATGATCATCACCTAACCAATAAAAGGCTTGGTCTGTTTTAGCTATGGAATTAATAGCACCTAACCCAACATGGAAAATCCTACCTTGTAACTTATCTATTGGCGGAGTTAAAGAGGGGTTGTTCCACCATCCAGTAATAGATCGGACTCCACAACGATAAATAACTTCGTCAAAAACAAAGTCTCTAACAAGATCGTCTGGTAGGGTTTCTTCACCTATGATATTTAATCCGCTGGCTGCTGAACCATCCCCAACATTTGACACGGTGGAGAACTTATCCTTAGTGTAGATAAATTGATTATTAAAAAAATCAACAGACTTAGCGCCCGTTATATTTGAATCTGTAACTTGTGTTACGGCATCAGAGTCAGTGGAGTATTTCCATACCTTTAAATCAGTAACGATAAACATATTAATTCCATCGTCAGCTATTATTGCTCGACCAGTGCCGGGGATTGAGCCTTTTAATGTGTGATTACCGAATTTATTAATGCTATAAAGGCTCGTACCCTTAACTTGATACAGAACCTCAGACATACGATGAAAGCCACGGTCTGCGCCTTCAGCATTACCTAGCAAATTGAGTCCGGGAAATGGCAAGAGCACATAAGGATCTTTTCCTCCTTCGTTAAACTGGTGGTACCAATTCTGTGTTACTTGGCTTGATAGTGGGCGTGACCTACTCTGATATGAAGGGCCTGTTACGCTGGCTGGAACAGTTGTAAAAGGCATTAGACCACCATTCCGTTATCTAAACTCATTGAAGGAGCTGGCCCATACCGACCTTTTTTATCTGCTTTGTTAGCACCTTTAATTGCACCTATAAACATTTGCGTATACTTTAATTGTTGTTCTGAATCTAGCGAGTAACTAAATAACGCTGTTAAAGCGCCAAATAAATAAATGCTAGGGTGATTGGTTAGTATTTCGTTTGTTAAGTTGCTGTCGCTCAGTGGCGTGGCTTTTCTGTAGTATTGAATCTCTATTGTGTATTCAGAATCAGGTACTCTATCAAATTGTAACTCGTCGCCAACAACAGTAAAGAAGTTAGGGCGTCCAGTAGATACCTGTTTTCTCATTTGCTCTGGCGCTTGAAAGGTTAATTCCCCGCCATTATCGCCAGTAACTAGTCTTACGCTACGTGCTGATTCAAAGTTATCAGGCAGGGCTAAATACTGCCCTGTAGTCGCTGCTGTAGAAACAATTTCCATACTCCGAATAGTTAAAACCTCTTGGTCATTGGAGTACATAGCATTTTCAGCTAGCTTTATAAAATCAGGTATTTTCGTACCTAAATCGCTACGGTGTGACCAGTCAATAATCTCTTTCTGTAGCTCGTCATAGTTAGTTAGTGCCATTATACGCGCCCCGGTTTAGTTCTTAATGCTGACCATTCACTAGAGTTTATTTTTGCAATCAAGAAAGCTTTGTTGTCATTGTGTAAAGGGTTGCAGTTGTGCGCGCCTTTAGCCTTTAATTCTTCACGCCATTGATCAACAATAATTAAAGGTATTGATGCGACTTTGTGCATGTCGCCTTGCCAGTTATTGCCAGCACTATAGCCATTCATTTCTTGTCGATTAGCGTTAACGATAGCGTCTGTATTTTGATGTTTACGTATAACGCTTTTGCCTTCGTGTTTTTGGAAGGTTTCAATAATACCTGTTTGCTTGTCTACATCAAATAAACGCTCTTTCATTATACAGCCTTAGATTTTTTAAAGTGTGCCGCTTCTTTTTCACTACAAGAAAACTCTTGACCCTTACTTACTCGTAAGCCTTTTTCAGTGCATAGGTTTTTAAGTGCTGTGTATTTTTTGCTTTTTGGTTTTTTTGGTTTTTCATCTGTCATTGTGTCCACCTTAAAATAAAGGGGCTTTTACACCCCTATCATTAATTAATAACTATTAAGAAATAGTATTATCGTAAACCGCACCACTTGCTTTTTCGTTCTTAGCTTCCAATGTGTACTCAGAAAGCAATTGAACACGATCTGAATCGCCATTCTTAGCTAAAGGAGTTTCTTGGAAGTTAGCAAGCGTTGATAAACACCATTTATCCATCTCTAACACTAAAGCACTAGATTGAACTTGATGGCGGTTAGGAACTACAGCTAAAGAACCGAAATCACTAACATAAATATCAATTGCAGTATTAACGCGAGAGGCATCACCGTCAACATTACGTTGTGCAGGACCACTCGCGCCACCACCAACAAAGCTAGACATAGCCTGCTTATTGAATGAGCCTAACATAATCATGTCAGGGTTGCCGCCTTCGTCCCAACAAGAAGCTAGTACGGTTTTCAAGTCAGCCTCGTCAAACGCTGTCAATGTACCTGCTGTACGCGCATCAGTACCGTCACCAGTTGCCGCTGAACCAGTAGCACCTACAACCGTATTAGTTGCAATCCATGATTCAATACCAGCCAACTCACGCGCCAATACTTCAGAGCCTGCAACTTTAGCTTTGTTAGCTAATAGCGCAACCTCTTGATCACGCTTAAGCTCTTTAGCCATTTTCATGACTTGGTAATCCATCTCATCACCACGACCAGCACTATCAATCTGGCGCTGTGTACGTGAAACTTGAGGAACCTTTGAACTGATTTGCGTGTAGTTACCTAAGCGCGTAGTCGGAGATGAGACAGTAGTTGCAGCGTCTGCGCCCTCAATTACAGCGTTGTTAGCAGCAGTAGCTAACGAGTCAGTTTGCCACTCGTGATTGGTTGCTGTTGCTGAGTTTTTAGAAATACCAGATACAAAAGGTGTTTCCATTGGGCTGATATCATAAATCATATCAGATAAATCTTCACGGTTACCAACCGCGTCGTAGGTTGAAAATACGTCAGCCATGATAAGGCTCCTTTATTTAAGTTGTCGTTTAAGTTGTCTTAGTTTTACAAAATCTTCTTCGCGCCCTGTAGCCCTAACCTTTTTCTCTAGTGCTGCAATATCGGATGCAATATGTGATTTCGCTTGTGCTTTTGGTCTTGTGCTTACCGGGGCTTTTCGTACCTTCTTCTCAATAGCTGCATTGCTTTTGCTAACTGCTTGGTACCTTGCAGCATCTAGCATAACTTCATAATGCTTAGCCTCGAAGCTTGATAATTCAGCCTGACCAATACCGCGACTTTCTGCGTACTTAGTCATTAAATTAGTATCATCAATAAACTTCTGCGATTGCTTGCCGTTATCCATCCATTCAGGATGAGAGGCAAATAAATCAGCGCTAACTTTAGCCATGTCTACATTGTTAGATGGTAACTCTGCTTTAGACTCTGCCAACAGCTTTTTACGGTTACTCATCTTTTCAGTGTGTTCGATATACTTTTCCGGTTCGTACTCTCGCCATTCTGCCAAAGTTTCAGCGCTCGGTGTTTCTTCGTCAATAATAACACTTAATTGTGCTAATTTGTCATTGAGTTCAGATTGCTTTGCGTTAAACTCTTCTTGTTGAGCATCGAAAGACTTGCGGCTTTCTGATAACTCTTGCGTCTTGCGAGTATAGTCAGCTTGCATTAGTCCGTTAGCTTTCCACTCTTTAAGTTGGTCCGAGCTTACTTCTTCACCGTCAATATCATAGTAAAAAAGGTCTGTTTCCTCATCTTGAGCTTTTGCTTTTGTAACTTCTTCTGCTGTCTCTTCAATCTCCGCTGTAACTTCTTCATTAGCTTGCGCCTCTGTTTCTACTACTTCTTCAATTGGTGTATCTTCCGACACGTTAACGACTTCCGTATTTTCTGGTTGCTCACTAGGTGAGTCCGTATTTTTAGAAGCTATTCGAGATTTTATAGCGTCCCCTTCGCTTATTGCTGGTTGAAATTGAAACATGTATGTCAGTCCTTAATGGTTGTTGACGTTAAATTATTCTTACTGCTGCTTTTGCTTTTTCTAATAAACTTAATGTTTCTTGTGCTTTCTTGCCTTGCCTAACTACGCTTTCAAATTTACCTTGAAACTGTTTTAATAACTGCATTCTTTGCCATAACTCATGGCGCTCTTTATCGTCTGCCAGCTTTGTGTCATTGAACTGTTCGAACATTGCCGCCTGCATTGCTGTGATAGCCTCAATGTACAGAGGGTTAGCCAATAACTCTTCTGCTCTATGCGCCCGACTAATATCTGAAATAGCTTCGTTTGTTTCTTGCTGTGGCGATTTAGGCATTCGGTATGCCTCCTTGTAAGTCAGTACTGTTACTTAATTCCATATCGGTTATTTTAAGTGCTGTATCTTCTTGTTGCTTAACGGTCTTTTGTGTTGACTCTATATTAAATTGACGTTTATCTTCTTCAAGTTTTGCGGCCTCTAATGCTAACTTGCCTTGAGCAATAGCTATATCGCCTTCACGTTTAACCATCTCAGCTTCAGCTAACGGATTGTCTGCTGCTTGCTGTAGCATTTGCATTTGTTCTTGCATCTGTAAAACCATTTGGTTTAACTGTTCATTTTGCGCTTTAAGTAAATCGTCTGGCTCTTCAGGGTTATTAAATAAGCCCTCGCTTTGATTGATGCCAATACCATCCATTAAACCTGTAAGGTTTTTATAAATACCTACTTCATCAGTAAGCGCTGAACCCGTAGCCTTTAACTGCTGTTGTATCTGGTAAATACCCTGCCTAGCTGCTACTAATTTTTCATTGTCGCCAGCACCTAAGCCCACGTTACTTTCTACATGATGATTGTATTTCCATGATTTAGGGTTAACCGTTAAAGCCTTACCTAACACACGAAACTCTGTTGCTGTATCTTGATAACGCGATACCAACCAAGCAATACCTTCATATAGTTTACGAAAGCCTGTCTCTGCATAGTTGCGCGCTATTAATTCAATCTTAGCTGTGCCAGCCTCTTGTACACCGTTAAAGCGTGTGGCGGTTTCATCTTGTATTGTGTCAGGGTTTAAATTCTGACTAGCCATTAATGTTCCGCTTGTTTGCGCTCTTGCTTGGTCTACATATTGAATAACTTGTAGTGTACGGTCGCCAATATAAGGAATAACCAAAGGAGCTACAGCTTGAGCAGGCAATACATTTGAATCTTCATCTAAACGTACAATACCGTTTGTGCGTACCGTTAACATATCATCTAAATCAACATCGCCATGAACAACATTACGCGGGTTGTTTACCATGTAAATATTGTCATTCATACCGCGAACTAAAGCGGTCTTTTGTAACTGTGTTTGGTATGTAATCTCTGCACGGCTACGTCCAATAGCTTTATGAGGCATTAATATTGCTGATAAAGAAGCGTAAGGAACATGGTTAAAGTATTCGTTGATAAGAACAACATTACCGCTGATCATTATGTGTCTACGCTCTGCAATGCCATCACCGTCAAAATCAATCTTAATGTATAAATCAGATATTTCTACATACTCACTAGCCCATTCAGAGATTGTGCTTTCTGTGATCTCTCCGCCTTGGTCTTGATTGCGTATAGATGCGATATTGGATTCTTGAGCAGCTTTATCGCTAACGGTTGGTAATTGGCTAATTAATTCTTTGCTGAATCCGTCAGCTAATAATTCAGAGCGCGTTTTTCTAACTCTGTCACCAACCATTTCAGCAGTCTCTAAACTCTCAGCGTTACGAGTAATCAAAAAGCTTTCAGGCGGAATATTAATTATACAAACTTTTTTCTTTTCAGTAGTGACACGGAATTTAATATCAAAGGTTTGTGATTCTTCTGATTCTTCTTGCTCCACCACATCGACTTTAACTTTATCAACTGTCGAGCCAACCAAACTATCTCTTATTGCTGACAACTCTTGAGAATCAACATCAGTGTATTCAACAACTTCAACGTCTTTTGTTTCTTCAACGAAATACTTTACCACGCCATTCTTTTGAATCTCTGCATCTTTAAGCCAGTTATGAATAATCTGAAATGATTCTGGTTGATTACGTACAATCCAGTTGACGTACTTTGTTTTCTCTTCAGCTTCAGCTATTTCAACTTCGTTATCTGTGCTTGGTTGGAATGTAATAATATCACCAGAGCCTAAAAACACTCTAGCTAATGAAGGCATATCAGACTCAACCACATCAGCAATATCTGTTGATACTACGCTTGATTGATTTGGGACTGCGGCAAAGTCTCCGGTCTTATCACCAAAGTAAGCCTCTAAATATTTAGTATTATCACGCATCAAATCACCACTGTAGATAGCAGCCTGTTGCTCTGCCTGACTAACTAGGTTTAGTAATTCATGTTCGGTCATCTTTGCCATTATTGAGCCTTGTATTTGTTTTGATTATTCTATCATTGTTTTACAGTAAATCATAATTAAGCATTTGACTAACACGATACATTGAACTACGATACACAAATAACTTAACCACGCGAGACAGTATGAACGAAGCAACAAGGCAATTAAGAAAAAAGGGTTACACTGTAAATGAGTTCTTATTGGTTATAAATAGAAAGCTTACTTGGTGGAATAC
>ERZ1046148.936-NODE-936-length-15933-cov-7.842298_pt1 | contig 15933 bp, 25 predicted proteins | sample MGYA00383090_ERZ1046148 | MGnify/ENA primary metagenome ERZ1046148 (study PRJEB29581, sample SAMEA5548360) | metagenome | biome: marine; feature: coastal; material: water | depth 25 m | study: Short-term variability in the microbial, nano- and picoplankton... | reverse complement strand
TCTATCGGTTAGGACTCCAGGTTTTCATCCTGGCAAGAGGGGTTCGATTCCCCTAGGTGTTACCAAACATAGGTAAATATTGATATGGAACATTCGGATTATATATTATCAAAAATTAACAAAGCGATGGTTTCAAACCATCCATTTCCACACTTTATAATACATGACTTTTTACCACAAGAATTGTATAATAAGTTAGTACAGGCTAATAACAACTTAGCAAATGATAACCTTCATGCTATTGAAAAAATTGAAATCCCTGAACAAGGGTTTGAAAAACCTACGGCTGAGAATGTACATAAAGCAGGAACAATAACTTACAATATGTATAAAGCAGATGACGTACATGCTGAAGTTGAATCGTTGTTGTCAGATGTAAAAGTTAAAGAACTAATACTTAACAAGTTTAATATTAAACAAGAAGCACATGGCGGCGCTGAACTTGTACGAGAAATTAATATAGACTTAAAGCCACATACAGATGATTGGCGAGAGTTTGTAGTTCATTTTCAATTATACTGTCCTATAGATGACAGCCATTCTAATTTAGGTGTAAAGATATTAGAAAAAAATGAAGATAGTTTTACAGAAGTAAAACAGATATCATATGTGCCTAATGTTGTTTGGTGTATTAAACCTGGAGACGACTCTTGGCACAAAGTAGAACCTATTAAAAACATGACTGAGTTTAATAGAGACTCAATTACTATGAGATACTTTGCTAGTTAGTAGCAGGCTTATCTTTTTTCTTTACTTGAGAACACATTTGCTTAACTTCAGCAAACTCTGGACCTAATTCTAAGTCCTTATATCTAGCACAAAGTTTCAACATTTCTAATTGTTGTTTTAATTGCTCATTTTTGAACATCAAAGTTTTGTATTCTTTAGTACAAGTTGATCCTAGAGGTATTCTTAATCTTACTCCTACTGTGGCTCTGTCATCATTGTATCCGTAATCTGATGATCCTGTGCCGTCATTTTCAGTTTTGTTGTATTCCATATATGGTTCTAGTGTAGCACTCTCACAATGCCCTCCCATACCATTCATATATTCATTGGCACCGTGTGCCGGCTTAATTAAAAATGCTATACATACGATTGCTAATATTAATGATCCTGTCCAAACATGTCTATTATCCATTAGTAACCCCCGTCGAGTTTTCTAGCAAGTTCTTTCATGTCATAAACTAGTTGTGAAACTTGGTCTTTCAAAGTATAGTAAGTTTGCTCCATAGCTCGCAATTCAGCCTGTGAGGCTAATTTATATGTTCCTTCTGTCAGTGTTCTTGTTTGGGCTTCGAGCGTAGCGATTATTTTAGCAAAGTTAGTCATCTCAATAAGCATTTCTTCTCTGCCTTGCTTATAAAGTTCATTAACACCTTTAACACGAATGTCTAATTTCTCTATCTCATTATCTAATGCTGTATGAATATTAGAGTCATTATTTGCTATCTCTTTAGTCATTAATTCAATAGCCATAGTATTTTGTTCTAATGTATTTTGTAGTTTAGTCACATATATCATACTTCCGTATAATGCGGCAACTAATGGAATTACTAATGTGATTCCACCTATAACTTGTGCTGTTTTCATAATCGTCTCCTCGTTATTATAATTATTTTCTTCCCATTCCTACAGCACTACCTGTAAGTATGGCACCAAATGCCAAGTGAAATAATCCACCACCCATTAAGGTGAACGGAGAATGTTGCCCTGTTAATTTTTTCATAAGTTCCATTTGTACCATAGGCTCACTAGTGGCATTTATAATATCCATAAACTGTGCTATGTCTGGTCGATTTAAACCATACCATACAGGCACAAATAAGAAGTCATAAAAGCAAATCAAAAGATAAAGTGACAATGCGGCCCATCGCCATGTCATTGTACTTTTTTCTAAATCATTTAAAGCCATTAGCAGACTGCTTCCTTACACATAGTTGCTTCAACGCCCCATATCATAAGTGCGACTAAAACTACTAGTCCTAGCCCTATCCAAATCCATTTATTATTAAACATAATAATCTCCTCGATGCTATTGCTATATTTATTCTATTTTATGTTTTCTACTTGGTCGCATAGTTTTAAATTCTTAGCCTCTTTGGCACTTAACCACACATCTTGAGGTGGTAATAAGAACTCTCTAATTTTCTTTTCTGTTAAGCCTGTACACTTTTTATAATGCTCAATCATACGTTCCGTTGTTAGTTCTAGTTCTTTTACACGAGCAAATAGTTCGTGTTCTTTGCCTTGACTTCCCCAACTGTATTGATGAGATAATATTGCTGTATTAGGAGTAAGTGTTCTACGTCCTTTTTTACCTGATATAAACAGTAGTAAACCGCAAGAAGCAATCATACCTAGTCCTATTGTCCTAACAGGTATTGCCGACGCTCTCATAACATCTACTAAAGCAAAGCAGGCATTCAAATCGCCGCCTCTGGAACAAATTCCTAAGGTTAATTCTTTTGCTTTATTAGTTTTTTTCATATTTTCAGCAAGAATCCAATCTATAACTGGACCCATTGATTCCATTGAAACATCTCCCATAAACATATACATACCGTTCATAAGCAATTCTATTTTAGGTGGTATCATATCTGCTGGTGTTATTACTTTCTTTTCACTCATTGACTATCTCCATTTGATTTTTGTGCTCCAGTAAACTTATTGTAAACATTTACTCTTACAGTTTGTTTAGATGTATCACCGCCTAATGGTGGTGGCTCTATTGCTACTCCTACAGGTACTCCCGCTCCTTGCTGGTCTTTAGCATCTTGTAACTTCTTTTCATTATTTTTACTATAGACAATTTTAAATGCTCTTGGTTCCCATGTAACTTCTTTATCAATTGCCCAAATATAAATCCATTCTTTGTTTACACCTACAAAATGTGTAAGATATAGTTGTTGTTCTGACCCTACTTCTTTAGTAGGGTAGCCTAACATATTTTCTATACTAGTTTTAACAGTCATAGATAAAACTAGTATAAAAGGTATTAGAACATAAGTCCATTTATTGACCTTGCCGTACCTTATAGCAACTAGTAAAGAAAAAGACATTAATACAAATATTGATACTGTTAAAAATACTTTAGTTGTTTCCATATCTAATATCATAATCTCGGTGTCCCGTCTGGTCTAGTTGTTCGAGTATCGTATGAGTTAGATGTCATACGTATGATGTTTGAAGCAGTATTATTAAAGCCTTCAAAGTTACCATCTTTATCTACAGTAAATCTTACAATACTTATTTCTTGCTTGGCTACTGTATACACTCCTTCTTTAGCATACACAATTCTAAAAGGATTAATCTTAATAACTTCAACAGTATACTCTACTGGTGATTGTCTCTTATCATTACTTAATCCTGTGCCTCCCTGAGCAGAAGGCAAAAACTCTCTGTTATAAACATGAATCATAACTTCGTATTCTCCTGCTATAGTTCCACGAAGTGTTGTTGTCTCTCTGTTTATTTTTAGTACAGTAGCATTACCATACTCATCTATTATAGTATCGTTTTTTCTACCTAAATCATCTTTTTCTAAATTCATAAGTCCGCCAGTTTTGTTTTTAAAACTAACAGTAACACCTTTAGGATCTCTTACCCAGAGGTCAATATCATCTCCTACTTCACTATCCCAACTAAGGACAATAATGTATTCTGCCTTCTTAATAATATCGGCATTCTTTGCCGGTGGTTGTATAAGAAGAAAAGCAATAATAAACATTGCTCCAAATCCTGCTAACAGTATCCAGAGCATATCTAAAAACGATGTCATGCCTTTGAATCTTTGTCTATTCATTTGAATCAAACTCGATGTTCATCAGTTGAACTTTTATTATTAAAGCACCAATCATACCACAAATGGTTGTGTACATGGCTGTTGAAAGACCTCTAGCCATATGCGATAATGCTTCTTTTAAACTATCTGGATTGCCAACATCAATGTCGCCAAAGATCATACTAAACAAGTATATCATTCCTGCTACTGTTCCTATTAAACCTAATGTCATCATAGACTCAGATAAGAACCAACCCATGTCAACAATCTTTGTTGTTGCTTTGTTGTAATGCCCGGTGTGTCTTTCACTAGTGTTTGTTCTCCAAGCCGCAACTCCTGTTAGGATAGTAGCAAGTACAAATACAGCATAAATTATTAAATGAATGCTAGTAACGTCTGCCTCATATATGTCACCAAATATACCAAATGTCCATAAAGGATATATACCACATAATGTCACAGTAGTAATTAACCACCATCGGGCTAATGTTTTCTTAATCATTTTATTTCTCCAATTCTGCCGTATCTAAGGCCTTATTGAATTCTCGGATACGTTTAATTACAGACAAAAAGTCTACGATGGTCGTCCATCGATCAATAAAGAATCCCATTGAACTTTCTACTCGTCCAAAAGCGTTAAGTACTTGAAATAAAACTCCAAGTGTAATAAGTTGGTCAAAGTATGCTGGTGCTAAAACAATTAGTGCTAAGTTACCTACACACAATCCAAATGCTGTTTGCCATACACCAAATCCCATATACCAATTAAACAGTCTATAGTAATTTCTCTTAACAGAGCTAAACATAGGAAATAAAACTTCTGTTGCTCTTGCTTTAAAATCATCTTCTGAAAAAACTAATTGCTTTCTAAATGTTGCTTCTACCTTTTGATTGTTGTATTCTAAACTAGGTAGTCTCCAGCCAAGTATAACAGATATAAAAGTACCTCCTAATGATACACCTAATGCTACCCATACAAGGAAGCCTGGAATAATCTCACCGTTCCATACAGGAAGTCCTTCTGATAAGTTCCAAAGTATAGGAAGGAAAGCAAACAATACTAATATAGAACTAAAGAATCCTGTAAACAATCCTTGGAGAGTTTTACCAAATATCATTAAGTCTTCTTGTATACGCTGACTGCCACCTTCAATTTTAGCATCACAACCTTCCCATCTATTCAGATAATAATGTGTATTTGCTTCTCGCCATTTGAAACAATATCGTTGTGTCTGCCAAGTAGCATACACGGCTATAGGAACGTAAAGGACAATAAGTTCTATAAATGACATCATAGTGCCTTCTTTTAGCATAACTAACTCTCGTATCCTTCCCCAATCCCATCCTAAGAATAATTCCCAGAATCTGTCCTCTTGGAGAGATTGAATAGAATCGTATATTTCTTTATTCCAAAGATTATAAAAAACTAGTAGTTGTACCGAATACCAAGAGATGACTAACAATAAGGTTAGCATTGCCCAAGCATAAAATCCGTTCTGTCTATCTAAGAAAAATGATTTTAACATTTTTAATTCTCCTTCTTATCAGGTATGCCAGTACCTACATAAACTGGCTGTTCAAAATTGAAATCCCAAAAATCTCTGTAGTGTGTAGCCATCAAACCTAATGCTGGTGTAACACCAAAGTCTCTAGGATGTAACCAATACATTGATGTAGATGGTACTTGTATAAACAAATATTTAATTTCATTATGTGTTACACCTAGTTGATCAAGCAACATCATTATGCCAGTGGCTGAACGATATGCCTGTGTTTCTATTGCTGTCTTGCTTATACCACCTTGTACTGCTTCTGGTGTTCTTGGGGCATGTATCCCGTACCAAACATCACCTATTAAATATCTGTAATCTCCACCCAAGAATATAAAAGCACATGACGAAGCACAAATAACTTTGCCATCCATAATAGCAGGTTGGTCATCGCTAAAGCCTACCAACCCTGGCTCATATAATGTCTTACCCTCATCATCTATTATAGGAGTATCACGTACAACTGTTACGACATTTCTTTGTTTAAGATGAGCCGCTAGGCATAAACCATCATAAAGAGATCCTCCTGGGCTTTCTAATATAACTGTAAACGGAGTTCCGTCGTTGGGTAGAAGTGGGACAATTTTTTCACAATCGTCTATAGCAATGCGACCAGTCATAGAATATAACTGTGCTGAAAGTTTCTTAAAATCTAAACCTTTTTCTTCTGCTAGTCCTCGGTCTTCTAAATAATCTGGATTCCATATCCACTCGGGGATACCCTCATTGGCTCTTGCCTGTTGTTGGTCTTCCCATTGCCAGTAATAGATATTACCGACTAATATTGCGCCTAGAATTACGGTCGCGAGTAAGAACCACTTTGTTTCTTGAAAAAATGACTTAAACATGATATAATATTCTCCACATATGTGTTGTAGCCAGTTTTTCTATTTGGGCTTAGATTAATGCTGTTGTTACCTCTATTAGGTTTCATACTAATATTTAGCGATAAAAATATGAGTAGATAACTGAGTTGTTAATGAAATAAATGAAAAAAGACGTGTTTTTGGTTGACTTTTGACCTAAACTAGTGTATACTATTACTATAGTTAACAATAAGGACAATCCATTGAAGAAAACAATATTAACAGACGTAGATGGGGTATTACTGAATTGGGAGTACGCCTTTGATATTTGGATGGCCGAACAAGGATTCAAAAAGCAAGAAGGTGAAGAATTTGTATATGGAATGCATATCCGTTACGGTATTGAAAAGTCCCAAGCAAAAAAACTCATTAAGACATTTAACGAAAGTGCTGTAATGGGGTTCCTACCTCCTTTAAGAGATGCTGTTCAATGGGTAACAAAACTAGCAGACGAAGGATGGACATTCCATGTTATCACTAGTATGACTACACAATATCATGCTAAGAAACTTCGAATACAAAATTTGAATAAACTATTTGGTGAAGGTGTGTTTACTGAAGTTACTTGTTTAGGCACAGGTGCTGATAAAGATGAAGCATTATCTGTATACAAGAATAGTAAAATGTGGTGGATTGAAGACAAAGTAGAAAATGCTGTAGCAGGAGCAAATGCTGGACTAAAACCAATTGTAATGGAACATGGTTTTAACATGGATACCAATCATGGTTATCATGTAGCAAAGAACTGGGAAGACATTTACCAAATTGTAACGTCATAAAAAAAGAGCAGATAAAAATCTGCTCTTTTCCATTTAACGTCTTTTGATATTATTGATTACCCAACAGTTACTTCTGCAGGCGAAGGAGTAAAAATTCCTAGTTGCCATAACACTACTGCTACAACAAGTACGATTCCTCCCCATATCCATTTATTTTTCATCATTTCAATTTTCTCCTTTATAGAGTAAATCTGAGTCGATAGATCGATACCAACTCATAGTGAACGATTTGTTCTCTAATAACATATACGTTTATTTGCCTTTGGCGTTGTATAAGTTATATAAAATCCACACAGCAACCAAACCAAGTAAACCTTGCTCTGAGAAACCTGCTAGAATTGACTGTACATTACCTATTACAGAAATGTTTGGCCAGAACGGAATGTTTTGTCCGCTAAAAAGAACTTCAAGCACAATGCCCAAAGCGATTAGGCTTACGCCCGTATCGGCTAGAGACGATGCCCAACCTTTTATTTTTGTCATAATGTCCATATTGGATCTCCTTTATTTTCACTGATTAAGTTAATCAGCGTATTATTTACTACCAGGCCAATCCATAGTTATAACATCTGAAATGGTTTTTGGCGTCAAAAACCGTGTATTTGAATCGTAGGTTTTCCAGAGAAAACAGTTATCCACAGGTTATATGGGTAGTTTTCTCTGGAAGTCTTCTAAATTTTAATTGTCACCATATAATGATAATACCTCCGCTACAGCCGGATGTCTTTCAATATCTTTGTTAGTGAACCGGCAAGTTCTGATAAATTTCATCTCTTTACCATTTGTAATAGTATCGAAATTCAATAAACCATTTTGTTGATTGTTTCTATCTGCCTGCTTGACGTCGCCAGTCACTACAATTTTAGATCCTTCTCCTAAGCGGGTAAGTAACATCTTTATCTGACTTGGGGTGGCATTTTGCATTTCATCTGCTATGATCCACGATTTTTTAAAAGTTCTTCCTCGCATGAATGCTAGTGGACTGATCTCCAAAATTTCTTCATCTAACATCCTCGTTATTTCTTTTGTATTGTAGTATTCTTTTAACACATCAAAGAGGGGCCTTGTCCAGGGTTCCATCTTGGCATTTAAATCACCAGGTAAGAATCCGTGACGCTCATCGTCAACACCTACTGCTGGTCTAGTTAAAACTATCTTTTCTACTTGTCCCGTTCGGTAGGCTCTAATAGCCGCTAACATGGCCAAGTACGTTTTTCCTGTACCTGCTGGTCCGCTAGTTACAGCAATAGGGCAATCCTCATCAGTTAAGATGTCGATATAATGCTCCTGTGCTAGTGATCTAGGGATCATTTGTGGGGGTTTCTGACGTATGTTGTCAAAATGTAAAGTATTGTCAGCATAAGCAAGATTATGGTTATGCTTTTGTCGTTTATTTTTCTTTGACATAGTGCCTCCTATAAAACAATGTCTTAGTGGCAAAATATCCTATTCAGTCTCGAAGTGGATATCGGTAAACCACTATAAGTATTTAAGATAGTAGTGTCAAAAGCCATAACTTATATAATATTATTGATTTTAGACATAAATACAGTGAGCAACATTCATACGGAATAAAAAATGAAAGCATTGGAAATAGCAGAAACACTAAAGAGTTTATACAGCTCAGATAGTTTTACAGAAACACTGATTGATTTTGAACGAGTACTAGATGCTGTTCATCTTTACAGTTATAAGAATTGGACGGATGGAGAATTAGTTCTAGGACCAGTTACTGAACGCCATTGGGTTACTGCCTCATTTATGTGGCCTGAAAAGCAAATGCCAGACCCAGATGGTGCTAGACGTCTTTTAGACTACGGTGCTAATATTAAATTTAGAAAAGATGTTTTAGAAACTCCAGCAGACTTATCACCAGATGATGCTGAAAGAATGGAGCAAATGGAGCCTGGTACTAGGTATCCTAAAATGGTTTCAGAGAAAGTATGGATAGTAGAAATTACAATGCCTAGGCAATTAATGTCAGAAATATACAGAGGTAGTATTGAGATTGAAGGCGATACTTACGATATGGACGATGTACAATCACAACAAGAAACTGGACTAGAAGATACAGATACTATTGCTCCAGAATCAACACCGGAGTTAGATTTATAATGGGACTTAAACACGGCGACCTTAGAATGACAATTAGCGATCATATTGAAGTAGATCGTTACAAAGCAAAGATGGGCACAGACGAAGATGTTTGTGTTGTTAACTTTCATGTAGAAACTAGAGAAGCAGGACAAGATTTAGTTAACTTCTTAGAATCAGGTTATGAATGGATATTAGATGCCGCTGTTTCCCCAGGTACTAACAGACACGGAAAGTATATGGTGTTTGTTGAGATGGAAAGAAATGCCGACATTAGAGATAACGTAGGTTATATGCTTAGAGAAGTAAGCAAGGTTGCTGAATTAGAAGAATGGAAAATGAGATACAGTAAAAGTTCTATAAGCAAGGATGTTACAGAAGAGACACTAAGCGAAATACCTAACTCTTCTGAGTCTTACAATGGTTTTTTAACCGATTCTAAACTAATAGACAATATCAAGAAAGCCATTAATATATAATTGCTTTCACTAAGTATGTATAGCATACGAAAGGAACTATCAAGATGAGTTTTAAATTTGATTTCACAAAAGACAAATTATCAAATATCTTAACTAAAAATAAAGAAGTGTCTGAATGGCACAAACTAATGAACGACATGCTACCAAAGTATGACATTGATACTAAAAGTAGGGTAGCAGGATTCTTAGCACAATGCGGACACGAAAGTTTAGAATTTACAGTACTAAAAGAAAACTTAAACTATAGTGCTGATGCTCTAAATAGAGTATTTCCAAAATACTTTAAACGTGCTGGAAGAGATGCTGAAGCATATCATAGACAGCCAGAAAAGATTGCTAACGTTATCTATGCTAACAGGATGGACAACGGAGACACAGCATCAGGCGATGGATATAGATTCCGTGGACGTGGTGTAATACAATTAACTGGCAGAAGTAACTACACTAGATTTGGTAAAAGTATTGACAAGTCACCAGAAGAAGTTGTAGAATACTTAGGAACTAAACAAGGTGCTTTAGAAAGTGCTTGTTGGTTTTGGAGTACAAATGGATTAAATAAGTATGCTGATGCTCAAGATGTAGTTGGCATGACAAAAAGAATTAACGGTGGTACAATAGGACTTGAAGATCGTAAGCATCATTATAGTCATGCTTTAGAAGTATTTGGCGAACACTACAAGCCATCAGAAGTAAAGTCTTATAGCACAGTTAGAAAAGGTTCGAAAGGACAAACGGTTATTGAAGTACAAAGGGCATTAAATATTTTACCAGCAGATGGTGACTTTGGTCCTGGTACAGAGCGTGTTGTTAAGCAATGGCAAAGTAAAAATGGTTTAACAGCAGATGGCATAATGGGGCCAAAATCGTTAGGAAAATTATTAGGATAAAATTATGGGTCTTAAGTTATCTTTAATTATGTTTGTATTAATGTGTGCTATGGGCGGAGGTGCTTATTGGTATTACAATGATACACAAGAGAGAATGGCTATATTAGTTGCCAATGAAGCAAAGGCAACGTTTGCGGCTAAAGAAGCAGAAGCGGCCAAAGTAGTACTACAAGAATCTTATAAAAAAATTGCGGCTGAAAACGAGAAGCTCAATGTCAAATTTCAGGAAGCAGAAAATAGAAGTAAAAGATTACAAAATAAATTAAGCAGACATGATATTGGTGTATTGGGAGTTGCTAAACCAGGACTAACTGAAAATGTTTTAAATGGTGGTTCAAACAATGCTCTAAGATGTGCTGAAATAATTAGTGGTGCTCCATTACTTGAATCAGAGATACAAGCAACAAAGCCTAGTGAAATCAATTCGGAATGCTATGAGTTAGCAAATCCTAACTTTGATCCTAGTATTCAATCAGAAGCATGGAAAAAGAAAAACTTATGAAAAAGTTATTAGTATTATCAATTATTGCTACGGTATTTTTAGCAGGATGTAGTAGTTCTGTAAAGGAATTAAACGTAACAACTAAACCAATAGAAAAACCAGTTTTAGTTTTACCTACTGCTGACACACTAAACTTAAAAGAAGTTGAGTGGTTTGTTATTAATGAAGAAAATGTAGAGGAAGTTTGGCAACGTATATCAGACGACAAAAAAGATATAGTCCTGTTTGGATTAACTGATGACGGATACGAAAAACTATCTCTAAACATGTCTGACATAATGACATTAATACAACAGCAACAAGCAATCATAGGTGCTTATAAAAACTACTATGAAACTGCCGAAGAGGCAATAGACAACAAAAACGAAGAAGATAAAGTCAAACAAGAAGAAGAATCTAACAAGAAATTCTGGGAACTTAACTAACTTCATAATAGATAAATACTTCTATAACAAGGAGTAAGTCAATTATGTGGGAAATAATCGAAAGAATGGCAAGCGATCGCTTGTGGATTTATACAGCATTAGTTGGTTCTTTATTTGGACTAGCGTTTTCAACTTACTTCAAAGGTACACGAATTGGCCTTTGGATGTATGGATATTTTGACAGGATAGCAGACTATCTTGTAGAGCGTTGGGGTTGGACATGGTTACAGCAACCTGAAGATGCTTGGCGTAAAAAGTACCCACATGTTACAAAGAAAATAGACGAACTTGAAAAACGTCTTAAGAAATTAGAGGGTAAAAAATAATGTCTGATGAAGAACAACTAGAAGTTAAGGTTGCAGAACCTAAACAAAAAATTACAGTAGATTTAGAAGTAGACACAAGTATAAAAGACTTAGGTGTTAACCCATACGCAAAATTAATACATATGGCAAGAGCCGTTGATGCTTGGAGAATCTTTCCAAGATTATTCTTAACTGTTTACATTGTATTATTATACAAATGTGTAATTTGGTATATGAACTTACCTAGTCCTACTATGGAACAGTCAGGTTTAATTAGTATCGTAGTTGGTGCTGGTGCGGCATGGTTTGGTCTTTATACTGGTACATCTAAAAGTAAAAAATAACACTTGACAGCCGTTGAGTTATCAGTTATAATATACACATGAACCAAGATCCTTATACAGTTCTGGGTGTATCTCCCGATTCAGACGAAGTAGCAGTAAAGAAAGCCTACAAGAAATTGGCTATGAAGCATCACCCTGACAGAGAAGGTGGTAGCGAAGCCAAGATGAAAGAAATCACAGAAGCATATAACAGAATTAAAAAAGGCGACACTGGTCAAAATCCTTTTGGCGATGGAAACTTTCAATGGAGTGGCAGTGGCATGTCACAAGAGGACCTACATGATATACTATCTGGCTTTGGTAACTTTGGAGATATATTCGGCCAAAGAGGCGGCCCACATCCTGACGTAAAATATCGTAATACTAGTAGAAAAGGCAGAGACGTAGCAATGAACTTGCCTATAACATTCCATCAAATGTGGCACGGACACGAACATCTAATACAGGTAAACGGTAATACATTAAGTGTAAAAACACCGCCGTTTGTTAAAAACGGAACAAAGATACGTTATACAGGACACGGATTGCCACCTAGACAAATGGGTACTCCGGGTGATTTAATAATCACAGTATCGATACAAAGAGATAATAAGTACAGTATAGAGGGAGGCAATCTTGTTGCTGAACACGAAATAAGTGTATGGGACGCTATGACGGGAAGTGTTACAGAGTATACACATATTGACGACAGGGTATTAAAGATATCAATCAAAGAAGGAACTCAACATAATCAAGTACAACGTATACCCGGTTACGGATTAGATGGTAGTGACTTGTTTATTAGGCTACATATTAATATACCTAAAAACTTGACAGAAGAACAAAAGAATGCTATAATTAAATGGAATACTAAATGAGATTAGACCCAAAATATTTACACAAAGTAGGAAACAAACTTACTTGGGACGACAAAGAAGCAAGTAAAAAATTATACCAAAAATATAGTTTAGAACTTGTTAGTCTCATGTTTGAAGAAAGCGGTATGGGATTAGCGGCTAACCAATGTGGTCTTAATGTACAAATGTTTGTAATGAAGAGGGCAGATAAAAGTATACTTACTTGTATTAACCCTGAACTAATACACACAGATGGTCCATGGGAACAACCTAATATGGTCAAAGACATTGAAGGTTGTTTAAGTTTTAAAGGTGAGCAAATGGAAATAGAAAGACCTAATAATTGTAGTGTTAGATATCAAGACTACGCAGGCACATGGTTCACAGCAGACTTTGAAGGTTTAGAAGCAAGATGTTGGTTACACGAATACGACCATTGTCAAGGAATTACAATGGATCAAAGATTTAATAATGAAGTACAATACAGTTAGGAATATAATATGGCAGGAATAAAGCACAACCCGGAAATGGATTTAATATTAACTAAAGCATATGAATTTGCCGCTAAGTTAAAACACAAGTACGTTACTATCGAGCACTTAACATTAGCATTGGTTAACTATAAAAACTTTAAAATAATGTTAGAAGAGTACGGTTGTGATCAAGAAAAATTAGCACTTGAAATTAAAGCATATGTAGAAACATTACCTATAACAACAGACGGCCATATAGATCCTCAAAAAACACAAGGACTAGATAGAGTATGTAACAGAGCATTTACTCAAGTATTGTTTAGCGGTAGACAGCATTTACAAACAATAGATTTATTCCAAAGCATTATGGCTGAAGAACGTAGCCACTCTTATTACTTCTTTATGAAGTTTGGTGTAGCAAAACACAGCCTAACTGAGTTCTTCAATATGAATTACACAGGTGAAAACGAAGAAGAAATGCATTTACAAATGGCTAAAGAAACTATGGACGAGTTTACAGTTGATCTAAACGAACAGGCACAAAACAATAAGATTGATCCTGTTATAGGTAGAGAAACAGAGATAGAAGAAATGTGCCAAGTACTTGCTAAACGTAACAAATCAAATGTACTATTAATAGGCGAACCTGGAGTAGGTAAGACTGCTATTGCTGAAGGGTTAGCCGCAAGAATTAACGAAGGCAAAGTGCCTGAATACTTAAAAAATTCTAGAATATTTAATCTCGACGTTGGTGGCTTAATTGCCGGAACAAAATACAGAGGTGAATTTGAAGAAAGATTAAAAGAAATTATATCCGCGGCAAAGAAACTGCCGGGTACTATAATCTTCATAGATGAAGCACATCAAATGAAGGGTGCCGGCGCCGGGGGAAACAGTGGACCAGATTTCATGCAAATGCTCAAACCAGCATTGGCTAAAGGAGATGTGAAAGTAATCGCATCTACTACATGGGAAGACTATACGTCTAGTTTTGAAAAAGACAGGGCGTTTATGAGAAGATTTTATAGACTAACAGTTGAAGAGCCCACACCAGAAGTAGCGAAAGATATACTTACTGGTCTTAACAAATATTTTATGGACTTTCATAAAGCAAAGATATTTCCAGAGGCTATTGAAGCCGCTGTTGACCTTAGCGTCAGACACCAATCAGATAGAAAGTTGCCAGATAAGGCTATTGATTTAATTGATAGTGCTTGTGCTAGGCAACGTTTCTTAGGACACAAGAACTTTAAGATTCGTAAGCACAATATTATTGAAGAACTTTCTAAAGCAACAAGAATCCCTATTGAACATTTAAACTCTGAGGAGACTAAAAGTTTAGCAAAAATAGATGATCATATTAAAACTAAACTATATGGACAAGATCAAGTAATTGATACTGTAGTTAATAAAATTATGGTAAGCAAAGCAGGTCTTAAGAGTATCAATAAGCCTATAGGAACATTTTTATTACTAGGCCCAACTGGCTCTGGTAAGACAGAATTTGCTAAACTATTAGCAGAACATTCACAAGCAAAACTATTACGTTTTGATATGAGTGAATACCAAGAGAAGCATACAGTCGCTAGACTAATTGGTGCTCCTCCGGGTTATGTAGGATACGAAGATGGTAACTTAGGTGGCGGAATGCTAGTAAGTGAAATTGAAAAGAATCCTCACTCTATTATATTGTTTGATGAAATAGAAAAAGCACACCCTGATGTTAGTAACGTATTGTTACAACTAATGGACGAAGGATTTATTACTAGCACAAATGGTAAGAAAGCAGATGCTAGAAATACAGTTATCTTAATGACATCTAACTTAGGTGCTATGGATAACGAAATGAATAACATTGGCTTTAGCAATGAACTCGAGAAAACAGGCGAAGAAGATAAAGCAGTTAAGAACTTCTTTAAACCTGAATTTAGAAATAGACTAGATGGAATATGTAAATTTAAACATCTATCAACTGACGTAGTAAGAAAAATTGTTGGCAAGTTTAAAGAAGAAATTAATGATTTACTTTCTGAAAAAGGTTTAAAAATAGAGTTTATGGAGAAGGCCGTGGCACAATTAGCCGAGCTCGGATATGATAAGAAAATGGGTGCTAGACCATTAGGCAGAGTAATTGAGGATAAAGTTAAGATTCCTTTATCTAAAAAGATCTTGTTTGAAAAAGTACCTGAAGGCTCTCTAATTATAATTGATTATGTAGATAATCAATTTACAATTACTATCAATAAAGGAGAGTTAGATCACAATGAAGAGCTACAAGCCGAATCTACTCCAAAAGTCGACAAATCCGGTCTTATCGTATTGGATCAATTTAAACCCCAAACTTAATAGATTCTTATCTAGAATTAGAATAGCAGATAGTAGATTTTATAGTAAGTTTCAAATCCGTATAAGGTTCTATCCTGTTTACTATTGGCGTTACTTTTATGCTAGGCGATCAGAGTTTAGCGGTAAAAACAACATGTCATATAAGCATTGGGTTACAGGATTGTTACCAGATGATCGTAGTTTATTAAAGCAGTTTTGTGAAAGGCCTTGGAGTAGAATGTCACCAAACGGCAAAAAGTCTATATGGAACAAAGAATACGAAA
>ERZ1046148.929-NODE-929-length-15993-cov-7.195319_pt1 | contig 15993 bp, 7 predicted proteins | sample MGYA00383090_ERZ1046148 | MGnify/ENA primary metagenome ERZ1046148 (study PRJEB29581, sample SAMEA5548360) | metagenome | biome: marine; feature: coastal; material: water | depth 25 m | study: Short-term variability in the microbial, nano- and picoplankton dynamics... | reverse complement strand
GATGTTGATGAGGCTAGAGCCTTGGCAGCCCTAGGCCCAACATTCATCGCAGTAGAACCGCCTGAACTCATAGGTGGAGATATTTCAGTAACCAGTGCAGACCCTGCGATTGTGAAAGATACTGTCGCCGCTGTCAAAGAAGTAAATCCGGATGTACGTATTCTCTGCGGAGCAGGGGTCAAAAACGGTGCTGATGTGACTGCAGCAATTGCTTTGGGTGCAGAAGGTGTTCTACTTGCAAGTGGAGTGACGAAAGCCGAGGATGTCAGAGCCGTACTCGAAGACCTAGTTAGCGGCTTATGAGGTTCGACAACGAGCCATCTCGATAACCGACTGCTCGATTTTAGCGCGTTCTAAGTCCTCTCCGCCAGGACATGAATCAACATGTCCACATCCGCGACAAACTGCTTTTGAAGTGGCAAGAGGCATCATTGAAAGGTCGGTTAAAGGACCTAGACGCAGATATAGTTCGTCCATTGCTTCCAAATCATACTCAATCATTGTCATCGCCAAATCTACTTCTTCACTACTTGGTTGGAACGATGTCCGATGCCACCTACCTCGATGCCAATCGATAATTTCGATTACTATCTTGTTGGTTTCAGTTGTACTCTCTGCCAACTCCTCTGCAGACCACGCGACCATTGAACTGTGTTCCATTCGAGTATTTTCAGACATATCTCTACTACCTTGCATGACAAATCTTAGCATGAATCGAACCCTACCAATGCGCCAAATTAGATCTGGAGCAATATAGAGGTCTTTTCCTTGATGACGTACCGAATTAAGACGCCCTACGAGTTCCCATTCGGTTATGTTCCCGCGGATAATTGAATGCAACGGCTCCATCAACATTAAGCGTCGGAATCGATGACTAGCTACTGCAACTAAGTCATCGATTTTTGCACGCTCTTGATTGGCCCGTAATTCACTATTACTGCCAATTCTTTTTTCCACTAATTGTAAAGCATCGTCTTGTTCATCAAACATTTCTTTAATTTTCTCACGCATCTTAACCTCAATATCACTATCATTCCATTTAATTCCAATTAAGCATGCTTCAAGTCTTTCAATAATCAAAGAACGCAATGATCTGAGCATCAAATCCCAAGGAGAGCGCCAATCGGAAACCATGGATAACATGCGACCTGCATTACCAGAACGACCTCTGCGATGCCCATAGCGCAATGCCCATGCGCGCGGGCATCTTTCCATCAACGACCTTCTGCTACTAGACCATACTCTTGGTCTATTACGCCTGACTACATCTCTAATACTCATAAGATGGTGAAATATACTCTAACACTTCAATAGTTTCGATAATCAAACGATTTGATAATTACTTTACATTAGATAGAGGTATATTCCCACTGCCACAAATGGACCATAAAGTAAGATTGGCCAGAGAATCTTCCACCACCAACGTTTCTTGAGTTGCTCATCAAGTCCATCGATGACCTCGCCCAATGAATCGGTTATATCCAGCACAAATACTTCTGACATCCCATTAGCAATCAAATTAACCGCTAAATGAAGTTTTACGGTTCCATATTGGATGTGCCATTTTTCTCGCCTTTAGAATTAGAGCACACTATTCGTGTCACTGATTTCATAAACTTCAAACTTAAGGTCACCTCATGTCAGAACCACTTCCTGATTTTGGCAATATCCATTTTTCAGGGAAATTACGACCTTCACAAGAAGCTGCAAGTAAGATTATTCAGCCCCAATTAAGCAACGATGAAACCCGACTACATATTGTGGCACCTCCCGGGTCAGGGAAGACAATTCTTGGGCTATATGTATGGGCTGATTTGGTAAAGAAGCCAGCACTTGTTCTATCGCCAAATTCAGCGATTCAAGCGCAGTGGGCCGCTAGAACTTCACTATTTGATTTAGATGGAAAGGAGGATTATATCAGCACTGATCCCAAAAACCCTGGATTACTCACATCCCTCACCTATCAATCGATTACAGCACCTAGTAAGGGAGGTGAAGATATTGAAAAGCAAGCACTAATGGTTTGGTCTGAAAAACTGATTAGCGAGGGTGAGGCTCATGATTATGAATCTTGTATAGCATGGCAACTTGACCTCAAAGAAAGGAACCCTGACTATTACCAAGCAAGGTTGGGAACCTATCGTAAGAAAGTTCGTGACGTAATTGCAAAGGAAGGAAATGCACTCTCGATACTAGGTGAAAGCGCTAAGCAAAATCTCGACAGATTGAAAGGAATTGGAATCGGCTTAATCATTCTCGATGAATGCCACCATCTAATGCATCACTGGGGCAGAATTCTAAGCGAAGTAAAAGAATTATTTGGAAACCCAATTGTCCTAGGATTAACGGCTACTCCGCCTGTACCCGAGGATTTTGATGATGATGATGCTAATCGCTATGACGAGTTTTTCGGACCAGTAGATTACGAAGTTCCGGTTCCAGCACTAGTTCGAGAAACAAATTTAGCACCATATCAGGATTTGTGCTACTTTGTCAGACCTGATGCAAAGGAGTTACAATATATCGCAGGGGTTGATTCTGAGTTTGAAGATTTGCTGATTGAATTACGTCGAAAGGATGATTCAAGAGGTTCAAACCGAGTGTTAGACCTAGATAGTTGGGTATTCCAGTCGTTGAACGAAAGAAAATCACCTGGTGGAAAAACCATGGATTGGAAAGAATTCCACCGGAAAAATACAGCGTTCGCAGATGATGCAAGACGTTTTTTACAATCTAACAAAAATCGATTACCTTCGGATGTCCCAGATATCTCAATGGATTCTAATGATGAGTCATGGACTAGAATAAGTATGCTTAGAACTGTATTAGATAGATATGTCAGACATGGTTTGAGACGTTCTAAAGATCCTGAAGACCATGAAATATCAGATTCAGTAGTATCTCGCTTGCGGCTACTAGGAATTCAAATTACTGAAACCGGTTCAAGACCATGTGCATCGCCAGTAGGCCGGGTAATGGCATATTCATCTTCCAAAATATCTGCATTGAATCAAATCTTTTCTTCTGAGATAAATGCACTAGGAGATAAAATGCGAGCTGTAATTGTTACTGACTTCGAAAAGACATCTGCAACTACTTTAGTCGATGGTATTCTAGATGATGAAGCAGGAGGTGCAATCGCTGTATTTCGAGCCATGGTATCTCATCCAGAAGGCGATTCACTTGACCCTGTTCTAATGACTGGAAGTACTGTATTAGTTGATGATGATTTGTTTGAACGTTTCATTTCACGGGCAAAAACTTGGATTTTGGAAAAAGAATTAGACATAAAACTGGAAGACAACATACATCACGGATTTCATGAAATCCACGGTAGAGGAAAAGACTGGGCCCCCCGCTATTATTCATTAATGATAACCGAGTTTTTCCAAGAGGGATTGACAAAGTGTTTGATAGGAACGCGAGGGCTACTGGGTGAAGGTTGGGATGCATCCAGAATTAATGTGTTAGTGGATATGACTACTGTCACTACAAGCATGAGCATCAATCAATTGCGAGGACGTTCTATTCGGCTAGATTCAACATGGGACGATAAAGTTGCCAACAATTGGGATATTGTTTGTTTAGCCGAAGAATTTACCAAAGGATTTGATGATTATGACAGATTCAAAAGAAAGCACAAACAATTGTATGGGGTTTGTGATGATGGAACTATCGAGAAAGGAGTGGGCCATGTTCATGCTGCATTTAACGACGCTAAGCCAGAAGGAGTTAACGAAGGAATGGCTTTGTTTAACGAAGAGATGCTGAAAAGGGCCTCAAATAGATCGCATGTAAGGAATCTTTGGGGTATTGGATTACCATTTGATGTCAAATCCAGTTCTGCTGTAGAAGCTAAAATGGGCACTGGTTTCAGTGGAGGATTCAAATTTGGAGTAAATAAAAAACCATGGACAGATGAATCATTAATGCTTGAGATTTCAAAAGTAATTATTGATACTCTTAGAGAACTAGGAGAAATCGATAGAGATTGCAAGGTTGCTGGTGGTAATAGAGGAGGGGGATGGCTCAGGTATCATCTCGAGCATGCAACAGAGGATGATGCTGCAATATTTACCAAAAGTCTTGAAGAAATACTTGGTCCATTAGATAACCCAAGATACATCATCAGTAGACCTGCGATGCATATGCGAGATACGTGGCTATCCAAATTATTACCAGAAGTTGTCGGTAAATTTTTGAAAAAGTCTGTAAGAAGTGTGCAGATGTATCATATGATTCCATCGATTACTGCTAATACAAAAGAGCGTGCTGAAATATTTCAGAAGCACTGGAATTATTACATTGGGAAAAGTGAGATTACCTACTGCCGAAATGATGATGGTAAGCAATATGTTGAGGATATACGTAAAAATAAGATGGGCCCGAGAAACAATATTCATCGAAAAGAAGTCTATCTTTGATTGATGGATCAGTAAAAAATCACTTCACACAATTTGCAAAGGATTGCCATTGAAATTGCCTGTAAAAGGACCCTCTATTGAAAGGATAGGTTGATTCGGGAGAATCATTAAGGCAAACACGGGCTACGAGACATGATGGTTGCGAAGACACTAATGGCAAGGAGCCGCTATCTCGCAATCTCAAATTTGTTTACAGGAAGAAAAGATGTCGTTTTATCAATCCTTCTTTCAGCGCTCATGCTTCTATATATTACGCCTCTTCAACTAGTAAATAATTATGAAGTATCGGCATTTGAAATCAGTGAAACTTCTGGACGCGATTCGGTATATGAAGGACAGTGGGCTGCATATAGGCAGATGCCATTCCCTGAACACAATACGTATAACTGCAATCCGACTTTTGCACTTGATAAACAAACGGACTCTTTGGCAATTTCAGATTGCTCTGGTAAAATCAATATCTATCATAATTCTGATTGGAATGTGGTCATCGATACAATTGATTCGGAAATCTATTCGAATACTCGGTTTGAATTTTCTTCCAATGGAGAATACTTTGTTACTATGTCTGGGACGCAATTTCAAATATACCAGACTTCTGACTGGGAATGGGTTTATTCAGATGATGTTACCCCTGACGATGGAAGTATTGTCTCAATATACGACCTAACTTGGTCAGGAGACGGGCAGCGCGTTGTCTTTTCAACGGGCAATAACGGAGGAAAAATGTATGAAGGCCCAGATTGGTCTGAAGTAACCGGGACAAACTCAAACGGATATTTCGTAGCGCATCATCCGAGTGAGGATATTCTTTGGTATGTATCTACAGATGGCTCAGGGAATGAATATGAATATGAAAACATACCATTCGTTGGTTATCAGTGGGTTTTGAAACGTAGCTTCACCTTTTCGGAATATGCAGGGCCGCTTACGAGTAGCCCTGATGGAACAATCATTTTGATGAATTCGGACTATGAAATCTCTGCCTATTCAAGTTCTGATTTTTCGCAATTATTTTCTCCACCGAATGGCGAAGCCCACGCTACCTTTTCATCGAATGGTGATTACATTCTTTCTTATAGAGATGGCAATTACAATATGTATTCTACAGACTCTTGGCAAAAAACAACAACTGTTGTTGGACCCAGTGATGGATGTTACTATGACGGGGCATATAACTTAGCATTTACATCCGATGATAGTGAGATTTTGGTTGCATCAGAACAGTGCTATGAATATATTCTAACTGGATGGTTGCCGGATGAGGATTCAGACGGCGTAGTCGATGAACAAGACCTCTGCCCTACCACACCAGAAGAAGAAGAATCGGATGTGAAGGGTTGTGCACCGAGCCAAAAGGACACAGACTTCGATGGAGTAAATGATAGAGACGATGTATGTCCAAGAACGGCAACATCTGATAGTGCGAATGACGTTGGTTGTTCCGAATCCCAATTGATTGATACTGATGGCGATGGGGTTTCAGATTCTGACGACTTATGCCCAAACACGCCTGCAACTGAATTTAGAAATATTTACGGTTGCAGCAGCAGTCAACGCGATGTCGATGGCGATGGCCTTGTTGATTCTCTTGACAATTGTCCGTTGTATGATGTAGAGTCCTGTTCAAATGTCTTGTCTTGGTCTACAAATATGGCACCTATTACCGGCACCGATTATTTGTATTCTCCAACGTGGTCGCCACAGGGGGATATGATCGCAGCATATGATTCTGATTCAAACAGTATCATCATTCTCAATGAACAATTTTTGTTTGTAGAGCAAATATCTATTCCAGAGGACTATCGATTAACCGCTGATTTTTCATGGCATCCTGATGGAGATTGGTTACTCATGACTTGGGAAAGTGCAAGTTACAGTGACTCTTTGTGTGGCTACTACATCTGGTATGTTGAAAACACAACACTTTCATCGAATTATGAAATTAGTAATGATTGTGATAACCTTGCAGCACATACTCTAAGCCCCGATGGAACACGACTTGCATTTTCTCTGTTTTCTTATGATTCTTACTCCGGAAAGGCAGTCATGTATGACCTCATCAATAATTCAGTTGAATTTGAGATGGACGACTATTATCCATCGCATCTCAGTTTTTCCCATGATGGCTCGACCCTCATAGGGCTGACATACAGTTACATATTGGTATGGGACCCATTTGACGGTTATCTTCTCGCCTCAAAATCAATAGGTTCTAGTTATTCATCAATGATTATTTCGCCTGATAGTGATTTCATATATACCTGGAATGATGATGACATCAAAGTTTATTCCCTCCAATCATTGGCTTTGATATCATTAACTCCCATATCAAATGAATGGTCTGAATATAATTCCATTGCCGATATCTCGTTCTCTAGGAGCAATGATTTGCTTTATGTTTCTCAATCGAACATAACTTATTTCGAAGATTCATACATCATCAATTCATCGATACAGACCTATCAGATTAGTTCAACCCAAAGTTTGGAATTTGTGACGGAAACCGATACAATAAACGATAGGTTTAGCCATGCAATTGTTTCTCCAAATGAAAATTCTATTCTTATTCAGATGTATGGTGGCGATAATTATGGAATATTCATGTGGGAAAGTGATTCTGATGGCGATAAGATATCTGATTTATCGGATGTGTGCCAAAATACAGAGTTGGATGAAACTTCTGATGAAACGGGCTGCAGTTGGGAACAAAGAGACGATGATGAGGATGGAGTACTAAACAAACAAGATTTGTGTTTTAATACACCCATTGGTATTGGCATGATTGTTGATGAAGTTGGCTGCTCAGACCAACAGGTGGACGAGGATTTCGACGGCATATGCGATGATGGTGCAGCAAGCGGTGGGCCTTCGGATTGTGTTGGAGAAGATTCCTGCCCAAGCACACCTTACGGAAAGGTTGTTGATAGCACGGGATGCAGTTGGGAACAGCAAGATGAAGATTCTGATTCGGTACAAAACAGTATTGATATTTGCCCATATACGAGTAACGATGAAATCGCTAATTCAGAAGGTTGTGGTGAAAAACAAAGAGACAGTGATGGAGATTTTGTGAATGATTTCTGGGATGTCTGCACCTCAACGGAAATCAATTCAACCGTTGATGGACTCGGTTGTTCTGATATTCAAGTCGATGCTGATTCTGATTCCATTTGCAATTCCAATGCACCTTCATCTGGACCTTCAAATTGTACAAGTAGCGATGTTTGCCCCGATACAGAGAGTAATCAAACAATTGATTCTAGCGGCTGTTCATGGGAACAACGAGATGATGATAATGATGGAATATTGAATCCAATTGATGAATGCCCAGATACATCCGACAATGATGTTTCTCCTAATGGGTGCTCGAGTTGGCAACGTGACTCCGACAATGATGGAATTGTGGATTTCCTTGATGAGTGTGCAAAAACTCCTGAAAGTGAATTCTCAAACCAAGTAGGATGTTCAGAAAGTCAATTGCAGTCCGAAATAGAATCCGTGGGTTCAGAGGCTATTTCCGGGATTCAATGGGCAGCAATTGGTGGGTCCTTCCTCGTCATATTATTGTTGGCTGTGATCCTTCTCAATCGGAAAAAACCGCTAGAAAATCCCGGCCCGCCTGAAATCAATGCTCCACAATATGCAACACGTGGAGTTATGAGGGGCGATGGCAGGGAATGGATCGAATTCCCTGCTGGAAGCGGCAACCAGTTTTATCGAGACCCAAACAGTGGGCAATGGGTCAAAAATGAGTGACCAAAGAGACCTTTGTGCGGGTAAATCATATTCAGTTTACGGTATACCAATGTCAGTTTCATCATAAGTCGCATTTTCGAACTTATCATCTATTTCAGCACGTAATCTTTCTAGTCTGATTCCTTGGTGCGGACCTAACATTCTAAGAATTAGCGAGTATTACCACCTTAGTGCAACTTTTTCTAATTCATCTCTTGACGTAGCTTCTTTGAGTAATTCTTCATATCTTGCACAACGGCCATTTCTTGTTGCAAAACCAAATCCTATCCAAGCAAAAAATGGCATGCCACCAAATATTCCGATTAAATCCCAAGCGCCTAAACCAACTGCAGTTCCTGGAATTACAATTTAGACCGTTCCAGATTGGTTATCACCAAGTTCATCTTCATCTAAATCAATCCATTGAGTCGGATTATTGGGAAACGGTCATAATTCCTACCTTTTTGATTAGATAAAAAGAAAAGTGTATTTTACGATGATATACAAACATGCGAACGGTCTAAATTGATAATTGTCTGGCGGTAAGCATGAGGAGCAGGTTCTTGGCGTTGTTAATTCTCACAATTTTCATATCGTCCACTTCTATTTCAGGGTTAACCAAGGGTCTCAATTCTGTCGGCGACCTCTCAAAGATGGATTCAGATTTAGTTGAATATTTTTCTAGTGATAACTCAATTGAGGTTATTGCCCAATTCAAGACACCTATGGATGAAATGAAATGGGATGCCATCGACCAAATTGGCCTTGAAACACTAGGCGTCATGAGTGTTGTTCACGGCGGTCTGTTTGAAGGAACTCCTAATCAGATACGGCAACTTTCATTATTAGAGGATGTCTTTTTTATTGAGCGAAACCGACTGCTAGAACACTTCTATTTGCCTGGTGATCCAACTGACCCATCTGCAATGATGCATGAAACTGTGCATGTGGTAAATTCTTCCCTATCATGGCATCGTGCCATCATTGACCGTGATGGAGAAGTTGTCTTTGACAAACTCGCATTTGCAGAGTGGGATGGAGATGGAACAACTGCAGTTGACCTAGATACTGGGATTGATGGCGAACATCCTGACTTTGATTGCGGAGAACCATGGTCAGGAGAGAAACTGATTTGGTCAGCAAAGTGGTCTGGTGTAGCTTGGATTGATGCTCCTAACTGTAATTCCGATACTTCATCTGGACACGGAACACACGTTGGCGGAACTATTGCAGGAAATGGTGATGCAAGTGCTGGCCGCAGACTTGGAACCGCTAAAGGTGCTCAAATCGTGGCTCTAGGAACGGGAGATGGTGCTAGTATTTTTGCTGCAGAACAAGGACTTGAATGGACCTATGAGAACTCAAGACCAGGTCTTAATGATTTCAACATACGTGTCGTTTCGAACTCGTGGGGGACAAATGGAGATTATAACCCATCAAACGTAATCGCTCAATTGACGAATAAACTGACCTATGAAAATGGAGTTGCAGTTATTTTCGCTGCCTCGAATTCCGGCGGTAGCGGGGCTGAAGCTGATGATGATTTACGGACCAATGTGTATGCTAATACGCCTGCAGCAATTTCTGTAGCAGCATTAACACACGATGGAGGAGGAGTCACATCTTTCTCTTCTCGAGGTTGGATTAATCAACAACACACGTGGCCAGATATAGGTGCACCAGGTAGAGATATCTGGGCAACTGCACCTCGTGCAACTGCAATCGATGCCTCGACACGTACTCAAGGCGATTTGTATTACATGGCAATCAGTGGCACTAGTATGGCTACACCTCACATCGGTGGTATTGCCACAGTTTTGATTGGAGTAGCACCTTCCTTGGGAACTGCTGATTATCAGTATGATGACCACGATGAAGGAACTGCCTTGGTCAATGGTGAAGCCGCACAAGGTTACCAAAATGCAGAATGGTTTACCTCGAATGAAACCCGTGTCCACGAAGTAGAGTTGATTCTCGAATTAACCGCACAGTATGATATTCTAAAAAATCAGTGCGAGGAAGGAAATGACGAAGATAGTTGTAATGATATTCCAGAACAATGCCATGTCTCAACTCAGACAAATCAATGTCATGATTGGCGAGTTGGACACGGTTTGGTGAATGTTGATCACGCTGTCGCATTGGCTCGAACAGTTGAACTACTCCGTGATTCAGATGAAGATGGTTTTATCGAAAACCCTGAAGTTACTGTTTGGGACGCAAATGAGTACTACATGGACATGATGGGCATTCGCCAGATACCTCTAGAAACAGATCAGTTGAAACACTCATGGAAGGGAGAATGGAGCCACTTCAACAATGGTCCATCTAGTACTTTTGGAACCTATGCAACCGATGACCGCCACTATGTTTGGATACCTAATGGGACCGTTGAGATGGAAGTTGCTTTCACATCACTAGAATGGAATACCGACAACGCGCAAATCGCACAGATTCGCCCAAATATTGACCTCGGTGAAGATGGTAATGATGACGCTGCTGGACAGGGAACTCGTACTGGAGATACGCTGTATATTGTACTGGACATAGGAGAAGAGCACTGGGGCAAGTGGTGTGAATTTGACGTCACCGGGACTGCAATTACATTGTTCACTGAAGTCTTGAGTGGTTCTGAATTTGCTGAACCTCGCGTTCCTTATACTGTTGATGTATTACTAAGATTGGACATCTCAGAGCCGCTTTTCATTGAGTTTGAACAGCGCTTAGATGGATATACTGACCTAGATCCTGCCATTCCAAGTTCAGATTATGATGCAAATTATGCTGGTAATTTGATCTACGTTCGACCCGTGTATGACCAAAGTAAAATTCCTATGTGGGGACAACAAGAATTGACTACTCAAGTTGAGTCAGGATTACCTATTGGAATGGTAACATTGGGAGTTTTGCTAACTCTATCTTTGATAGGTGCTGCATATGCTATCAGAAACTATATCATTCATCCTAAAGTTATGTTAGAAGATGAAATCATCGGAGATAAAATATCTTGATTTATCCTCAATTAAAAACTGACCGCAGGATTAGTCTAGCGTTTGCAAATCATTTAACCAACTCATTTCTTATTGGATGAGAACTCGGGCATACTATGCGAACTCGGGTTTTTGTGACAAGCATCTTCGTTCTTCTCTTTATTGGAAGCGCATTTCTTCCCCTCATTATAGAATCAGATTCTCCTGACACCCTTGCTGCCGATTCACCATCCAAGTTAGTAGATACAATCTCTTCATCCACTTTTGCGTATGGAAAGATATCAGAATCAAAGCAAGTAGGAGCACCAGTAGAAGTTTACATTCCCCTTGAAGCGGGATACTCTATGTCATCTGGTTCAGTCAATGTAAGCCTTGAAGGTACTGAAGTGAGTTCAACAGAAACTTATTCTGTCGCCAACGGAGGTTTGAGTGGCATCATGAACGGGACCTTCTCGGATGGCAATTCCATCTCCTTACAAACAGCGTCTTCCGGACCGCCTCAATCTGGAACTAATTCTTTATTGCTCGTCAACAGTGTTAGTTGGAGCGGTGATCATGCCTATGATACATTGGAACTTATGTGTGGTACTGGTTCCTGTGGCTCTATTATCGCAACAGGGAATTTAACTCTCTATGTCAACACCCTGATTGTCGGCCAAGGTACATCCATCCAAGCCAATGATCTTGTGATGTATGGTTCAGGTGCTGGAACGAGTACAACAACGCCTACCAACGGTCGAAACGATGGTGGTGGTGGGGCAGGTCATGGTGGCTCTGGTGGATTAGGTGGAGGCGTAAATGGAGGTTCAGGAGGATCAACCTATGGAAATGGAACCGAAACCGGAAGCCAAGGTGGCGATGTTTCCAGTAGTTATCATTCAGCAGCTTACGGAGGAACAGGTGGAGGCTACATCCAAATTTACGCAGATAATATTGTTGTAAACGGTTCAATTGAAGCCGATGGAGGTAGCGGTGATTCAGGAAGTCAAGCATCGAGCGGTACAGGTACGGGTGGCTCTGGCGGGGGCGGTGGCTCCGGTGGATCTATTCTGATTCAAACCAATACTCTCAATGTCGGTTCATCCGGTCTAATCAGCACTAATGGTGGTTTTGGAGGAGATGGCGCTGATGGAATGCAAAGCGGAATCGGTATCGGCATGTATGACGGTGGTGACGGCGGCGGCGGTGGTGGTGGCGGCCGTATTGTAATCAGCACTCAATCAAGTGGCTATACCAATTCTGGAACTGTACAATCTAACGCTGGTTCCGGCGGTATTATGGGTCTGAGATACGGAACTGGAATTGATGGTGTTGACGGCACTCAGGGTTCGAACGGAGTAATTACAACTTCAACATGGTCGGGTTATGTATCCACAGGGAACAACACAGTAAACAACGGAACCTTCGTATCACAAGCGACTGAAACTCAAACAGAACATGCTTCTTTTGCTTACTTGACCCATACCGCTTCAGTTCCAGTAAATTCATCTCTTAGCGCCCACTATCGCTGGACCATTGAAGGAAATGATACATCTTGGGATTACTGGAGTGATTGGAATGAACTCTCACTCAACGGAACATGGATTCCACGTCACCATTGGATTCAGGTGAAATATACGTTTAATCGCTCATCAACAGAATCTCCCGAACTTACAGCAATCGCCCTCCAAACCTCTGAATGGACAACTCTTGATGGAACATCATTCCATTACGATGGGATTCCAACGGACTTGAACTACCAAAATGCAACGCTTGGATTTACTGATGCCGTGGTCAATACGAGTTCATCTCAATCGCACAGTTTCACATTTGATGTACCGTTCAATGCAACGCTCCTCGACGAGGTCAATGTGTGGATGGGTTGGACATCAGTTGGCCCTCCAGACCATCCACCAGCTCATTTCTACCAAGCGGAAATCGACTCTAACGTCGTTAATTCTTCGGTATTGGACTGGAAGGAAGAAGGGCATAATATCGTATTTGATTCACAAGTTATTCAAGATTTAATCAAATCAGCAAACCCTTGGGAAGACAATGAGGGTATGCAATGGGTAACGCTCAATGTCAGTGTTTCAATGCAAGGGACGACTTCAATGGTTTTCGACCACCTTTGGATGCCGTGGTCATTTTCAAGTATGGTTGATATCAGCTCTCAAGTCAATGCAATTATTCTATCAGAATGTTCTTCTTTCTACCAGTCAACCGACGGGGTTTGTCTTGGTAGCGATTATTCTCATCCGTTCACTCTTAGTGGTTCATCATCTTTAGCAGGAAACCCTGGTTTTTCCTATACAATCGATGCTCCATCCTTTGAATGGAAAGACGCATATGCTCCTGAGATAAACTTCATTCAACACCGTAAGGGCAACGATATAACACCCGATGTTCGCGTTGGGGAAAGTTACAGCCTTATTCTCTCTGATGTCATGAATGAACCTGATTTATCAGTCAAACTTTTGGGTCATGACTGGCAGGAAAGCGATGGCTTTGAAAATTCAACTGCAATATCATATGCTCCTGCCTTGCAAGGATATTATCTCATGATGTCTACCGATGATTTGAATGCAGATATCACGCAGCAACTGAACCTCACATTCAGTGTTCTCGATAATAATCTCAACGAAGTCTATCCACGCCCGACCTACAATTTCACTATCAACCCCAGTGCACCTGAAGTAGCCTCTCTAAGCATAATGGGGACGAGCCATCTAACAGGTGAATTTGATGCTGCAACATGGGATGCTGACGGAGCAATGTTTGAATTTGCTGTTAACGATACGAACCATCGCAAGTCACTTGATGTGAACCTACATCTAACCAATCAGAACATGGGTAATATTGAATTGATGATGAATTGGTCAGACACTGATTCTGCCTATGTTGCACTCTGGCAACCGAACCGTGACTACCTCGGATCATGGAGTATTGAAGTAGACATGCGTGAGAATAATGGTCTTAACTACGTTGATTCTAACGGCCTTAGAGATGGGCTAGACGCAACCTTGTTCCTAGTTGACAGAAAAGGACCCGTTCTATCAGCTGTTGATTTTGATGAGGAAGTCGAAATAGGGTCGCCACAATTTGTCAATATTTCATGGTCAGGGCAAGAGGGTGAATCAACCTCAGGAAGTATTTCTATTACCCAAGAAAGTGTTGTTTTGGGGTACAAGAGCATTATTTCAACTACAATGAATTATTCAAGTCTGATGTTTGAAACCGATGGATTAGAGCCTGGTAACTATAAGATTGTAATTCAACTAGAAGATGATGAGGGAAATCAAGCTGTTCAAAGCGTTAACGGAACCTATTCCTTCATCATACTCCCTCCTTGGTTTGAAGGAGATCTCACGGTAAATTCTTACAATGAAACATCCCTCCAAATCATTGGAAATATGACCTGGAGAACTGGAACGGGTCAGATTACATTGGTTGATACAAACGGTTCAATCAGTGAACAATTTACTACCAGCAATGGAATGTTTGAAGCCTTTGTTTCACTTGATAATTCAATTGAACCTCTCATGACATTTACCATAGAATCCTGTGATGCAGACAATAGTAATGACTGTCTTACTCGAGACACTACGCTTGATTTTACTACCTCTTTCGAACTTAATGTCGACTCTTTTTGTTCGGTGACAAATCTTACAATGTACACATCAGATAGCACAGAAGTGGTTTCTTGTGAAGTCTTCAATAATGGCTTTGTTCCTACCACATTGAAGTTTTCACACCCACTAAATGCTTCACTGGTTAGTGAATCGTTGGTCTTAATGCCAGGGGAATCTGGAAATCTTTCGATATATCTCGAAAATGGTTCATCGGAAATAAATCGGTTAATTGAATGGTCATTGACTGCAGAAAACAGCGTTAATAGCGCTGAAACAAGTGCTATAGGTCAAGTTCAAATCAGCCGTTCATTACCAGCAAACAGTATTGATTCTTCAAGTGATCAACTTTTAGGCGGCAGTTCTAATTCAAGCTCTCTTCTTGTTCTTGTAATTGGACTATTGATAGTAATTGCAATCACTGGGGCATTGTTCTATAGAAATTCACAATCTGTTGATAGAGATGAGTTCAGTGATGCTCTAGCAGAGGATTATACTTCGCAATCAATCGAACCGGCTTCATCTGAATCTATCGAGGCCATGATGCATTATGAGAATCAACAACCATCTCCAGCAATATCAGCACCAAGTGCTGATCAAAATCCTACTTCAGTAGATGGTAGCGGGTATGAATGGTATTCTTCTGGAGAACTTCATTGGTACCGCAATGAAGGTTCGGATGGTGAATGGTTCCCGTTTAAGCAGTAGGAAGGGTGTTGTGAGGTTAGGCTCAGTACTGGGGGACTGAACACCCATTGTATCGGTTAAGAAAATACAGAGGGTATTCGGATAACCCCTTGCAACACATCCGAATCAATTTGTTGTTCGTTGAATGATTATTTTATTGTTTAAACAAACTTGCGCACTCTAATCAATTTGATTATCCATACTTGCCAATAATCCTTGGACGACACCAGTTACGAAGGGAAGCATCCCGTTGGATCCCGATGACCAGTCTTTCATGTGGACTGTTGTGGTCTCGCTGTGTTCAAAGACGAATCGTATCACATCCAGACGCATGTCCAATGGGAGGCCTGCCCCCATGATGACTGCCGACGGTAGTTCATCGCTGAAGGCAACCTTGAGGTCAGCGATACTCGTGCCGGTGGTGAACTTCACGGCTGTCTGCTTCAGGCCTGCGACCAACTGCTTCATGACTTCCGGTTTACGACCCAGCAGAATTACCAGCAATACTCTCCCTCTCTGCGAATCTCAAGAACGGCAATATATTAT
>ERZ1046148.928-NODE-928-length-16059-cov-5.643089_pt1 | contig 16059 bp, 27 predicted proteins | sample MGYA00383090_ERZ1046148 | MGnify/ENA primary metagenome ERZ1046148 (study PRJEB29581, sample SAMEA5548360) | metagenome | biome: marine; feature: coastal; material: water | depth 25 m | study: Short-term variability in the microbial, nano- and picoplankton... | reverse complement strand
ACGGGAAAGCTGCAAAAGCTTTAAATAGACCCATGCTTATGGAGAAAATATGGCAGAAAAAACAGAATTAGTCAATATAGGCGGATTATTCCGCAACGAAAGCAAGAAAGGTGACGTATATTACTCTGGAAAGAGTGAAGATGGCACTAACTATGTCCTTTTTAGGAACGCATACTGGAAAGAAGGTGAAAATAAACCATACTTCAGATTAATGAAGAAAGTGGCAGAAGGTTCAGCTCCGAAACCAGCGGTGCAAGACTAGATGGATTATAGCGACTGGGTAGAATCTAATGGTAGGGTATGGATAAACGACGATATGACTGCTTTAGGGCAGTTTGCATACGTCAACCCTATCATCAGGGCCTTCCATTGGTACAATGGCTCAAGAAAGAAGTGTTATAAAAATGATTTTGAAAGTTGTTTTAGCTGTGAAAAAGGTGTTCCAGCTCAGTTGGACTACACTTATGGTATTTTTACGGCTAGTAAAGACAAAACTATCAGGTATTTATCAACGAATCTCTCTACTCATAACCTTATTCAACGAAGCTTCTCCCAGCTTTTTGAGGAGAATGTTAACCCTTGTTCGATTTTATTCGAAATTCACAGGGGCAAAGTGAAGACGGCTACAGGTAGAGAAGTAAAAGGATATAACGTAAAAAGTCAGATAGATATAGAAGATGGCGAGATTACTACGTTAATGGATGCGTTCATTGATGAAGTAGATAGACCTTCTCCTTTCCCTGACGAAGCAACATGGTTAGTGCCTCGTGCAATAGCCGACGGGCTACTTAATGTAGATGGTCAGGAGTTTGACTTGATAAGTTTATTCTTGGTAATGAAAGAGCGATTCCCCAGTCATAGTGATAGTGAGCTTAAACAGTTCGCTATACGCTTAATTAATAATGGCACGTTAGATTTAAGACGTGCCGTGGAGAACACATGGGAAACTTAGCGGATAAGAAAAGATTAAGAGAACTGGCTGGTGAGAAGATATATAAAGGTGAATCTGTTATCTCAGAAAAAGATGAGATGATGTTTATACCCTTCATTCAGTCAGGTAATCCAGATGAAGCACGCCCATGGCTCTATAAAGGTTATTATAAAATGCCTGATGGAGCTATCAATATGGAGCTTAAACGTATGGAAGGCCAAATAGAGCTTAAAGTAGACTCTATAGATAACTATAGAGAATATATAGGTGAAGCTGTTGGTGGATTTGTTAAGAAAATATATGAACAGAGCCCTCATGATGCTGAAACTATTAGTATGGATAAGCATGAGACAGAGGTAGATTTGTTGAAAAAAGAAATAATAAGATTACAACTTGATGCAGAGAATGCAAATCAAGTTAAAGAGGAAGCAAAAGCAGTTCTCGAAAAGATGTCTGAACAGAGAGGCATGACTAGAGAATGAGCTACGAGCTTCATGATATTGTTAGGTATTTGCATAACGTCAGGAAATCTGATGGTAGTGCGAATCCTATCATAGGAGAAGATGAACTAGGGGTTGTTGCGACCCTCTCCTACCTACTAGAAGATAATAACTTTGTTATTAAAGCTTATAGTGGTACTGGTAAGACAGTAATAATGGACGCAGTTTTCGGTTTACTGCCCGATGAATACTATCATACCATAGAACATCTCTCTGACACAGCTGTTTGGTACGAGCTTGATAAAATTAACCGTGCCAGATTTATAGCTATTCCCGAAGCACAGAAATTACCTGAAGGGGTAATGGAAGTAATCAAGACTTGGGGAGACGGAAGAGCCGCATTCCGGAAACGTACGGATGTGACCGTGCAGGATGTTATAGAACAAAGACTAGCTCCTAAATATGTATTTATGTGTGTCGCCGTAGAGAACGCCAAAGGCAGTTCCTACTTTGACGCAGAGTTAGAACGACGTTGTATGATAGGTCACACCAATCCCACTTCTAAGCAGACTGACGATGTAATCAGGTATAAACTATTGGATTCTGCTGTCCCAAAATCGTTTATGACAACAATGTCTAATGATGAGATAGAAGGCTTAAAGCAGCATATCGTTAACGCTATTGGTAGGCGTGATGACGAAAATGCTATGGAAATACGCAATCCTTGCGCTCCTTTTATCTCGGAGGCCATACCCTCTTTATTCCCTGTAGCAAGGAGTAAAGTACAATATTTATTGAAAGTTATTAATTCCGTAGGCCGATTTTATCCAGATGAGATAATGAAAGTCGAGAAGGATGGTGTTACCTATGGATTGTTAACCCCAAAGCACACTTGGTTAGGTCTACGCATCTACTTGAATTCCTTTGTGAATGAATGTCTGCATATGCCATCACACGGAACTGACTTACTTAAGTTATTTCCAGATACTCGTATCGACAAATTTGGACTAGCAGGTTCAGACATAGTTAAGATGACATCACGTGAGATTCGGACTGCCGCCAAACGTGCAGGGCTACCCTTTACAAAATTAGACCCAATCTTAACTGGTCTAATTATGACAGGTTTCTTAGAGGAAAAAGAAGAAGACGGTAAGAAGTTTTATTATAAGAGTCCCCTACTAAAGACTCCAGAGAGTAAGATAAAGTGGAATGACCTTATATCTGATACTAAAGCCTTTGTTAGAGAACATTGGCCTGAAGTAGCAGAAGAGTATATAGAAAGATATTGTAATGAAGTTACAGCAGTAGACCCGTTTACTGGAGAAGACGTATTAATAACTGCCGATGCTGCCTCCGCAGGTAGTATTGAAATAGTTGGTGGTGAATTCCCAGAGTTCTTTAGATGTAAAGAAGATTATGAGTGGGTTAAAGATAATGACTGGGATGAAGTAACATTCCTTTTAAACGCAAAAGGAGATTATGGGAAAGAAGAAATCAAAACCATCGCCAGCTGGAAGCACGATTAGAAGAGCGGGTAAATTACCTACGGGTGATATGCAATTCGCTGTTATACGTGAATTCAATGGAGGTTCTAGGTTTACTGCTCTTTGTGAAGATGGTAATAATAGAATGGTAAGGATACCCGGAAAGTTAAAGAGACGTATGTGGTGTAGAGTTAATGACTTGATATTAATTAAACCGTGGCCTGTGCAAGGTGATATTAAATGTGATTTGGTATATAGGTACCTACCAGCTGAACGTAACTGGTTATACCGTAGAAATATGGTACCTGAGGACTTAGTGATATGATGGACTTTGAAACATATAAAAAATGGACTAGGACTACAGCAGTGTATCCTAAAGATAAAGAAGAAGAATACCTAATGATAGGTTTAGCAAACGAAGTTGGAGAAGTACTTGGTAAGTACAAGAAACAAGTTCGTGGAGATGGAGATAAATATAAAGAGATTCGTGGAGAACTTGGTGATGTTATGTGGTATATAGCAAGAATGTTTGATATGTATGATATGAATATGGCAGAAGTATTACACGAAAACTATCTGAAGCTAACAGATAGAAAAGAAAGAGGAGTTCTTAAAGGTGACGGGGATTATAGATAATAGTTCTGACGAAGCACGTAAACAATGGTGTGATTTACTTCACGCTGGTTGGATGCATCATCAACAACAGGTAAAAGAAATGCAAAGTCCTATTATAGGGGCTAAACCATCAGAAGAACAGATATTTCATATGGCTGTATCTGTAGCAATGCAAGATGCTATAGCACTAATACAACAAATGGAAGCGTATGGTTATTTTGATGAAGGCGATGGTGAAGAGGGAGACGATTTACCTCAACATAGTAGAGGTCCCGCAGGTTGAAACCTCAATACTACGAAGCATTATGGCATAATTGTAATATATGTCATATTCATTATATGAGTGAACAACCACATTTAAGAGCATATTTATGTGATGATTGTTGGAACACAGTTCCTCATTTCGTAGTACAAAAACCTAAAGTAGAAAAAATGAAACAATTAGATTATAAATGGTGGATAGCTTTATATACTACCCTGTGTATAGGTGCTATAATAATAGGATATTACTCATGGCTAAAATAAAAACAAAGTTTTGGATATGCAACTGTGTTCATGGACATCAAAACTGTACATGTGACGGTATAACTGGAGCTAAGAAATTGAAATGTATAGGAGAGGACTGTAATAAATACATATATTCTAAAACATTCAAGACATATAGATGTGAAGAATGTTATAAGATATATTGTTTAAAGAAAGAAATGGAGAAGAAATGAGTTTAATACAAGGACAAGGAACGAGAGCAACTAAAATGGATGCTAGTGCTAGTTTACTGAGAAAGGTAAACAAAAAGCTAGATAGAATAATAGAATTATTAGAAAGGAAGGACCAATGAAGGTCCCACTAATTGGGATATGTAGTCCCTACACTAAGAATATGGAAACTGGCGCGCTCAACGCTATAATGTGGCGTGACGGTAAAAAACAAGTTAATGAGGCTCCGTATGACCCTTATTGCTACGTCCCTGACGCTGAAACTGGTGAACAATACAGCTTAACAGGGCAAACAGGCTCAATTTTGCTGCGTAAAGAGCACTATAGAGCCGGAGAGGAGCTTCCGTCGAGCCTAATACTTGATGGAGGTAGAGAGAATATTATGGATAGACTCGTAATAGAGCATCCAACTTACTTTTATGGATTCCCCAATGACCAACCATTGAAGACACTCTGTTTTGATATAGAGACTCACTCACCCGACGGGTCGTTTCCCTTCGGGGAAAACTACCCCGTAGTGGCAATCGGGATTGTCACTTCAACAGGAGAGCGTGAAGTATACCTTTGGGATGGAAAAGATGACAAGCAGGTCTTAATTGATTTCGCTAAGTTCATAAAGTCGTATGACCCAGATGTAATCTACGGATATAATCTAGTAGGTTATGATGTACCACAGATATTGTATAGGGCTGCCTATCACGGTATGACTAATTACAAGAAGCTGTTAAACAGAGATGGGTCAGATTACGGTTGGTCACAACCGAAGGACAGTGATGACCTTCGAATGAAAGCAGGTGGAAGGGTTATTGTAGATGTGTTAAAACACACACGTCTAGACTACGCATTATCAGGACTTCCTCGTGGACTTAAGCCTGTCAGCAGACATTTTGGACTTGAACCTCTTGAATTAGATTTTGAGCACAAAGACTTGTTAGATTATGAGCTTTCTGAAATACACGATTATGTTCTGTCAGATGTAGATTGTACGAAGTATTTATTTGATAACTACTTCCCTAGACTACAATATACTGCGGAACTCATAGGGGTACCATTGGAAACCTATATCAATGCCCCTACGAGTTATGTAACAAAGATATTACAAGGCCGTTCTTTATATGAGCAGAAGATAGTGACGAAAGATATAAATAAAGATAGGCACCCTGAAATATACAAAGGACCGAAAGGTAATTTCCAAGCTGCTTACATTGATTTGTTTGAACCGGGATTCCATAAAAAGAATATAAAGGTAGACTTTGCATCGTTTTATCCGTCTGTAGCTATGGCCTTAAATTTAGGCCCAGATACTACAAAAATAGTAGGATATGAGGATTATATAGATAAATTAGAGCATAAAGATGGAAAGCTTTATATACCTGACGATAAGATAGGTAAAAGAGTAATAGTACAAATAGACAACGATAGACAGAGTTGTTTGTATAAAATGTGTAAAGAATTTACTGAAATGAGAAAACCTTTTAAAGAAATGGGAACGTTGGAAGGGAACAGTAAAAGTAATGCGTTAAAAATAATGGTGAATACATTCTATGGAGCTAATACAAATCCTTACCTCGGCTACGGTGATATGGCTACTGGTATTACAATTACTGCGGTTGCTAGGTTTCTACTTACTACCGGAATACAGCTCATACGAAAGAAGTACGGTGAGAAAAGTGTGGTTTATGTTCACACTGATGGTATCAATACTAATTGTGATGTTGACGTAGATTGGTTAGTGAAAAGATTAAGATTAATATTAGAAGCTACAGTTCCAAATGTAGAATCTAAATGGATAGGACTAGATAAAGATGTATTTAAAGAAGGTTTATGGATACAAATTGGTAATTATGTACTTCGTAACGAGGACGATAGTATTACCAAGCATGGCTCTACTTTTAAAGCTTCTACAAGAAGTAAGTTTTATAAGCAAACTATCAATAAGTTAATAGACGCTAGGTTAGATAATAGAGTAAGTAAAAGTTTTATAGATGATTTATATGACTTTGATAGCTTACCTATGGAGACTTTTATACAAAGAAGGACATTAAATAGAAAGATTGAGGATTATAAATCTGAAACTGATATGATGATACCACTTGTAAAACAAGGTATAGAAGTAGGTATTGAACCTAAGATAAGAACTTCTTATCTCTATTATAAAACAAAAGATGGGTATAAAATAGAGCAGTTAGTGACGTCTAAAGTAGATTTAGATGTGAGATACTATTGGGATATAGTGTCTAGATTATTAGATAAGTTTGGAGTTGGTCATATGATTAAGAAGAATCCTCCTCTAACTATATTGGATAGGAAACAACAATCATTGTTGGAATGGGTATGATACAAGAAACCTTAACAGAGGGTATGGACCCTGTAGAAAATTTTAAATGTATTCATTGCCAACAACATTTACCAATGACTGATATGAGTACTGACAGCCACCATACTGTTAGATATGAATGTAAACCTTGTCGTGCTGTTAATGCAACGATTGTCCGTAATTTAAAGAAAGATAATTTAACAACATTACCAAGCATGGAGGATGAATGTCCTTTGTGTGAGAGGACAGGTCAGGAAATAAGAGACAGAGGTTCCTTTCAAAAAAGAAAGCCATGGACATTAGACCATGACCATAAAACTAATCAGTTTAGAGGTTGGATATGTCAGCACTGTAATAATATGCTTTCTGGAGCTCATGATAAAGTAAAAACACTTAAAAGAGCAATTAAATACTTGGAGGGTGAATGAAAACGTACATAATTAATATCAGGCCAAGAGAAGATAGACGTCTTCTTATGGATATACAATTAAGAAAGAATGGTTGGGAGATACCTGAAGAAGGAAAAAAGAATGAAGTTGGTTTTCAAGCACCTAGATTAAGGGATGTTGAATGGACTACTAGTTGGGAATTCAATAAGGTAGGCAGTGATATAACTGATGAGTGGTTAGAAGAGAATGGTTTTGGTTTATTTGATTGGAAAATGGAAAGAACAGTAGCAGATATGCTTGATGCAAATAAAGCACCTTGGTGGGCTAGAGACCTAACAAAAGGTGAAATAGGATGTACTTTAAGTCATTGGCAGATATGGAACGAAAATAAAGAAAGTAATGAACCTATAATGGTATTAGAAGATGATGCTTTGTTTGGTCCTGATTTAGAATTAAAAAGAGATTTGGCAATAGATACATTAGAAAGTATGAATAAAAAATGGGATGTTTTATATTTAGGTAGAGTTCCGTTAGATAAGAGTAGAGAAGAAAGATTAACTAAACATATAGTTATACCTAAGTTTTCCTATTGTACATATGCTTATTGTATATCTCCTAAGGGTATAAAAAGGTTATTAGATTATAATATACAAAAGAGTATAATACCAGCAGATGAATTTCTTTCGTCTACATATATTTCACATCCTAGACCAGACGTAAGTCTTAAATACCCCCCTTCACTTATAGTCTACGCATTAGACCCTGTTATTGTTGAACAGCGAACTAAAGAAGAAGTTGGCAGTGACACTGGTCTACCTGAGGAAAGAAAATGATAACTACACCCGAACTGTTTGCATATAAGATAGACCCTGAACTATGGTCGAAGAAGATGATTGCTCCCGGCACTAGAGATAAACAATGGGATTTAGTAGTAGAGAATATAGGGCCAGAGATATATACTTTCCCTCTTTTTACTAAGGAGTTCTGTGACATGATAATTGAGTATGCAGAATCTACTGGTAAGTGGACAAAAGCTAGACATAAGTTCTACCCTACTACTGATATATTATTAGAAGATATACAGTTAAAAGAGATGTATGAGTATGCTTTAAAAAACTACGCACATCCTATAGCTAGACATATATGGAAGTTAGAGGGTACGTCATGGAACAAGAACATAACATCTGAAGATTTTATAGCTAGATATATATCTAGTGAACAAGCAGCGTTGGATATACACCAAGACCACGCTGACTATACCTTTACTGTAGGGTTAAATGCTGATTATGAAGGCGGAGGGACTTGGTTTCCTAGACAACAAATATTAGCTAACCCAAAGGAAGGCTATTGTTCGTTATTCCCTAGTGTCACACACAGGCATGGTGGAAGACCAACAACGAAAGGAAAGAGGTACATTGTAGTATCTTTTGTAAGGAAAGGTGATTGAATGAGAAAGGAAATAATAGTAGTGGATGGGTTTTATAATGACCCAAATGAAATAAGAAAGCAAGCATTAGAAATGAATTATGGTACTAGTGGTAATTATCCCGGTATCAGAACTGATGCATTACCTAATGGTGATGTTAGAGAATTTTTAGAATCTGTGATGGGTATAAAAATTAATGAAATGAAATGGGATATGGGTGAATATACTGGTACATATCAGTATGTTATAGAAGGAGCAAAGACATGGATACATTCAGACCGTCATAATGATTGGTCATGCATTGTTTACCTTCACCCAGACCCTATTGATAATTCTGGAACTTCTTTTTATAAACATAAAGAGACTGGTTCTATATCTTATTGGGATACAGATGCAGGGGAAGAAATAGAGAAGGATGGAGATAGGCCTGATGCATGGGTAAAGACTGATGTAGTAGCTAATAGATTTAACAGAGCAATATTATTCAGAGGAGATTTATGGCATAAGGCTGATGAATACTTCGGTAAAGATTTAGAAAGTGGAAGATTGTTTCAGACATTCTTCTTCGACGAGGAAAAATGATAAAGAAACAAGTATATACAGATTTAGAAGAAATAGAAGGTAGTGATAGTACTATCAATATGGCAGATTATTATTTCTTTAGAAACGCTTTTACTGACGAAGAGATAGAGCGTATAAAGAAAATAGCAATTAAATACCCTGCTACAGAAGCAGCAACAGGACAAGAAGCATCTTCAAAACAAAAAGATAGTGTAAGAAAAAGCACAGTAAGATGGTTATATGATGATATTGGGGAGTTAGATTGGGTTTATGAAAGACTATTTAACATGACTAATGAAGCAAATGACCACTTATGGAATTTTAATCTATCTCACGCAGGTGAAGTATTACAATATACTGAATATCCTGAGAATGGTGGGCATTATGATTGGCATATAGATTGTGGCCATAATATGCAGGCACAAAGGAAGATTAGTATTACTGTCCAACTAAATGACGATTACGACGGTGGTGAATTAGAATTATGGAGAGGTCAATCTCCAGCAACAGCTCATAAAGAGAAAGGAACTGTTGTTATATTTCCATCATATATGCTACATAGAGTAGCACCAGTTACAAATGGTGTTAGAAACTCCCTTGTATTATGGATAGGAGGAGACCACTACCGATGATAGTTATAGATGACTTTGTTAAGGATAAAAAATTACTAGATAGTATGAGAGATGTTAATAGTGATTTTTGGAAATTAGGATATCACTGGTGGGGTGGATGGTGGAACTCTAACACTCCTATGTCTGTAAGACATGAATTAATAGAAAATATATGGAGATATAACTGCCCACCACAGGTTGATGGTTTAGGGCTTGACGGTTTTGAACACTGGGTAGGTATATTAAATAAAGATAATAGAATAGGTGATGAAGAAGGGTATGCCTTAAACCACCACTTTGATAAAGACGAAGGCACTGGTGAAGGTAGCCCTCTATTAGGAACTGTTTATTATCCTCCTATGGATGAAATACAGTGTGAAGGAGGGTATTTAAAGGTATATGATACTCATGAAAACGATAGAAATGCACCTTATGAGTTAATAGCTCCTGTACCAAATAGATTAGTTATTTTTGACGCAACGCAATTACACGCTGTTACTGAAGTAACTGAAGGAAATAGGTATGCTATTGCTATTAACTTATGGGATAGAAGACCATCTACTGATATGGTAGAGGAAGGCTAATGTATTTCAAACAGAAAGAAAGTGGTGCAGTTCCTTCTATAATACACGCTAATGGACCGAGTAAGTTTGAAGACTATTGGGATAAGGCTGTGTCTTTATTTTTCGCTGAGAAGCCTATAAAAGGGCAAGTCGATAAAGATTTAACAGTAATGACGTGGTCAATCCCAGACGAGCGAACTTTATTAGAGAATTGTTTTAAACAATATAACATAGAAGATAAGTTAGTTGTTATACCTATGTCGAGGCCTTTTGATTTCTTAGATAAGATAAGAAAGATGGCTAAGTATCTTAAGACAGTAAAAACTAAATATGTAATGGCTCTGGATGCCACTGATGTTATGACATTTGGTTATGACGCTTGTGATGAAGCATTGCAAAGGTTTAAAGCTAAAAATGTAAAAGCTGTGTTTGGTGCAGAAATTGCAGAATGGCCTAATCTAAAAACTGGTCAGGGTATTACCAAGCCACATTCTGGAGCTCCTCTTGAAATGAACTCTTGGATAAATGAATTGAAGAAAGTTAGACGTATAGATGAAGTATATGCTTGGTTAGGTTCGTCGTTCACACATATATGCAGTGGTTGTTGGATAGGAGAAACCCGTTATATGGAAGAGTTCTATGCAGAATTGATGGATGTAATACCTGAAGGGTTTCAACCAGAAGGATTGTTTGGTGGAGACCAAGGTTTTATACAATTAGTTGCTGCTAGAAGATATCCTGATGTAATAGCTGACTTTAAATCAGAAATATTTCTGAACTTATCTGGTACTACTACTAAAGAAGCAGAATTAATCATAGATTGAAGCAAACCTTTATATAGCAGCCTGTACTAAGTATATAAGGACACCACGTTGGTGCTCCTATAATGGAGAATTAAATATGGAAGAAAATGATATGAAACAAGTCATCTCTTTTTTCTCAGACGAAGAAGTTAAAGTAGTCTGGAGAGAAGAAGATAAAACTAAAGTAGGGCGTGGAAAGATAACACATGACGATGAAAATTTTGTTTATTTAGCTGGAGAAAAAGGTAAAGTAGTTGTCAATAAGAAAGATATTATAGCGATTAAACAATGAAATTAGTTTTTGATTTAGATAATGTTATATGCACTCCTCCTAAGGGTATACAATTTGGTATTCCTGATTATATAAAACATGCTAAACCTATAGAGGATGTAGCAGAATTTATGAGTTGGGCATACGAAACTCACGAAATTATAATTTGGGCTAATAGGCCTAATGATTTAGCAGTTAAATTAGCAACTGAAGAATGGTTAAAGTTACACAGTATTAAATATCACAGATTATTATTAGATAAGCCTAATAACCCTGTGTATGTTGATGAGACTCCTTCCCATGCAAAGTTTTATAAACACCTTGGGGATTTGAGTATTGTAGCAGAAATGTACGAGGAATGGAAAAATGATAGACAACACGAATAGAGAAGCAGAAACGTTAGGAAGTGTCGGACCAATAGTTAAAGTAACATGGAACGATGCAGCAAGCACTTTTAAGAGCTATAGAATAAATGCAGAAAACCCAGAAGAACATCTTACTAGATGTGAAACTGTTGGAGAAATGGTAGCAAAGGATAAGAAAGCTATCGTTCTAGTCATGCATGGGTCACAGTGTGATGGTGCTGATATAATGGCTATACCAACGGACTGGGCTACAAAGATTGAGGTCCTAAAGAAATGTACTACAGAGAATTCGGAATCCCAGCAAGAATAGCTAGGGCGTATTCTCCAGAAGAATTGGAAGAACACGTAGAGAAGTATAATGGTATAAAAAGCTGTTACACTAGTGTATACTGTTTTGACAATATGAAAGATAACGAAGGTAAAGCAAATTATGATTCAGCAGTTATTAATGGTGTATGGTTTGATTTTGACCATAATAAGGATATAGATAAATGTTTAAAGGATGTAAGAAAATTTATAAGGCAGTATTGTATACCACGGAAGATTATCCCAAGGATATATCTTACAGGGGGCAAGGGCTTTCAAATGAATATAGACTTTCAATCGCAAGTGGACTTATCGGACAGTCAAAAGCGACAAGCTTTACGAGAGTATTTAACTCACTTGAAAGAGACATATAAATTAAAAACACTTGACCAAGCGTGTATCAATAATAGTGTTGCTTGTTTAAGAAGGGTTCCCAATACACAGTATATTAGTAAACTCACTGGTGAACCTACAGGTGTGTGGTGTATACCTATATCTGTAGATGAGGCAATGACTATGAGTATAGAAGAGATATATGGTCTAGCTATGGAACCTAGAGATAAAATCAACATGGTTAAAAGTGGAAGAGCACAAAGAGATATGATTGATTTTCTTTGTGACAAAGCAGGTATAAAACACACCATTTCTAATAGTGCTGATTATCTATTAGAACAACTTAGAGAGTCGTCTGTAGGCTCTATAAAGCATATATATAGTAAAGATAGGCTCTATAAAGCACCTAGAGAGTGTATAATTAAGCTAATAATCTCTAATGTAGCTAAGGGTAGTAGTAACTACGAAGAGAATAAAGCTATCGTAGCTGAACTACTCAACGCGAATTGGAGCCTAACAAATATTTCTACTGTATTTAGATTTATCTATAATGAGCCTGCTGGAGACCATGGTTGGTATAATGACGACCCTGCGGTTCCCGGCAGACAGATAGTAAAGTTTAATGAAAACTTTGGACTTAGGTATAGGTCAGAGACTCTAAAAGAGAGAAATCTCTGTAAAGAACCTAATTGTCCTTGTATTTGAGCGAAAGCTTTATATACTATCCCGGAGATATATAACTATGGCAAATAATGAACGCTTGACCAAAAGGGTCAAAAAAATGGAAGAATGGATAGCTAGCAACGAAAGTGGACCTACTTTAAATAACTTTAATTGGTTGATTGAAGTAATCTCCAGCAATGACAGAAGAATGGGTGAAATGGACCGACAACATACTATGTTCAGAGAGTTATTTCAAGAATTTATGCAGATAAAAGAATTGGTTGATGATTGGGATGAATTTCTAAAGGAGAAAGATAATGCCCAAAAAACAGAAGAAGAAAGCCCTGAAGAAGAAGAGGAGTAAATATTAAGTATGGCACGTAAAAAATTTAAAGATACCTCTGCCAACCGAAAGAAGAGATGGAGTAAGAAATCACCTATGGCCAGAACTGGTAAACAGAATGGCGCATGGAAAGGTGGAAAGTCCGCTCATTACTATAGAAGAAAAGCTAATGCTGGTAAGAATGAACATGTACATCATGTCAGTGGTGGAAAGACTGGTAAGGGAAAACCCGGAGTCCATACTGCTTCTACAGCAAAAAAAGGATTAAAAAAGATGACTGCTGCGCAGCATAATAAGATGCACCCTGAAAAGGGACGTAAAGCAGCGGCAGCAAGAAAACGTAAGACTACGCCAAAGCGTAAGACTACAAAGAAAAAAACAACAAGGAGAAATAAAAAATGAAAAAATGTAAATGTGTAAATTGTGAATGTCAGACATGTAACTCAGACGAAGTACCTTATGAAGGTGAATGGTCTTGTGATGCAGAATGTAACACTGGTTCAGAAATGGAAACGTGTTGCGGGAATTAAGGATGGTCCTGACATCTAACTCAGCTAAAAAACCAGTTAAGCGCATTCTGGTTGATTACCAATGAGTTGCCCACTATGTGGAAGTAGAGCTATCGGATATTTATACGATGGCTCTAAAAAATGCCTAAAATGTGAAGACCGACCATAAGCTTTATATAGGTGGGTCTCCTATAATAATGAACCGTAAGGAAGTGATGTAATGTTTAAAAACGAAGTAGCAGAATTTATTTATAAAAGAACTTATTCCCGTTGGATAGAAGAAGAGAACAGGCGAGAAGATTGGCCTGAAACAATAGAAAGATTTATAGGTTTTATAATTTCAGAAAGACCTGAAATACCAGAGAAAACTGTAAACAAGATTAGAAAATATATGATGGGATTCGCAGTAATGCCATCTATGAGATTTTTATGGGCAGCAGGTCCAGCAGCTAAAGCTGATAACACTACGATTTATAATTGTTCGTTTGCAAAGATAAACTCAATAGAAGCTTTTGCAGAATGTCTTTATATCCTTATGTGTGGCACTGGGTTCGGATTTTCAGTTGAACAAGAAGAAATAGATAAATTACCTGAAGTCCCAGAAATAAAATCAGGATTACCTGTAAAACCAATACTAATTGAAGATTCTAAAAAAGGTTGGGCTGATTCAGTAAAGACTCTTATGGAGTGTTTATATGATGGACAGAACCAATATTTCGATTACTCAGGGATTAGGCCAGAAGGAGCAAGACTCATGACAATGGGTGGAAGAGCGTCTGGTCCACAACCTCTAGTAAAACTGCACGATTTCATTCGTGAAACAATGCATAATGCACAAGGACGTCAACTCACGTCTCTCGAAGCTCATGATATATGTAATCAAATAGCTGAGATTGTTGTAGTTGGTGGGGTACGTCGCAGCTCTCAAATATCCTTGTCGGACCTCCATGACAAAGACATGCGACATGCAAAGGAGTGGCCTTATCCCATCAAGCGTGCTATGGCTAATAATAGTGCTATCTATAGGGAAAAGCCCTCCGCTGGTGAATTCTTAACAGAATGGGCTGCTTTAGCTCTATCAGGCACTGGTGAAAGAGGTATATTTAATCTAGAAGCTGCACAGAACAAGGCTCCATCTAGACGTTATGCTCCACTAATACAGGGAACTAACCCTTGTGGAGAGATAATGCTTAGAGATATGGAGTTCTGTAATCTTAGTGAAGTTGTTGTGAGAGCTGAAGATGACTTAGACACTCTATTAGACAAAGTAGAGACTGCTACATGGTTAGGAGTTATACAGAGCTCTTTTACTGACTTCCCTTATCTAAGAGAAACGTGGAAAAAGAACTGTGATAAAGAATGTCTTTTAGGCGTTAGTTTGACCGGTCAGATGGATAACCCCTCTATATTGAGCTCGGAGGCCTTAAAAGCGCTTAAAAGCCGTGTTATACGCATATCTCGTAAAGCATCAGGTATACTGGGTACCAGAATGCCTACTGCTACTACTTGTGTGAAGCCAAGTGGCACTGTATCTCAATTGGTAGATTCTGCCAGTGGAGTTCATCCAAGATACTCTCAGTATTATATAAGAAGGTACCGAATATCTGCTAATGACCCATTATTTAAAATGATGAAAGATGTAGGTGTACCATGTAATCCTGAAAACGGGCAGACAGAAGAAGATGCTAATACTTGGGTATTAGAATTCCCTGTTAAGTCACCAGAAGGTTGTATTACTCGTAAAGATGTAACTGCATTAGACCAACTAAGTCATTATAAGAATTTACAACATAATTGGTGTGAACATAATGCTAGTATGACTGTATATGTTAGGGACGATGAATGGTTTGAAGTAGGTAATTGGGTATATAAAAATTGGGATATTATTAATGGTGTTTCTTTCCTTCCTTATGATGGTGGACACTATAAATTGGCCCCATATGAGGAAATTGACGTCCATTCCTACGAAAGGCTTATAAAGGACCTCCCCCGAATAGTATATAGCGAACTTGCAAAATACGAATCTGAGGACAACACTCAAGGGAAACAAGAGCTAGCTTGCTCAGGAGATAAATGTGACATCTGAAAAAGATATAATAACTGGAACCAAGAAACTTGGTAGAAACGCAAACCTTAACCCCGATGGGACTTTAAATCAAGGTATACACTCTTTACAAGGTACTGAAATGCCTGAAGGAACTATAATTAGAAGAACTGCTGCTGATGAACCAGATAGTGGTAATTTAAAGTCTAGAAGTAAAAATAATAAAACAGATAGAAGTTATTAGTCTGATTCATTAATGGCTTGTTGACGCTTATTTAATGTAAGTATCACTGACATTGTCGATTTATTATATCTTAACTTTTTACTGGTAACTTTATGTTTACCTCTTATTTCATCATCCTCTACGTC
>ERZ1046148.920-NODE-920-length-16160-cov-6.660354_pt1 | contig 16160 bp, 15 predicted proteins | sample MGYA00383090_ERZ1046148 | MGnify/ENA primary metagenome ERZ1046148 (study PRJEB29581, sample SAMEA5548360) | metagenome | biome: marine; feature: coastal; material: water | depth 25 m | study: Short-term variability in the microbial, nano- and picoplankton... | reverse complement strand
AAGCAGGTCCAGGCCCCAATCAGTTTATGATTATGCCCAACAACGACATTATAGATTTTGAACCTAGTATACCAGGTAGTCAAGGTGATTACGTTTATATTAGTAGTACAGGAACATTTACAACCAGTGACACAGGTAAAATTGCATTCTTAAAAATACAGAGTGCTATAGAAACTGTGCTTACAGGCAACATTAATGGCCCAACTGTTCCTAATGGTCATGTAATTAAAATGAATGATCAAACTATTACATTTAGTGGTAGCGGAAATGTAAATGCATCCAGTATGGTTTCGCAGATTAATTCACATTCTGCTAACACAAACGTAGTTGCATCAACAACACCTACACCAACTACAATAGTATCAGATGGTCCTAATACAATATACGGACTAGTAGGTGGATATACTCCATTTAGTGCGGCATTTGATACAGGATCAGGTAACACCACAGTTTCATTTACTACAAATGGATCACAGTATGCAGGTGTATCAACACCTGAGGATATGAAAACAGATATAGATGCGGCCAGCATTGCTAATTTATCTGTAAGTGCTACTCCAACTGTTTTAACATTAACAGAAGCAAATGGTAATGCAATTACTATAGTTAATGTTACCGATGATAACAACGGCAATCCTTATGTTGGTTCAAGTAATGTCTCCGGACTTAATGCTACAACTAATGCAACAGGAACATCAATTGTTAAACTAACAAGAAGCGACGGTGGCCCAATTGATATCTATGAGTCAACAGAATTCTTTAGAAACAACGTAGGTATAGCAAGTGGACATACAGGAATGTTCCCACTAGCAATGAACATTGAGCAAGGTATTAGAACAGGTGGTACAACACTTGTTGCTGATATAAGTGCAAGAAATTCATTGACTGCTATGACTGGTGACCAAGCATACGTTACCAATGCAGGTGACGGTGAGTGGGCATTATACTTATATGACGGTAGCCAGTGGGTAGAGATCAGTAATCAAGATAGTGCTACAGTAGATGCTAAAACATTAACAACTACATTCACAATGCCAGCAGGAGGCTTTGGAAACAGTACAACTAATAACTTAGGTAATATATCACAAGGTAGAAAAATAGTAAGTGTTAGTGCTGAAGTCCATACTGCATTCACAGGTTACACAGGTTCTATAACACCAAACATAGAAGTAGGAACAGTTGCAGATCCAGACCAGTTCTGTGATAGTCCTAGCAACGATTTAACAGAAACATCAGACTTTATGTGCTTCCCTGAAGCAGTTCATCCAGCCAATGCGGCACAGGAACTTACCATCCGTGCTAGGTGTAATCATTACCAATCAACAGCAGGTAATGTCACTGTTAAAGTCACCTACGTCTAAGCATCCAACACCCCACCTAAACTCCAAATTTGATAAATACTATTAACGTCAGGAGAATAGATCTCCGGATGTTATCGATAACGCAAAAAAGAATAATGTATAATATACATGTATTAGGAGAAACAAATGGCTGACATTAAAAACTTTGGTATCAAAGGTATTGCGTCAGATGTACAAATGGGGAAAAGCGGTGGTCGTCTTAAGTATGACTCCGGTAATTCACGTTTTGATCTTACACAATCCAATGGTTCCACGTTAGAAAACATTCGTTTTGGAACAGTAGAAGGCGGTGCATGGCAGGGCACAGCAATTGGAACAACATACGGTGGATTAGGGAATGACTTCTCAAGTTCAACTGGTGTTCTTACAATTAGCAGTGGTACTGTTAGTGCAGGCTCAGTAGCATTAGGATCACAAGTAAGCGGAGAACTTCCGGTTGCTAATGGTGGTACAGGTGCAAGTAGTGCCTCAAGTGCAAGAACTAATCTTGGACTAGGGTCTATTTCAACACAGGCCGCTAACAATGTAAACATTGATGGTGGAACTATTGACGGAGCAACGATAGGGGGAACCACAAGAGGCGCAGGTAGTTTTACTACACTTAACGCCAACGGTGGAATCACAGGTGACTTAACAGGAACAGCAAGTTTGGCAACAAACTTTACAAGTGCTGTAACTGTAGCACTATCAGGTGATGCAACAGGTTCAGCAACCTTTACAGGTGCTGGTGATACGGCAACTATTGCTGTAACTTTACCAACAACAATGGGAAGTGGTAACGCCGCATTGACTCCAGGGTCATTTGGTAGTTCAACTGCTATTCCAGTTGTTACTGTTGATAACCATGGTAGAATTACCCAAGTAGATACAGCAAGTATTTCAACTTCATTTACATTAGCAGGTGGTAGTGGATCAACATCAATAGATGGTGGTGACACAATGACTATTGCTGGTGCAAGTAACGAAATTAATACTTCAGTATCAGGTGATACTATTACTATTGGTTTAGTAGATAGCCCAACTATCAGTGGAGACTTAGTTGTTTCAGGAAATTTAACTATTTCTGGTTCACAAACGATTGTTAATTCAAACGTAACTCAAACAGTTGACAATATATTTAGAGTCAACAGTGACGGTGACGCTCAAGACGCAGGTCTAGAAGCAAATGTAAGTGGTAGCATTAAGCAATTCATTTACGATGTTTCAGAAACAGAGTGGACAACCGGCAGTGAAGACATTGCAACTTCAGGTTCCTTTAGAGGAAACGTAGTTGGTAATGTTACTGGTAATTCAGATACTGCAACAGATGCCGCAGGACTTTCGAGTGCTGTGACAGTTGCCATAAGTGGCGACGCAACAGGTTCTGCAACTTTTCAAGATGCAGGCGATACAGCAACAATTAGCACAACACTAGCAACAGTAATGGGCAGTGGAAACGCATCAACTACTCCAGGTAGTTTTGGTAGTTCTACAAACATTCCAGTTGTTACAGTCAACGCAAAAGGTTTAGTAACACAGGTAGATACTGCAAGTATCTCAACCAGTCTTACTATTCAAAGTGATGACGCCGCTGATAACACAGTTGCATTGGCGACAGACACCCTTAAACTATTAGGTGGAACAAACATTACATCAACCAACACAGCGGATGATGTTACGTTTAATTTGAATTCTACACTTACTGGTTTAACAAGTGTGACGTCTACAACATTAACAGATGGAACAGCCTCACTAAACAGTGGTGCTTTAAGTGGAGCAACTACAGTTACAGCCAGTGGCGCAGTAACAGGTGGAAGTTTAACTGACGGAACAGCAACAATGACAGGTGGAGCCTTAACTGGTTTAACTGGTGCATTGACTACTTCCGGTGCAGTAACTGGTGGAAGTATTACAGATGGAACTGCTACTTTAAGTAGTGGTGCTTTAAGTGGTGCAACTACTGTAACTGCAAGTGGTAACGTAACAGCAGGCAGATTCAAAGACGGAACTATGGAAATTAGTTCAGGGTCTATGACTGGTGCTAACAATATTACTGCTTCAGGAACTATCCAGTATGGTTCATTAAGTGATGGAACAATTACTATAACAGGCTTTGTCGACGAAGACAACATGGCTAGTGATAGTGCAAGTTTAATTCCAACACAACAATCTGTTAAGAAGTACGTTGACGATTCAGTTGGCGGAGCGGACTTAGACTTCCAAGGTGATTCCGGAGGTGCTTTAAGCATCGATCTAGACAGTGAAGTTCTTGATATTGCAGGTGGTACTAATATTACTACTGTAGGATCAGGTAACCAAATTACTGTAAACCTAGATGGAACATTAACTGGTCTAACAAGTGTTACTTCATCAACACTTACTGACGGAACTGCAACACTAACAAGTGGTGCTTTAACAGGTGTTACTAGTATTACTACATCAGGCGATGCTGTAATTGGCGGTAACTTAACAGTAAGCGGAACTCAAACTAGTGTTAATTCAACTAACACAACTATAACTGACACACTAATTACACTACAAAGTGGATTAACAGGTGCTAACCCTAACGACATTGGTCACATATACGAAAGAGGCTCCGATGGTAACAACGGATTCTTAGGATGGGATCAAAGTGCTGATAGGTTTATAGCGGCGACTACAACTGCAGACGGATCAACTGCTGGTGATTTATCACTAGCGGCAACTGATTTTGAAGCGGCTGGACTCATCGGTACAAGTGCTACAATTAGTGGTGCTGTAAGTTTTGGTACATTAACAGATTCAGGTGAGAGCATTGCTATTACTAAATTTGTTGATGAAGCAGACGGAATTTCAAGTAACAATAATGATACTACAATTCCAACTTCAGCGGCAGTTATTGACTATGTTGAAAACAATGGTGGTGACGGACTTCTACTAAGAAGTACATTCTCTGCTAATAGTTCAGATAGCGACTTTGCTATTGGAACAGTTCCAAATGTATCAGCAAGAACTTACTATGCAAATAAAATTGTAATTAAAGTAGGAACAGCATTTAGTGGTGGTTCATTTAACCATATTCTAATTAAAGAAAATGCAGGAGCAGGTGATGTGTTGGTAGCGGCGGCAGATGCTGACGCGGCAACAGCCGGTTCATACATTATCGAATTAGATGGTGATGACACACTTACTAAAAATGCGGCAGTAACCGTTCAGTTTAAACAATCGAATGGTTCTACAGCAAGTGTTCCAACAGCAGGAGCAATTACGGCATCAGTTCACTATAATTATGTTTAATAATTAGATACCGAACTAACCAAAATTAAAAGCACTCTTCGGAGTGCTTTTTTTTGGATTAATTTAATCTATTTGAATAACAGCGATTGCTTCTAGAGTAGTGTACGGAGACTCGTGTGCTAATGGTTCTTTCGTTTCATCTATGTTAGGCCACACTTCACATGCTGTAGCATTGATTTCTATAAATGGCATTTCTTCGTTAGGAACTTCATCCTCATGTAGTATTGCTTCTACTGGGCACTCTGGTTCACATAAGCCACAATCGATACATTCATCTGGATGTATTGCTAACATCTCAGGCCCTTCATAAAAACAGTCTACTGGGCAAACTGCTACACATTTTGTATCCTTGCACCCAACACAGGCGCTCATAACTACATAGGTCATTTTATTCCTTTGGTATGGCCATGCAATTCATATGCAGGCAAATTGTTTCTACAGCACTATTGTTTGGTGTCATACCCCATGGGATATGAGCAGGGAAACAAGCATACTTCCAAACCTTTGGTTTAATATAGTTAGTTGCACTTTGTATTTTTATAGGTGAAGAGTGGAGACGTAATCCAAAATTTTCTTGATAGCACATAGATCCTTTGTTAGTTGTCTGTAACCACATAATGCATGTATACCATTTTGTTCTATCAACATGCACAGGATAAATGTGCCCCGGATTGATAGCAAACAAACTAGGCTCAGTTAATTGTATCTGTGCCTTCTTTGTATTAGGTATTGCTCTGCGAATATCATCCACAAAAAGGTTACCTATTAACATCTGTAAGTTCTTTACTACATCTACTTGTGGCATGTCTTTATTAGTCATCCAACCAAAGTTAGTTTCTAAACAACTGCCTGAATCTTTTGCTTCTAGTATACCTTTTCTAATACTAGTTGCCACTGATCGCTCTATTGGTATTTCTCCCTCAATGCAGACATCAGGGAATAAGTTATATGAATTTGCCATACAAGTATTTATTCTTTTAGGTTGACATACATTGCATAAGAAGGTATAATTACTTATAGTAATAAAAAGGTATAAGTATGACAGACAAATCAAAGATTATTTTAACAGACATAGACGGTGTTGTTCTTAATTGGGAGTATGCATTTGGAGAGTATATGGAGTTCCAGGGGCACCAGCCAGTTGAAGGGCACAATAAGTATTACTCAGTAAGACAGAAGTATAACTTACCAACAGACGCATCAGGCGATATTGTTATCAAAACATTTAATGAGAGTGCGGCAATAGGATTCCTTCCTCCACTCAGAGATGCCCAATACTTTATTAAGAAGTTGCATGAGCAACATCAGTATCAGTTCATAGCAATCACAAGCCTAAGTCTTAATCCTTATTCTCAGAAACTTAGAGAAAAGAACCTTAAGAAGATGTTTGGAGACAACTGCTTCTTAGATGTAATATGCTTAGACACAGGTGCTGATAAAGATGACGTGCTGAAACCGTATAGCAAAAAATACCCAGGAGCATACTGGATTGAAGACAAGCCAGAGAATGTTGATCTTGGTGTAGGATTTGGACTTAATGGCATCTTAATGGAGCATGGACACAACATGGACTACACAGGCCAAGCAAATGTTGTGGTAAATTGGGAAGAAATTTACAATTTAATAGTCAAAACCGGTTGACAATACCAAAAAAGACGTTATACTATATGTATAGTTTAAAAATAAAGTGCTGGGAGGCAATTACATGAAAAACTTTGTTAAAATTAAAAAAGGTACCTATCGCAATGCACCTATTAAAGATGCGATTTTTCCAGTAGTTAAGCCACTTACATTTGGTAAGAAAGGACCATTTGTAACAGTTGATGGATCTGCTTTAATGGGACAAGATGCAAGTAAGATTAGGGTGCTAGTTAAGTCCCCTTTAGATGTTGTTCCTTCAACTAAAGAAGACTATGAGACTTTCATGCCAGTTGAGAAAGAAGTAGCAAAGAAAGAAACAACCAAAGAGGCTATGGACAGGATCAAAGGTAGATTTGATATCTTAGATCAAATGACAGATGCTGTAGCAAACGGTGTTGTTAGAGGACTTATTGTAAGTGGTCCTCCAGGAGTTGGTAAGTCATTTGGTGTCGAAACAATACTCGACGAGTATGACGCAATGGCAAAACTATCAGGCAAGCCACCTAGAACTGAAGTAGTTAAAGGTAGCATGACTCCAATTGGTCTTTACCAAACACTATTCAACAACTCATCAAAAGGTGATATCCTTGTGTTTGATGACTGTGATAGTATTTTGTTTGATGAAGTATGTTTGAACATGTTGAAAGCAGTTTTAGACTCAGGCAAGAAGAGATACATATCTTGGAAAGCAGAGTCCAACGCACTTCGTAGGGAAGGCATCCCAGATAGGTTTGAGTTCGCAGGTGGTGTTATCTTTATTACTAACGTGAACTTTGAAAACGTTCGTTCTAAGAAAATACAAGATCACTTAGCGGCACTTATGTCTAGATGTCATTACATTGACTTAGGTTTAGATACTACTGCTGATAAGTTCTTAAGAATTAATCAAATAGTTAGAGATGGTATGCTTGATTCATACAAGTTTACTGACAAACTTAACAAAGATATCATAGACTTTATGATATTAAAGAGTGCAAGGCTTAGAGAAATAAGTCTTAGAATGGTGCTTAAGATTGCTGACTTGGCTCAAATGAGTCCCAAGACTTGGAAAGAGTTGGCTGAGAGCACTTGTATGACGAGGGTCACGTTTAAGTGATCCACGTAAAGACTCATACTAAATATTAGTATGGGTCCCCCCCTAGTGTTTAATATCCTCCCACATTAAACACTTTAGAGACCCCCTAGTTCTTAGGGGGTTTCGCTTTTAAAGTGGTTGACAATGAGAGGAAAGATGCTATACTTATTGTATAAGTTAAATTAATTAGGTAGGTAATTTATGATAAAGGAAAGAAACACAACTGTATTAGCCACAGACTATCAGTCAACAGATCAAATGAAAAAGTTTATTAAGCATTGCACAGGTGCTAAACTTACTCCAGTCAAAAACAACAATAATGCTTTTTGGATATCAGGTGATAACAGAGGCGACTACTACGAGCAAAAGTATTACAAAGTAGTATTTGGTCATGTAACAGAAGAGTTCAGACATGGTAAGCCAACTAAGTCAGGTTACGGTTTTGACATTCAAGCAACAGGCGATTACAATGCTTGGAGTTTGATGGGCGAGTATCGTAAGATGATCAAAGAAGCAATGGCTGAGTACAAAAATAGTAATGCAACAAAGGTAGGTGCATAATGGAATTTCCAGTAAGATTAATTTTAGCGGCCAGTAATGCCGCACACAGAATCAATGACGGTTTTGTTAAGAAGTATGATGATAGTAAAAAGGAATCTAATAGTGCATTACTTTACAAGCATTTCTTTCAAGGACATGATCTTAAAGTAGAAGATAAAGATTATGACATGGCTGATGAGATTACTGATTACTTAAAAGGTTTAGGTATCAAGGCTATGGAAAGAACTCTTACAGACTTTGAACTTAATGTTCTTAAGTTTATTACCTCTGGCTCAGCAGGCAAAGATAAAATTGGCATTGCCGCTAGTTTACCTAAAGTTTATTTAAACAAGATGGAATCAGATGGTTGGGAAGATAGGGAAAGAGAACTAGGCAGGACATCAGACTTTGTCGGTGACCTAAGTAAACGTAGTACATTTGAAAATGCAACTATAGAATATGTTAGATACATTCCTAAGACAATGAGCAATTTAGTTACTGCTAGTGTCGATGGTAAGCATATCATTAAGTTCTTTTTAAATGATGCTAAAGAAATAAAAGTACAAGCAGGCAAGACAGTAACACTTGTAGGTTTTGTTAAAAGTCATTCAATTAGTAAGTGGACTGGCTTTAAAGAAACAATGATTAATAGAATCAAATTCGAATCTGTTGACGGCGACACTGAAAACAGTAAGTGATCGAGAACGCCGTTTAAAGAGTAGAGTAGCATAGCATGAGTGACTGAACACGCGGTTATGTACTTAGATAGAGCCCCTCATCACGAGGGGTTTTTTCTGATAAATACATGTATAACATTTAGGGAGTTATACAATGGCAGAAGATAAAGCAGAAGTAAGCATGACTCGTAAAGAGTATGATGCTTTGAAGGCAAAAGCGGCAGGCGGCAAAAGTGCACCTGCAGGAGACGGTCCGCAATTTGATGACCGTGGATTTAAAACAATCGAAGGAATGGAAGACATAGACACCAATGGAGATGGACATATCTCAAAAGGTGAAATGGATATGCATTTAGAGTTCAAAAGAAAAGAACTAGAAGATGCCGATGCAATGAGAGATGCCCAACGTAAGATGGCATGGTTCTCATTATTTGGTATGTTACTATACCCGTTTGCAGTAGTAGTTGCCAGTTTGGCAGGACTAAGCGAAGCACAATCTACACTAGGCAGTATGGCACCAACATACTTTGTAGCAGTAGCAGGTATTGTAGCCGCGTTCTTTGGTGCTCAAGCATTTACTAAAGGTAAGTAATAATAATGTTTACTAAACACTTTGTAAGATTTAATACTAGAGAACAACTACAGGATTCAGATGTAATTGAATACTTTGATGTTGTGCAAAGTGTTATACCTACAAAACTAGTAACAGGCATAAGCAGTGACGGTGACAAAGTTAGTATTGATGTAATGATATACAACGATATGGACGATGAAGGTGAACTGTTTATACACGAAATTGTACTAGAAGGTGATATTGACACAGAAGAAGGAGATGAGATATCTGAAGAACTTTCAGATTTATTTCCTGATACACAGTTTACATTTGAAGCATCTATTGAAGTATGATAGTTACTGTTCATTTCACAGGTGATCAGTTTGTAGCATACGATGAACAAGGTAAGCAAGTTAAAGACAGAGACATATTAAATGAAATCTCATTTATGCAATTCCCAGGATTCAAATCCACATTTCAAGTAGAGGTTGACAAAACCGATATTGATGTTAATATTAACCCACTACAGATAAATATTAACTTTAACACAGAGACATAAACATGGCATTTAATAGAACATTCAATCAAGAAGAAATCAACCGTTTAAAAAAACTAATTCAAGAAGGCGATCAAGTCTTGTATGAGGTAGAAGCACTTACCGTTGGACTTCGTGAAACAGTTAAAGCGATAGCAGAAGAAATGGAATTGAAGCCTTCAATTCTTAACAAAGCAATCAAAGTCGCTCACAAAGCCAAGTTTCAAGAAGAGTATGATAAGTTTGATGAACTTGAAACTATTTTGGAATCAGTAGGCAAAACTCTGTAAACTGTATGGAACGTGTTGCTACTCATTTAGATGGCGGCGGACATTTGACTACTGTATACTATGGATTGACAGATCCTAAAAGATTTGTTATAATATAATTTTAGGTATTGCGACAGCCGAAAATGTTGCTTGGAGAATAGATGAGTTACGTGGATGCATTTCATGACACTACCAAAGATAAGATCTTTGTTGTAGAACGTGTCAAAGGAAAGCGAATAATACAAGAATTACAACCTGAATACAATTTCTTTTATTCAGATCCCAGAGGCAAGCAAAAAAACATATATGGTGAGCCTGTATCTGAGATTAGATGTAAAAGTCTAAAAGAGTTTAGGAAGAATGTTGCTATGAACAAAGGCTCCGGACTTTGTGAAAGTGATGTTAGACCAATTAACAAAACAATAGCGAAGCACTACAATGGTGCTGAACCCCCAAAACTACATACATGCTTCTTTGATATCGAGGTAGACTTTGATCCTGAGAGAGGCTACAGTTCACCTGATGATCCTTTCACACCAATTACAGCAATAGGTGTTTACTTAGACTGGATGGAGGCAATGGTATGTTTGGCTGTTCCGCCTAAACGTATTACTTGGGAACAAGCAGAAGCAATGACTAAGAATATGCCAGAAGTAAAACTTTGTCGTACTGAAGGAGAGATGCTTGAACTATTCTTAGGACTAATTGATGATGCTGACATACTAAGTGGTTGGAACTCGGAAGGATATGATATTCCTTACACACATAATAGGATAGTTAGAGTATTAGGTAAGAAAGAAACTGCTAAACTATGCTTGATGGACAAGTATCCCAAGAAAAGAGTATATGAAAGAATGGGATCAGAGAGAACTAGTTATGATCTTATAGGTAGAGTTCACTTAGACTATTTAGAGTTATACAGAAAATACAACTATGAAGAACGTCATAGTTATAGATTAGACTATATAGGTGAGATGGAGTTAGGTGAGAAGAAGGTTGCTTATGAAGGAAGTTTAGATAGACTTTATAATTATGACTTTGAAAAGTTCTGTGAATACAACATACAAGACGTTATGTTGTTAGCAAAGATGGATACTAAATTACAGTTCATTGACCTTGCTAATACTATTGCACATGATAATACAGTATTACTTCCGGTAACAATGGGTGCTGTAGCAACAACAGAACAAGCAATCATTAATGAAGCACACAGACGTGACATGGTTGTGCCTGACAGAACTAAAACAAGAGACTCAGATAACTTATGGGGACACACAGCGGCAGGAGCCTATGTGGCATTTCCCAAGAAAGGTATGCACGAATGGGTAGGCAGTATGGACTTGAACAGTCTATATCCTAGTATCTTCCGTGCTTTGAATATGGCTCCTGAAACAGTAGTAGGACAACTAAGACAAGATTACACTGATGAAGAAATACATAACAAAATGTCTCTAGATAAGAAATCATTTGCTGATGCTTGGTTAGGTAAGTTTGGTAGTAATGAATATGAAATGGTAATGGCTAAAGACGTTGACCATGTTATGAAACTTGATATGGCTGATGGCACTATAGTAGATGTTACTGGCGGTGACGTTTATAACTTAATATTCAATAGTAGCCAACCTTGGAACATAAGTGCTAATGGCACAATATTTAAAACAGACTTTCAAGGCATAGTGCCCGGACTATTAGAACGTTGGTATTCAGAACGTCAAGTAATGCAAAGCAAGAAGAAGAAAGCAGAAACAGATGCAGAACAAACATATTGGGATAAGAGGCAGTTAGTTAAAAAGATTAATTTGAACAGTTTATATGGTGCGATACTTAATCCAGGTTGTAGATTCTTTGATCATAGAATAGGGCAGTCTACTACATTAACAGGTAGAGCAATTACTAAACACATGGGTGCTGAAACAAATAAACTATTTACAGGCAAGTATGACCATACAGGTGATACTATTGTATATGGTGACACTGACTCTGTTTACTTTACAGCAGTTCCGGCCTTAGAAGAAGGACAAGAGTTTGATATGCAAAGTGCAATTAAACTTTATGATCATGTATCCGATCAAGTTAGTAATACATTCCCACAGTTCTTAAAGGATAACTTTAATGTTCCTAAGAGCTCAGGCGAGGTAATGAAAGCAGGACGAGAAGTAGTTGGTAGAGCAGGAGTGTTTATCACAAAGAAACGTTACGCAATTATGTGTTTAGACATAGAAGGTTATCAACCAGAAGGCGGCAAACTAAAAGCAATGGGATTAGATCTTAAGAGATCAGACACACCAGAGTTCATACAAGACTTCTTAGAAGAGATACTATGTGATTGCTTGAATGGTGTGCCAGAAGATACAGTTGTAGAACGTGTTAGAGAATATAAGAAAGAATTTAAAACCTTAGACCCATGGAAGAAAGGTATGCCTAAGAGGGCAAACAATATGACTATGTATACTGCAAGAGTATTACAGCAGGCTAAGGTGCCTGATAGTTATAGACTGCATAAACTAGATGCTTTAAAGAAAGAGACGCAAAGCACAATGGTGCCTGGTCATGTTAGAGCAAGTATTAACTGGAATAATTTAAGACAAGCAAACAGCGATAACTATAGCATGCCTGTAACTGATGGTGCTAAGGTAGTTGTCTGCAGAATGAAAAGTAACCCAATGGGTTATACAAGTGTTGCGTACCCAACAGACGAGCTCAACTTACCCAAGTGGTTCAAAGAGTTACCGTTTGATGAGGATGCAATGGAAGAAGCAGTATTAGATAAGAAGGTAACCAATGTTATTGGAGCAATGGGATTTGACTTATCAAGAATACATGATAGTGAAACATTACAACAGTTTTTTGAATTTTAATCGAAAAAAAATGGAAATAAGGACTTGACAATTCTAAATAGTAATGTATAATTTAAGTTTAATATTGGAGAATATATATGGCCGAAAATGCAATTAAAGATATCCTAAAAGATGTATTGAAACATACACATGGTTTAGGTATCTTCGAAATGGTAAAGATTACAGGAGACTTAGAGAAGACAGTTGTAGAAACTGTTGATGCTGATAAGACTGTTATATTTAAAGGTGAAACAATTAACCCAGTTCCTGACTTTGTAGACTCTACAATCGGGTTGAGCAGAATGGGAGTCTTGCAAGGATATTTAAGTTATCCTAGTTTTGATGACGATGCGGCAACTGTGAAAGTTAAGTTTCAAGAAAGGAACGGAGCAAATGTTCCAGTTGAAGTAGAGTTTGAAAGTACAGAAGGTACTGATGCTAACTACAGATTTATGTTAGCAGATGTTATTAACCAGCAACTTAAAAGTATTAAGTTTAAAGGTGCTGAGTTTGATATTAACATTGTGCCTAGTGCAAAGAACTTAAAGGACTTAGGTTACTTTAATACTATCTTAAGTTCATATGAAGCAATGTTCTCACCAGTAACTGATGGCACTAAGTTATCTTTTAATATTGGTGATGGCATTAGTGATAGAGCATCAGTTCTTGTTTCAGATACTTGTGAAGGCATTATATCTAAAGACTGGAAGTGGCCTTTGGATGTTGTACTTAGAATTTTAAGACTTGGTAACAGTAGTAACTGTGTTCTAAGCATTAATGATCAAGGACTATTACAAATTAAAGTAGACAGTGGACTAGGAGTTTACACTTACTTATTACCAGCGAAGAGTTAAACTATGCACGATTTAGGCAAGACACAATCAGATTATGCAGTATACTTACCTGCTATATCAAGTTTTTATACTAAGCAATTACAAAAGTGCTTAGACAATCCAGATGAATGGAGAACTATAGAAGGGTTCGAAAAAGGTCTTGCAGGTTTAGATTTTCTCAAAGAAGATAGTTACTTCCATTATCCATATGGTTTGTATTCGGCAGGTCATGCTCACTTAGATATAGAGAAGAGTGATGCTAATGAAAAGATGATACAAGATAGAGATCATAGTAAGACAATGATACTTGGTGACTCAGGTGGTTTCCAAATTGCTACAGGTGTACTTAAAATGGATTGGGCAAATGCTAAAGATCCTGAGGACCCTGCTAGACTGGCATTGTGTAAGAAGATACTGGATTGGGAAGAGCATACAGCCGATTGGGCAATGACACTAGATATTCCAGGCTTTGCGGCGGCTCCACCTTATAAAGAAAGAACAGGATTAGAATCGTTTCAAGATACAGTAGATATTTCTATACTTAACTTACATTATTTTTTACAGAATAGGAATCCAGAGAAGTGCAAGTTTCTTAATGTACTGTCTGGTTCAGATGAATACAGTTCAGATGTATGGTATGAAGCAGTTAAAAACTTTAGTGATCCTGCTTTTGTTAAAGAAGCATACGGAGATGAGAACAAAGCATTAGAAGGTTATGCATTCGCTGGTATCAATATGCGTAATATGAAATGTGTACTTAAAAGAATTCTTAAACTTCGTGAAGATGGTTTACTAAAAGATAAAGGTTGGATACACTTCTTAGGAACGGGCAGACTACAATGGGCATGTCATTTAACATCTATACAAAGAATGTTAAGAAAACATGATTCTCCAAACATCACACTATCGTTTGATGCGGCATCACCCTTTGTTAATACTGCATACGGTCAAACATACGCATACAATATATTTGAGAACAAAGGCAAACGTTTTGGTTACTTTATGGATAGAGCATTTGATAATCAAATGTTCAAAGGCAGTAAACTACCTGCACCGTTTGGCCATTCACCTATAATGAATAGACTTACTATTGGTGACTTATGCTGTATGGCAGAAGGCGATCTTAATAGAAATGGTAAAGCCAAGGATGCAGACTCAACAAGTTGGGATACATTAAGTTATATCTTATACATGGGTCATAGTGTATATAATCATATAAGTGCTGTTCAAGAAGCAAATAGGCTAACTGATATTGAGAAGCATAGAATTGATTGGTCGCATAAAGACTTTATACATGATAAGAAAAGCAAAGCAACTAACGACATATCACCATATGTGCCTGCAGATGTAATTGCATTTGATAGTTTTGTGCAAGAAGTATTAGATCCAGCATGTCCAGATCCATATCAATTGATAGAAGATTATGATAAACTTATACAGCAAATTAACTTTGGTATATACAAAGTCGATAACGAAGATCCAGAGAACGCTCTTAATGCCTTCTTTGAAGAAACAAGTAACCCAGTTGAAACAGGTGAGTTACACGAAGATGAAGTTAGAGATTATGCAGATACCATGATGGACCCAGCAATGACAGGAGACTTTTTCGAAGAATGAATACGGTCAAAATAGCATTATGTTACAGCGGATTAGTAAATACTTGGGAATATTTAGATACCCATTATAAATTTACTAAGTTGTTTCCTAGTGCTGATAATTTTGATATAAATGTGTTTATGCATAGTTGGGATATTGAGCAAAATAAAATTAACATTAATAAGTTTAAAAGTGATTTAGAGAAACATGATGTGGTTAATTCTATTAATGTAACAGTTACTCCTTACAAAGAGTTTGATGATTACATTAATTGGAAGGGCATAGAGACTGTATTTTTAACTTCAAAGATAAGAGATAAATTAGGAATTGAAGATCAAATAGTGCATTTAAGTTTAACAGATAACAAGAAAGAATTACTGCGATATAAGTTTGCACAATTTTGGAGTCAATGGCAATGCTTTGACATGTTGACTGAAGACCATGACTTGGTTGTTAGGATAAGACCTGATGTAAGAATAAACAGAGTCACAGAAAGTATGATAACAGAAAAACGTTTTTCTGAACAAAGAAATTTTGAAGATTACATAAGTCTTAAGAATAACTCAATAGGCAATGATACACCAATAGGCATACGATCATTAGATAGTTTGCATGTGCCTAATCATCCTATAGTATTTGTAGATCTAAATCAAGGCGATATGGGTGTAACTAAGTATGGAACTAACATGGCTGATTGGTGTTGGTATATGGCAGGACAAGACTTTAAAAAATTACAAAATAAATTTAATGATACAGAACACTTTCTCAATGAGTTAGTAACTGTATATTTACAAATGGAAGATGACATGGAAGACCATGGAATGCATAGAGTATTGTGTAAAGTATTAATTGATCACGGTGCTATAGTTTATCCTTGGCCAGTTCTTGAAACATCTTTGGAGTGGTTATATAATGGATAATAGAGACGGACATACAGAAGACACAAGATACTTTATAGGCACTGAAGTAGAGCAAACTCCAGCATACG
>ERZ1046148.914-NODE-914-length-16211-cov-8.528596_pt1 | contig 16211 bp, 19 predicted proteins | sample MGYA00383090_ERZ1046148 | MGnify/ENA primary metagenome ERZ1046148 (study PRJEB29581, sample SAMEA5548360) | metagenome | biome: marine; feature: coastal; material: water | depth 25 m | study: Short-term variability in the microbial, nano- and picoplankton... | reverse complement strand
GTTTAGCAAAAATACTTCGAGAAACAAGAGAAGATATTGAATACTTTAAGCAAACTTTACTAAGCCACGGTATTGATGTTGTACAACTTACCCCAAAGGAATTAGGCTACCAAGATAGTATACTAGACTACACTGACTGGCAAACAGGTGAAATAGGTGTAAGCAGTCCTATAAAAGACTTTCCAGAAGCAAGTAACTTTGGCGTAAACCATCGTAACATACGTTTATCACGTGATTCTAGTACAGGAATACCACAACCGCCATTGGCAATAAGAGATGATGCTCTTGTAATGGGAGATAAGATATTAATTACACAGGCCCATGTATACAGTACTAACCTATCTGCTATAAAGTATAAAGAAATGTTTGGTGATGCTGTAGTTGATAATAGCATATATGAAAAGAATATTAACTTTAGACGTAGTATTAAAAACGTTAAAAGTTGGGCAGAGAGACATCATTTGTCTATTGATGTTGAGGACATGGACGAGTTAGAAAAGTTACAAGACTCTACACCACTTAATGGTTGGTGTGCTCCAAACTTAACAAGACTAGGAAATAAAGTTTTAGTAGATGTGTGGCAAACACCAGAAGTAGTAGAAGAATTTTTAGAACCTAACTACAAAAACTTTGACTTCCATAAAATTTTTATAGGCGGGCATAATGATAGTGTGTTTAGTGTAGTTCGTCCTGGATTAGTAATTGCTACTCCTTGGTTCAAACCTTATGCTGACATTTTTAAAGGTTGGGATATTATTTGGTTTGATCAACCAAGTTGGGGCAAGGAAGTTAAATCAGCAATTAATTTAAGACATAATAATCAAGGTTGTTACTGGACACCGGAAGTTGAAGAGAATCCACAACTAGAAAGTTTTATTAATCAATGGTTAGACAATTGGCACGGACAAGTCGACGAAACTATTTTTGATGTTAACGTTTTAGTATTAGATGAAAAGCACGTTGTCATTAATAGTAACGATAAAAATTTAAAAGACCAATTAGAACAACGAGGCATCACGCCAATTTTTGTTCCATTAAGACATCGTTTCTTTTGGGATGGTGGCTGGCATTGTAACACATTAGATATACACAGAGTTGGGCAACAAACCAATTACGACGTATAAAACCTATATTTTCTGCCATTTTTTCGAATCATTTTCTTGACTTCTTTTCTACTTTATGTTATAAATAATGTCGTAACGTTGAAGTGATTCAAACGCTAATCTGGACCTGGGGGCAGTACCCAGCAACTCCACCATAAACACATTCAAAAAAGTAACAGATTTTTTTGAAGTTAGATATGAGTGTGCTTATGATGGGGTTGAAAAAGGATCGACAGGTAGTTATTAGGAGAGTGGAGTTGCCCGGATGTAAGCACGGTTATCGCGAACAAAACTTATAAACGCAAACAATAATGTGTTTTATGAGGACTTTGCCTTAGCGGCATAGTTGCTCGGGGTTTGGGAGAGCCTATCAACAGAAATCTTCTTAGAAGAGGGCTCTCGCCTTAGTGGCGAGGGTCTTTACATATATGTAAAGGAAAAAATATGAAAAATATACTAATTGCCACAGTTGCTTTAGGTCTGTCATTTTTAAGTGCTCCGGTACTTGCTGATGCTGATTTCTATGGTTCTGTAAATGTCATGGTTTCAAACGACGATGATACTACAGGAAAAGCAGTACTAAAGGCACAAAACAACGGATCTAAGATCGGTGTTGAATTTAGTGAAACATTAGTTGATGCTGAAGGAAACGCAAAAGGTGGTCTTACTGGATTCGGTAAAATAGAGGTTGGCGTCGATGCCGACGATTCGGGATCTGATACATTTGATTCTAGACTAGCATATGTTGGTGTAGATGCAGGTGCTATGGGTTCAGTAGCGGCTGGTAGACAAGCAAATCCAGGTGCTGGAGTTAGTAAAACTAACATATTTAACGTCTATGGTGGAAACGCCACATTTAAATATGCTGATCGCAGTTCAAACTCTGTGAAATATTCTAACTCAGTAGGACCAGTATCAATTAGTGCCATGGGCATTATTGATGGTGCTACAGGTAAAGAAGGTCTTGATGTTACTGATATATCCGCTTCAATAGACTTAGGTCCAGTAGCACTTTCTGGTGCTATGGTGAATGATAGAGTTAATGTTATTAAGTATAACATTGCTTCTGCAAGTATTGATGTTGCTGGTATTACACTAGCAGGAACGTACTCGTATAAAGATACAGCGACTACAGACTTAACAGGTCTTGAATATTCAGCATCTACTTCAATCGCTGGAAACACGATTGCTGTTAGTTTACAAGATAAAGAAGGTACAGGCAACTACTACACAGCGGGAGTTAGCCGTGACTTATCTGAATCATTGTCAACATACGCTGAGTACCAGTTAACTGACGTTGACACAGGTACTGATACTACTCAAATGGCACTAGGACTTAAATACTCGTTCTAAACTATTTGTAGTTTTTATCTTAAAGCAGATATCATTAAGTTGGTATCTGCTTTTTTTTATGAATAATTACTAGTATGATAGCATACTTTTCTTTTCAGCCTGGATTAGGCGGACACTTCTTTCAAAGACTTTTATTTTGGAGATGGGGTCTTGTTAGTAAACCTAAGGCTAATAGTTACTGGAATGAATATCATTTCCCTCAAGAGTATTGGCGACTTCCAGAAATGTCTAGATTACAAATTGATTTGGATTATGGAGAAGAATGGATAGACTCAAAAAATTATAACCCAGCAATATTAGAGGAGTATTTAGAAACGTTTGAAGTTCCAACAGTAAATTCATTTATACTTGATCACCAAATATTTCCAAACTTAAACAAGTCAATGAAAAAGGTAAAAGGAATAGAATGTCCTAACATTGTTTTTACAACAAAAAATATAAAGACAGCATTATTTTGTCGACACTTACGAGATATAAAATCACTAATGAAAGATCATTACAATTTACGAGACGATAAAAATATGAACATTAGGGAAAAAGAAATTTGGTATTCAACTGGTCCGTCACCCTTAGAGTTAGGTGCTAAAGAGTTGTTACCAATACCGCACAAAGAAAGATTAAAGATTAGACATATTATGGATTTAGAAGTAGAACATGCTGATATAATTTTCGACTATGATAGTTTAATAGATGGTGATATTAGTTGTTTTAAAGAAGTGGATGATTATTACCAGTTAACACCAGTTATTCCAGACGAAGATATTATAAATTCAATTCGTTGGTATAACGTAGAAAACAAAAAGTTAATAAAGGATTTAGAATAATGGAAAATTGTTTTCACAACTGGGGAGAATTAACAAAAGTACTTGTAGGAGATATATTACCAGCAAGTGTATATGACGGATTACCAACTCAGATTAAAAATTGTTTAGTACAAATTACACAGGAGACACAAGAAGATTTAAACAATATGTGTTCTGTATTAGAGTCGCATGGCGTTAATGTAGTAAGGCCTAACATTAATACCTATATGAAAAATGAAGGATTCACTTATGCTGAACAAACTATTGCTGAACGAGGCACACTCCCAGGACAACCTTTTGCTGTAAGAAATCATTTATTACGTTGGCATGACAAGATATTTGTAGGTGCCAATTGGGCATGGGAAAATTACGGTAAAGAAGTATTAGAACCACATAAAGACGATGTTATACTTTTTGATTATTTTTGTGCTAGTGATGTTTTTAGATTAGGAAAGGATTTATTAATTGATACAGAAAACACAGACAATATACCTTTTGTAGATTGGATTAAAAAGTATAGGAAATTACACGAGTTAGATGTAAACATACACACAGCAAGTATAGGTGGACACAGTGATAGTAGTGTATGTCCTATCAAGCCAGGTTTATTATTAACACGTTATGAGATTGATCAATATTCAGATACTTTTAAAGGTTGGGATATTCATAAACTTCCTCATTATATGCCTAATGATTTAGAACGGTATCATAGACTTTGGGAAGATTTTAGTTTCAAATTAGTTAATGAACCACAACAAGAAGCAGTAGATTTTATTAAACAGTACTTAACACATTGGATTGGTTATAGTCAAGAAACTACATTCGAAGTTAATATGTTACATATTAATCCAGAGACAGTTATTACTAGCCACGTAAATGATACTGTTACAAAACTGTTAAATAACAATGGAATTGAAGTAATACATTGTCCTTTGCGACACAAATATTTTTGGGACGGTGGTAGTCATTGTGTTACTTTTGATATAGATAGAAAAAGCAACCCAGAAGATCTCTTTAATAGAAAAGAAGATCTCAATTTCGGCGAACTATGGAGAGATAGATAATGTACGAATATAGAGCAAAAATTATAAAAATAGTAGACGGTGACACAGTAGACGTAGATATTGATTTAGGTTTTGGTATATCGTTAAACAACGAACGTGTTAGAATTATGGGAATTGACACACCTGAATCAAGAACAAGAGATAAAGTTGAAAAGAAATTTGGACTAGCCTCAAAAAACAGACTTAAAGAATTGTTAGGTAAAACTACAGTTCTAAAAACTCAAATTAATAAAAAAGGCGAGGACATGAAAGGTAAGTTTGGTAGAGTCTTGGGAGACTTTGTTACTGTTGACGGCAGAATGGTTACAGATATTCTTGTTGAAGAAGGCCATGCTGTGGCATACTTTGGTGGATCTAAAGAAGAAATACAAGCCAAGCATCTTGTTAATAGAGAAAAGTTACTCCGTGAGGGTGTAGTAACACTATAAAATAGCAGATTTGTTGTATTTTTACAACAAATTTGTCCCTAAAGTTGGTTGACAGATTGGCCAAAATATGCTATAATATACTATATTAACAATAAAGAAAGAGGTATATTATGAAGAAACTAATGGCAGGGTTTTTAGTAGTGTTAACAACTTTTAATATTACGCCAGCAATGGCAACTACAGGTGCAGACTTAACATCTCAAGCAGAACATATCCTTTGGCAAATACTAGAATCAGAGGGAGTTCAAAATAAAGATCACAAAGAAGTTCAGTGTTTAGCAGAAAACATTTACTTTGAAGCAAGAGCAGAAAGTTTCTCAGGTAAAGCGGCTGTAGGTAATGTTACTAGAAATAGAGTTTTAGATTCTAGATGGCCTAATACTTATTGTAGTGTTGTTACACAAGGTCCAGTAAGAGAATCATGGAAAACTAAACAACACAAAGATTTAGCAGATTCAGAAAGAGTATATTATCCTCGTAAACACAGATGCCAGTTTAGTTGGTATTGTGATGGTAACAAAGATGTTATTTGGGCTAATTACGAAAAGACTGGACAAACAATTAAAGGCAATGCTAGAGCATGGAGAGAATCAGTAGAAACAGCAATATACATTCTTGAAGTAGGAACAATGTCTATAAAAGATAATACAAACGGTGCTGTATTTTATTATGCTCATAATTTAGTATATCCTAGTTGGGCAAAAACTAAAAAATATCTTGGTGTTCTAGGTAACCACACATTTATGAAATAAATATTACTATGAGAGCAAAAGAAATACTAAAATTACCTAGCATTGAAATAGGCGATGAAATATTAGTCGGCAAGTTTAAAAACCGTCGAGCCACAGTTACTGGCTTTACAAAAGACGAACATAATCAACCTGTAGTACTAACAAACAAAGGTAAGCATAATGTATTCAAAGGTAGAATAGTAAAGTTAATGGACAAGTAATGCGACTGTTTGAAATTACAAAACCAAGTCAAGTAGAACTAATTGGATTAGCAAAAGAAATCCGAGGTACACAATCTCATGATGAAATAGCCAAACTTGTTACCAAACATTTTCCAATGACAACTGTTGAAGTACATACTACACCTAAAATAGACTCAGGTTCAATGAACATAGGTGCTCATTATGATCCAGATGCTGATGAGGAAGGTGGATTGCCAATACATATAGACTTAATGTTTAGTAATAAAGATGACAACGAACTTGAATGGACAAAGCAAGGTAGAAAGTTTTTTCTTTATAAGTTACAAGATGTAATGAAACACGAACTACTACATCTAAGTCAGCACAGAATGAGAGATTTCCATCCAGGTAGAGAAGGTTACGACCAACGTGATAACAATTACGAATACATGAGTCGCCCAGATGAAATTGAAGCCTATGCTATGAACATAGCAGATGAATTAACAAGACATGTTGGAAAAGATGGAGCATTCCAACTATTGAGAATGGCTAAAAAGACAGCACAATTTAAAACAGAGATAGGACATTTTTTAAGTCCAGACCTATTAGCATACTTTTCTCTTTTTAACTACGATGCCTCCAATCCAGTAATTAAGAGACTACTGAAAAAAATCTATATATATTTAAAGCAATCGAAATAAAAGGTTGACTTTAAACTACTACTTCTAGTATAATATAACTATGAACAACAACATTCAAGATAGTGTAGTATCCTTTCTTCCTCCTCGTCGCAAGACTACACCATCAGGATGGACAAGTTTCAATGCTCCGTGTTGTGTTCATAACGGCGAGAGCCAAGACACTCGTGGGAGAGGTGGCATTATAGCACAAGGTGACGGTGCCATCTCTTACCACTGTTTTAATTGTAATTTTAAAACTGGTTGGAAACCTGGAGGACATCTTGGATACAAGATGAGAAAGTTACTTACATGGTTAGGTGCTAATGATGGAGAAATACAACGACTGGTTATAGAAGCAGTAAGAGTTAAAGATGAAGTTGGTGTACTTGAAGAAGTACAACAAGAAGTTGAAGTTAGTTTTGATGAATATGAATTGCCAGAGGGTAGTTTAGAGATTAATGATTGGGCTGACAAATTAGGAAAAAATGACATACAGCCATTTACTGATTGTTATCAATATTTGCTAGACAGAGATCCTGATTATAAATGGCCAACGTACTGGTCAAATTCAACGTTAATGAAGCATAGAGTTATTATACCTTTTATGTGGAAAGATAAAATTGTTGGATATGCCGCAAGAGCAGTAATTGATAGTTTAAAGCAAAAGTATATGGCACACAGACCAGCCGGATATGTTTTTAATTCCGATAGACAAACTGGTAGTAGAGAGTGTATAATAGTAGTAGAGGGTGTATTTGATGCTATAGCAATTGATGGTGTTGGTGTGTTAGGAAGTAACATTAACGAGCAACAAGCAGATATTATTGATAGCATTGGTAAGGAAGTAATAGTAGTGCCGGATAGAGATCAAGCAGGAGAGCAGTTAATTGATAGTGCTCTCGAATATGGTTGGGGAGTAAGTTTTCCAAACTGGCATGATGATGTGAAAGATGTTAGTGATGCTGTTTTAAAATATGGTAAATTATTTACGTTAAGTAGTATTTTAGAAGCAACACAACGTAACAAATTAAAAATACAATTAGCAAGGAAGAAAATTGGAAACTGAAGAAAAGAAAATAACTGATTATACTGTAGAACTTCAAAAACTATTTTTAGAAATGATGGTTCATGACGCTCAAAGTTATGTTAGAGTACAAAATATTTTTAATGCTGAAAACTTTGATAGAAGTTTAAGGAAGGCGGCTGAATTTATTTTTGATCATGCTGAAAAACAAAGTCAAATGCCTACACTTGAACAAGTAAATGCTTTTTCCGGAACAAATTTAAAAGCAACACCAGAATTACAAGATGGACATTACAACTGGTTCTTTGAGGAGTTTGAAAACTTTACAAGACGACAAGAATTAGAAAGAGCAATTTTAAAAAGTGCTGATCATTTGGAGAAAGGTAACTATGCTCCAGTTGAAAAATTAATTAAAGATGCTGTACAAATAAGTTTGACAAGAGATTTAGGAACAGATTATTTTGAAGATCCTAAAGGTAGATTGTTAGCATTAAAAGATAACAACGGACAAGTAAGCACAGGTTGGCCAATGCTAGATAGAAAACTATTTGGCGGAATGAGTAAAGGCGAACTTAATATATTTGCTGGTGGTAGTGGATCTGGTAAGAGTTTATTTTTACAGAACTTAGCATGTAACTGGGCAACAGCAGGACTTAATGGTGTTTATGTAACTTTAGAATTAAGTGAAAACTTATCTGCTATGAGAATTGATAGTATGCTTACAGACATTCCAAGTAATCAAATTTTTAAAGACTTAGATGATTTAGATTTTAAGGTTAAAATGGTAGGCAAAAAAGCAGGTAATTTGAGAATAAAATATTTGCCAGCACAAAGTACTATTAACGATATTAGAGCATACTGTAAAGAACTACAAATTAAAACAGGACATAAGATAGACTTTATGTTAGTTGATTACTTAGACTTATTAAGTCCGGTTAGTGTTAAGGTTAGTCCAAATGATCAGTTTATTAAAGACAAGTATGTTAGTGAAGAATTAAGAAACTTATCTAAAGAACTTAATGTATTGTTTGTAACGGCTTCTCAGTTAAACAGAGGAGCAGTAGAAGAAATTGAATTTGATCATTCTCATATTGCTGGTGGTATTAGTAAAATTAATACAGCAGATAATGTATTTGGTATTTTTACAAGTAGGGCAATGAGAGAACGTGGTAAGTATCAACTACAACTTATGAAAACTAGAAGTAGTTCGGGTGTTGGGCAAAAGGTTGAATTAGGATTTGATGTTAATAGTTTAAGAATACTTGATATAGGCGAAGTTGATCAACCAGATCAACATACAAGTGATGTTATGGAAAAACTTAAAACTAGATCAACTGTAGGTGGTCAAGAGGACACTACAGAAGAACCTAAAATTACAGCAGATGTACAGGCGAGCAAATTGAAAAATATGCTTAACAACATCTAAAAGGCGATAAATACATGATGATATTCGGACTTTTTATTTTATTTGTAGCACTATGTATATCAGGTGTTGCCGCATACTACTCAATAATAGGACTAACGGCTATTTTTGCCGCCGCAGTTGTTCCTGTGATTATTATGGGTGGTGTATTAGAAGTTGGTAAAATTGTAACAACAGTCTGGCTACATCAATATTGGTTTGATTCTAAAAAATGGATGCGAATGTATCTAGCGGCCGCAGTAATAATTATTATGTTTATTACAAGCATGGGTATCTTTGGTTTCTTATCTAAAGCACATATTGAACAAACATCACAAAGTGAAGAAAATCAATCACAGTTAGTAAGGATTGAATCTGAAATTGAAAGGTTTGAACTTGTTATTTCTAGAGCAGAACAAAAAATAGTTGATGCTGAAAATCAAGATGATAATAAAGATGCTAGAATACAATCTCAAATAACAACAGAAGAAACTCGTATTAATAATGCTTATGCTAGACAACAACCTGCTATTGATCAACAACAATTAATTATTGATCAAGAACTAGGCAGAGTTAACGAAGCATTTGAAAGAATACAGCCTGCTATTGATGAACAAAATGCTATTATTGAAAGAGAAGAACAAAAACTAGCAGATACAATACAGCCATACTTAGATGAAATTGACGTAATAGATGAGAAGATGAACAAGTTAGAAACTTGGCCTGCTGAAGATAAGATTAAAGAATTACAAGCACTAATTGGTGTTAATGCTGATGGTAAGTTTGGTTATGCTACTAGAACGGCTTTGAAGAAATTTAAAGAAGACTTAACAGCAAGACGTTTAACTGTATTAGCAGAAATTAATGAAATCAAAGACAAAGCAAAATTTAATTATGCTATTGTACAAGCAAATAAAGAAAAGCAACGTTTAAGAGAAACAGCAGAGTCACAAGAAGCAAACACAGGTGTAGATAATAGTGTTATTCAAGGTGCTAGAGATGAAATTAAACGTTTACGTGGTATAGCAGAAGAAGAAATTAGAAATGCTAACGAAGTTATTACAAGATTACGTTCTCAACTAGGGCAAGGTACAACTGAATCTGCTGATGCTTTGATTGATGAACAGTTAACAAAGATTAAAGAATCAAATGATAAGATTGATGGACTAATTGATGAAAAGTTTGATATACAAAAAGAGTATAGGAAACTAGAAGCAGAAGTAGGACCAATCAAATACATTGCTGAATTTATTTACGGCGAAGAAGCAACTCAAGATATATTAGAACGTGCCGTACGTTGGGTTATTATTATCATTGTGTTAGTATTTGATCCACTTGCTATTATGTTGGTATTAGCAGGTGTTCAAACGGTGAGTTGGGCTAGACAGCAAAAAGGTCATAAGCCTTGGCATCCACCAAAAGAACCATTACCAACAGAACCAAAAAAAAAGCAATCAAAACGAGAGAGGGAACTTGAAATGAAAATACAAGAGCATACAGACCTTCTGCTAGTGTTAGAAGAACAACTTGATGGAGCAATAGCAAGTGGTAAAATGACTAAGGCAGAATTGGCTTCTCTTCAAAAAGAGCATGACACTCTCACTGAAGAAAAGGCAGAGTTAGAAAAGGAGTATTCCGACCTTCAAAAAAAAAGGATGAAGTTGACGACCTAACAAGGAAAGCAACAAGCACTATTGCTAAACTTGAAAAACAAAACCAAGCACTACAATCGCAAGTGTTAGATCTAGAAAATAAACCACCAGAAATACAAGAAGTAGAAGTAGAAGTCGAAAAGATTGTTACTGATACAACTGGTATTGACTCACTAAACAAAGATATTATAAACTTACAAACTCAAGTAGCAAGTAGAGATCAAGCAATCGAAAGAATAAGTCAAAAATATGATCTTATTGATAAAACAAAGATTAAAGAAGAAGAAGACGATCTTGGTGTTAAAGCAACGTATGGTGAATCTTTACCAGTTGATGCTGAAAAAGGACAGTTACATACTTTGACAAATGTTTATCCACATGAACTTAAAAAGTACAATGGTAATAAATGGATTGACGTAGATAAAGACGGAACATCGGCTTACTTAACAAATGATTATATTAAACACTTAGTTGATCAGTTAGCAAGAAATACTCAAGATGTAGATGATTTAAGTCCTGAAGAAAAAGCGGCTGTATCAAACTACTTAACTAGAAGGGACGTACTTGGACAATAACGTAACAGTAGTAACAGAGCCAGATTACTGGTTTGGCAAACTGGAAAGTGTTTTCCTTGTAGGGTGTGACAACTGGACAGTTGAGCAATATATCAAAGAATTGCCTAAGTATGGTGATTACAGTTTACATATTGGCGAACAGAATAGTAAATTAGATTGGGTTATTAATACAGCAACCCGTTCAACTGTAGTTATTGTAAGTAATGAATACGAAAACAAAATTGTTACAGGATACTTAATGTCTATGCCAAACGTTTGGTGGTGTGACGATATACATCACGAAGATAATTACGAACCATTAAATAATAGAAAACTAACAGTTCCAGTTGACTGGATATTACAGAAAAGGTTAATCAATGACAGATGATGATAACATTAATTTAGACCAGATTCGACTAGTCAATCAGTGTAATTTTTGTGGCAAAACAAAAGACCAAGTATACAAAATTATAGTAGCAGAAGGTGTTGGTATCTGTGACGAATGTATAGATTTGTGTAGTAAGGTTCTAACAGACGAAAAAGCAAAGCAATGGTCTAAAGATTTAGAGCCTAAAACAGCAAAAGAAATTGTAGCATTTTTAGATGAAACAGTAGTAGGACAACATAAAGCAAAGCGTCATATGGCAGTTGGTGTAGTTAATCACTATAAGAGATTAATGTACGATACACAAGGTACTATTGAAAAGAATAATCAATTGGTAATTGGTCCAACAGGTAGTGGTAAAACATTTATGGCTAAACAAATTGCCAAGTTTTTAGATGTACCTATTGTAATTGCTGATGCTACTAGTTTAACTGAAAGTGGTTATGTAGGAGATGATGTTGAAAGTATTATTAGTTCGTTGCTACTAAAAACAGATTACAATGTAGCAAGAGCCGAACAAGGTATTGTATTTTTAGATGAAATTGACAAAATTGGCCGTAAAGGTGAAAACGTTTCTATAACTAGAGATGTATCAGGCGAAGGTGTACAACAAGCATTATTAAAACTAGTTGAAGGTACAACAGTTAGAGTAGCACCACAAGGCGGAAGGAAACATCCACAACAAGAAATGATAGAAGTAGACACTAGCAAAATATTATTCATTGGTAGTGGAGCATTTGTTGGAATGGATAGCCAAAAATCAAACACTATTGGGTTTGGAAATAATAATAAAGGAAGAACCAAGTTAATCTCAAGTGAGTTAATTGATTTCGGAATGATACCTGAGTTTATTGGCCGTTTTCCTGTTATTGTACAAACACAAGAATTGACCAAATCCGAATTAAAAGAGATATTAGCCGACATTGATAACAATTTAATTGACCAAACTAGGTTTTATTTTGATTTGGATAACGTTAGTTTAATATTTTCGGAGAAAGCACTTGACAAAATAGTCGAACTTGCGTTACAATATAAAGTTGGTGCTAGAGCATTAAAAGGTATATTAGAAACTACCTTGCTCGAATACTACTACGAGTTGGATCAACTCAAAGGGAAGGAAGTAATTATTAATGACACAGACGTACAGGAGGCTTAATGTTTGTAAATAAAAAAGGCAGTAATAGAGTAGGCTTTGGTAATAGAAATCAACCAAAAAGAGCTCAAGACTTAACAGGCGGAACAACTGTTATAGTTCATAATAACGATGTCACAAAGGCATTGAGGAAACTAAAGAAAAAACTTCAAGCAGACAACACTTTACAAGAATGTCGAGATAGACAGCACTTTATTAAACCAAGTGAGAAAAAAAGACTAGCAAAAAAAGCCGGACGTAACCGTTGGTTAAAAAAGCAACGTGAACTGGAATCGCAATGGGGTTTTTCTAAAAAGAGAATGTACTAGGTGAATACTAGTGACAGAACCTTTAAAAAACACAGTTTACATATCAGGCTGTAGTAACAGCCATTACCATTATTTAGATAGTTATAAAGATAGTTGGACCAACCACTTAGGTTTTTCTAAAGTAGTTAACCATGGGGTATGTGGAAGCTCTAATGATTTTATAGCCAGAAGAGCGTGGAGTTATTGTGAACACTATAAACCTGAAATGGTTATTGTCCAATGGACAGGATTGCCACGTTGGGAAACAATAGGTGTTCAACACTCAGACGAAACACAATTACTTGAAAGTAAAATAGATAGTAATTATGAAACGTTAACACATTCAAAAGTTAAAGGAAATAAAAACTTTTGGACAGTAGATAATGGCCCAACTGGTTATGCTAGTGTAGAACACGGTAGTTGGGTAGATAGTGATAGAGGTAGACAGTATGTTTTATTGGAAGATTCAGCAACTAGTTTTTTAAGTTTAATTAAAAATGCTTATGTTTTACAAAATTATTTTAAGGATATAAATCAACCTTATTTGTTTGTAAACGGAGGCGACTTGCTTCATTCTGATTATTTTAAGTATCCAGGCGATTGGGGTCATTGGCATCCTTTAAATTTTTTAAATGAAATAGAAGATGGCCCACTACAAAATGTAAAACAGTTAGCAAGTAAAATTGACAAAACACATTGGCTAGAAACAGGCATTTTAGAGTTATTACATACTTCACAAGAATACGGATCTGATGGTAAACATCCTGGCCCAAAAACTAACAAAGACTTTGCTAAATTAGTAAAAGAGAAGATAGATGTTAGTAATAGGTAATGATACTGTTAGCATAACCAATCATGGCGAAGGGCATTGGGTTCTTCAATTAGCAGACTATTACAAAGAAGAACCTAAAGTTATAGTTACAGAATCTAATGAAGATACTTTCCAACAATTTATTAAACACCAAAAAGACCATAAGAATATAATAGTAATGTTTCCTGATTTTGTACATCAAAAAATAGGAAATTTTGTATATAATTGGAGCAATGACAATTACTTAGACGTTAACTTTACTAGAAGGCGTGATATGTTATTAATGACACATACTCCAGATAGTTTGGTTGAGCATAATATGGGGTTTTATAATGCTATTAAAACTATAAGAAAAGACGCTAAAATCGTCACAGAGTGGGCTCAAATAAGCCCGTGTGTAGGCGAAACACTATTAGAGAGTACTACGACACCATATTTTCATAAACATTCATTATCTGAGCAGTTTACTCGTTGGTGTAACATACATGGAGCAAACATAGAAAACCACGCTAAGATCGAGGATTTGATAGCCACAAACCACCATTATAAGCATGATAATACCTATACACAGCAAGGGCATGATGCTATTTTTAAGTTAATTGTTGGTAAAAAAGTTGGAAAAAAGACGTGATTTTGGTTGACTTTTGGATATAAAGAGTGTATAATACTAGTATTAAACAATAACAAAAGAGGTTCTATATGGGTATGAAGATTGACAATGACGAGTTTGCTCCAGGTTACAAACAAAAGAAAATGTTTATTCAATTTAGTAAGATAGAAGATTCACAAGAGAATCTAAAGCCGTTAGATACTGTTAAAACAGATGACGGTGAGATTGTTAAAGTTACATGTGAACAGGCTACTAAGTTGAAAGCATTAGAGCGTTCATTCCAAAAGCCAGTTGATAAGTTAAAATTTGCTGATGCTATCCAACAAAGCAAAGGATTAAATCAGTGGTTAAATTCGCCTATACTTGCTATGTTTGAAGTAGACAAAAGCGACGACCTAATTGGGAATAGTTCAATCTATTCTTAATCAACAGAGCAACTTTCCAGGGGATTTTTACGCTCTTTAAAAATTAAAATCCCACACTATTCAAATCCTCCTTAACTGGGGGATTTTTTTGGATTTATTTCCAAAATAGACTTGACTTTTTACCATTAATGCTTATATAATATAGTATAGTATTATAAATACTGTTGTACGCCGAATGGTCGGGTACACAACGTTAACTCGCTTAATAAAGGAGAAAAGCAATGACAAACGCAAGACTATCTATTTTCAATCAACTTAAACCATTCACTGTAGGATTCGACGATATGTTCAATCATTTTGAACAAATGACGGATATGCCACAGGTGAATTTTCCACCATACAATATCGTAAAAACAGGTGACTTCACATATGATATCGAAATGGCTTTAGCCGGATTTGGCAAAAAAGACATTGAAGTAAAATATGCTGATAACACACTAACGGTAAATTCAGTACAAAGTGACGAGGACAAAAATGAAGATCCTAGTGTATTACACAGAGGAATTTCAAAACGTCAATTCAAACGTTCTTTTACTATTGCTGACGATGTTGTAGTTAATGGTGCGGAATTGAAAGATGGACTATTGAAAGTTTCATTGGAGAAAATTGTTCCAGAAGCCAAAAAGCCAAGAACAATTAGTATCAAATAATTCTAGTTAACAATTGAAGATAGGGTTAGTTTATTTTGGCTAATCCTATCTTTTTTCTTGACAACGCACTCATTTTTTGTTATAATAATAGTTACTAACAAGAGGTAATTATGAGCGACACACAGATAAGAGAAAAACCCAAAACAATAACTGAAATAAAAGTTACTGAACCTGGTAGGTATAAAGTCATTTATATGAACGATGAGTTAACAACAATGGAGTTTGTTGTTGAAACATTATTAGATATATTTGATTACAATCCAGAAGATGCTGACGGTATTACATTAAAAATTCATGAAGACGGATTGGCAGTTGTAGCCGTATTACCGTATGAGATTGCTGAGCAAAAAGGTATTGAAGTAACCGTACTTGCTAGAAGCAGAGGCTTTCCTCTACAAGTAAAAATAGAAAAGGAATAACAATGTCTATTCATGCTATGATCGACTTAGAAACATTTGCTACAACACCAGATTGTGTTATAACATCTTTAGGTGTTATAAAGTTTGACCCGTATACTGATAGTGAACCTTATGAAGGCTTGTACCTGAAATTAGACATCGACGAGCAAAATCAATTAAATAGAAGTGTAGACGATGACACAATGGCATGGTGGGGAAGACAAGATGCTAGTGTAAGAGATGAAGCATTATCAGAGGAAGGGCGTACTAACTTAACAGAAGCGTTATCGCAAATTAATAAAAGTCTTGTTGGTGTAGATAAAATATGGGCCCAAGGACCAGTGTTTGATATTGCTATTCTAGAACATTTATATAGACAACTAAACACTCCTACACCGTGGAACTTTTGGCAAATACAGGATTCAAGGACACTATTTAACTTAATGCCAGTAGATCCAAGAAAAGCAATTCAGCAAGACTTACACAATGCTTTGGCTGACTGTTATTATCAAGCAA